>Ga0114129_10000483_pt1 | contig 48067 bp, 35 predicted proteins | sample RhiMetdeltSRZDD1_FD_80071 | JGI IMG/M metagenome (GOLD analysis project Ga0114129, IMG submission 80071) | Populus rhizosphere microbial communities from Tennessee, USA - Rhizosphere MetaG P. deltoides SRZDD1 (version 2) (version 2) | ecosystem: Host-associated > Plants > Roots > Rhizosphere >...
CGATCGGCTGCGTGCAGTTGCCGCCCAGCCACCCGTGGTAGCCGCCGTCGGCCGTGATCACCGCCATGTCGCCCTGGTGCGCGGAGCTGTACGACTCGCGGCGCACCACCGTGGCGAGCACGAACGGCTCGCCGCGCCTCGCCAGATCGGCCGCCAGCTCCAGCAGCTCCGCCCTCATGGTTCTCCCTCGATACGCGCCCGCGCCCGGTCGACGTCTTCCGGCACGTCGAGGTCGCTGAGCGCCGCGGGTGGCCATTGCAGCTCGACCGCCTCCGCCCGGTGCGCCTTCACCACGCGTTTTCCGCACCCGTCGCCGTCGAGCGCGCGCAGCTCGTCGAAGAGGGGGCGCCCATAGAGGATCGGCGGAGCCAGCACGTCGCCATACGTCGAGACGACGAGCGGCGCGTCGCCCTTGCGGAATCGCTCGACCACCGCCCGCACCATCGCGGCCGAGACGAAGGGCATGTCCGCGAGCATCACCACCGCTCCGGTCGCGTCCCCGGGCACCGCCGCGATCCCGGCGCTGACCGAGGTGTTCATCCCCCGGGCGTACCGCCGGTTCACCAGGGGCGTGCAGGGAATCCCGTCCAGCTCTGCAATCGCCCTCTCGCTTTCGTGTCCCAGGACGACGAGCACTGGATCCAGCCCGGCCTCGAGGGCGGTTGCGACAGCGCGGCGCAGCACGCTGGTCCCGTTCAGCGGCAGGAAGAGCTTGTTGCGTCCCATGCGGCTGGACGTCCCAGCGGCGAGGAGCACCCCTGCCACGCGGCCGGTGCGGTCATCCCTCATGGATGCCTCCCGGCTTGTCGCGCAGGTGGGTGGGCTCACGCCCGGCGTTCACCGCGAGCATCTCCGCCACGATGCTGACCGCGACCTGCTCCGGTCCGTCGGCGCCGAGGTCGAGCCCGACGGGGGCGAAGAACCGGTCCGGTTGCGCCGCGCCGAGCTTCTGCAGGATGTGCTCCTTGCGCGCGCGGGGACCCAGGAGCCCGAGATAGGCGAGCGGTTGCGCCATCAGACCGTGCAACCAGTCGCGGTCGTGCTGCATGGCGTGCGTCTGGACGACGGCGTAGTGGCGGCGGCCCAGGCCGAGGCCCTCGACACCGTCCTCGGCGCGCCGCAGCACCAGCCTGGCGGGCGGGGGAAAGCGCTCCGCGGTCAGGAAGGCGCGGCGGTGATCGACGACGGTGACGTCGAAGCCGGCCTGGGCGGCGAGAGCCACCAGGGGCTGGGCATCGTCGCCGGCGCCGAAGACGACGAGCGCCGGGGGCGGATGCAGCACGTCGACGAACACCTCGCCGGAGGCGACGCTTTCGAGGCGGCTCTCGCCAGTCTCGAGCACGTGCGCAGCTCTCTCGACGGCGGCGCCCTCCAGGTTGGCGCCCTCGGACACCTTCCCGCCGGCCAGCACGACGGCCCGGCCCGCGTCCTCGCCCTGCAGCGCCGTGCAGATGGCGAACGGCGTGCTCGCTGCGATCGCATCGCGCGCCGCGGCAGAGACGGCCGCGAACGACGCCCCTTCGGCCGGCTGGACGAAGAGGTCGACCGCGCCCTCGCAGCCCAGGCCCAGGCCCCAGAGCGTTTCCTCGTCCGAGCCGGTGTCGTAGTGGACCAGGCGCGGCAGGCGTTTGCGCAGGACGTCGAGGGCGATCTCGCGGACGTCGGCCTCCAGGCAGCCGCCGCTCACGCCGCCGAAGGTCGCGCCGTCCTCGGTGACGAGGAACTTCGCTCCGGGGCGCCGGTACGCCGAGCCGGAGATGCGCACCACGGTCGCGACGGCGGAGCGTACACCCGAGGCGCCCAGGCGGTAGACCCGGTCGAGGATGGCAGCGGTCTCGTGCCAGTGCTTCACGACCGGCCCCCGATGTACGCAGAGGCAAAGGTTCTATCGTCGGGATGCTCGTGGGATCAACTCGATCCACTCGGCGGCCTGTAAATCCGGCCGGCGGTCAGGGCGCGCCGCGCGCAGAGCGCGACGAGGTGAAGATCGATTTCGGGATGCGCACGTGGACGCCGACGTTCCCGTCGACCAGCTGCGTGACCTCCACGTCGCAGGCGACGCTCGCCAGCATGTATGCGTCGTCCTTCGACATTCCTTGCTGGGAGACGAGCAGCTCGACCGCCTGCCGGACGGCCATCTTCGCCGCCGCCCACAGATCGCGGTCCATCCCCATGGCGATCCAGTGGGTGGGCGTCTCGGCGCGCGGCCAGCTCAGGCGCAGGTCCTTGCGGACGCGAAGCCGGAAAGTCCCGACGAGCGAGGTCTCGATCGCCGTGATGTCCACCTCGCCGTTCCCCTGCGCCGCGTGCCCATCGCCGATCTCCAGCAGCGCCCCGGGCACGTACACCGGCAGGTACAGGATGCTTCCCGCAATCAGGTCCTTGTTGTCGAGGTTGCCGCCGTGCAGTCCTGGCGGCGCGCTGTCGATCCGCCCCATCGACGGCGGCGGAGCGACGCCGATGCTGCCGAAGAAGGGGTGCAGCGGCACCTCGATTCCTTCGGCGAACCGCGCCACCATCCGGCGCGCATCGAGCGGGATGATGCGCATCTTGGGATACGGGAAGTCGTCCGGGAGGAAGCCGCGGCCGACGCCGAACCCGTTGTAGGCGTAGGGAATGGCCAGCTCGGCTTTGTCGATGCGGACCTCGAGCGTATCGCCCGGCTCGGCGCCCTCGACGAAGATCGGGCCGGTGAGGATGTGCCCTCCGGGTCCCTTGTCCGTGACCGACTTGTAGATGTCGCGCAGGGCGGGCTCGACGTCGGCCGGCGCCACGCCGGCTTTCTCCAGCCGCTCCGGGCTCGAGGTGAGCAGGGTGCGCACGACGACGGTGTCGCCGGAGGCGATGCGCAACGCGGGTTTCGCGGCGGCGTCGTAATGGCCCCACGCGACCGTGGTCGGCGTGGGATCGAGGCGGTGCGTCCGCGGGGTCGTGGGTTGGGCGGAAACCGCGGGCGCGAGGAGCGCGCAGGCGAGCGCGAATCGGGCAGGACCCATGCGGCCCTCCGGATCTGTGGAGAGGCACAGTCTCGCGCGATCAGGGGGCGAGGCGGAAGATCCGCGGCACGATCGTCCCGTCGCCGGCGCTCAGCCATCCGAGCGAGGCGATCAAGGCTTCTTCCAACGGATGGCCATTTCCTCGATGGGCGCGGGCGGTGCGCTGCAAGGGATCGTGCGCGACTGCTCGCGGCCGGCGGGGTCGCGGATGGCGACGAGGACGGCGCGCTTGCGTCGGGCGCGGGCGACCGTGCGATGGAAGTGCCCGTCCGCGCCGACGGCCACGGGCTCGCCGTCGACGGTGACGTCCGAACCCGGAATGGCTTCGCCGTCGACCTCGGCGCACACCTCGTCGCTGCTCGCGCCGGCGGCGTTGGCGACCTTGAGTAGCACTGCCGTCGGAATCGCCGTCGGCCGCACCGGCGGCGAACCGGCGACGGCGACTGACTCCTGCCCGCTGGCGACGCGCACGGCCTGCTGGTGCGACCGCAGCTCCACTTCGCCTTGGCTGGTCGCAACCGCGATCGAGGTGCCGGTGCTCAGGACGCTGAAGCGGGCCGAGCGGGCCTCGGCGACGGCCTCGCCCGTGCCGTCCTCGACGCGCAGGACGCGCGCCCCTTCCGCCTCGTAGTCGGCGGTCATCTGCCCGCGCGTGAGGCGGAACCGGTGCACCATCCCGGTCAGCTCCTGGATGCGCACCTCCGAGGAGGCGCCGAGGGTCAAGTGCGAGCGCTGGCCGATGGTCAGGTCGGTGCGGCTGTTGGCACCCGTGCGCAGGACCTCGTCGCGACGGACCGTCTGTCCGGGCGCGACGCTGGACCAGCCGTTCGCGGAGCCGCGTTGCACGTCTCCTTCGACGGAGACCACCACCGCCCGCACCGGCGCGTCGGCCGGAGCCGGACCAGCAGCCGCGGCGCCGCTCGCTGCGGGCGCCTCGTATACGGCCAGCCGGAAGACGAGCAGCGCGAGCGCGACCGCGGCGAGGACCAGCGCGGCGACCTGCGTCGCGAGCTTCTGCCGCTCGCGATTCATCGGGCGGCCTTCGCGCACGCAGGCAGCTCGATGCAGAACTCGGTGCGCGCCCACGGCGACCGGAACGGATCGCCGTCCTCGACGAGGCGCACCGCGCCGCCCGCGCGCTCGATCACCGTGCGCGCCAGGTAGAGGCCCAGCCCGGTGCCTTTCTCCTTTGGCTTCGTGGTGAAGCGCGGGTGGAACAGGCGGGTGCGGACCTCCGCGGGGATGCCACCGCCCTCGTCGCTGACGCGCACCTCGACCCGGCCGTTCGCGCGCACGATCCGCACCTGGAGCCGGCCGGTCCCGCCCTTCTCCTCGAGAGCGTCGAGGGCGTTCGCGATCAAGTTCGTGAGCGCGTGGACCAGCGCGGGCGCGCCGCCCATCGCCCGGACGGGAGCGGCGCCCGCGTCGAGCGAAAAGCGGTCGCCTAGCTTGCGCAGGCGCAGGCTGAGCAGCGACACGACCCGCTTCACCGTCTCGTCCACGGCGAATGGCTCGGGCTTCGGCGGGGCGCCGGCGAACAGGTCGCGATACGTCCGGAACAGCTCGTCGAGGCGCTTTGCCTGCTCGAGCGCGATCTGCCACTCGTGCAACGCGGTGACGGCGGGCATCCGGCGCGCCACGAGCTCGAGGCCGGCGAGCACCCCCATGAGCGGGTGGCGCATCTCGTGGAGGAGCCCGGGTGTCAGCGGCTCCACCTCGCTCGCTTTCTCGCGTCCCTCGCGATCGTCCATTCCGCTTCCTCAGCTCAGATGCGCCGGCGCCACGGCGGCCGGCAGCACGACGGTGAAGGTCGACCCGCGCCCCTCGACGCTGTCGACCAGCAGCTTTCCGTGATGCGCTTCGACGATGCTGTGCGAGACGGAGAGCCCCAGCCCCGCGCCCTTTCCGGCCGCGTCCTTGGTGCTGAAGAACGGATCGAAGATGCGCTCGCGCACCGAGGCCGCGATGCCCCTTCCCGTGTCGGAGACGACCAGCTTCAGCGAGTCGCCGAGATCGGCGACGCGGATCTGCAGCTGCCCGCCGCGCGGCATCGCCTGGATGGCGTTGCGGACGAGGTGATCGACGACCTGCTCGATCTGCACCGGGTCGCCCTCGGCCTCGCGCACCGGCGCGTCGAGCTCAGCGCGCACCTCGATGCCGCCGCCGGCGAGCTGCCCGGCGTATCGCTCCAGCACCGTCCGCACCGGCGCCGCCAAGGGAAAGCGCCTCCCTTGCACCGCGCGCTCCTGCGAGGCGAATTGCTGCAGGCCTTCGACGATCTTCGCCACGCGGGCGACCTGGTCCTGCGCCTTGCGCGCGAGCGTCGCGCGCCTGTCGTCGAGGTCTCGCAAGAGCAGCGCGAGATAGCCGCCGAGGGCCATCAGCGGGTTGTTGATCTCGTGCGCCAGGCCCGCGCCCAGAGAGCCGAGCGCCGCCAGCCGGCGCGTGCGAAGCACCTGGTCCTGCGCGGCTTTGAGCTCCGCTCCGCGGTGCTCGACCCGGCGCTGCAGCTCCGCGTTCCAGGCGCGGATCTCCTCGTCGCGCCGCTGGATCTCGCGCGCCATGTGCCCGAACGCCTGCGCGAACTCCCCAAGCTCGTCCCGGCTGTCGACGCCGATCTCCTCGCCGTAGCGCCCTTCCTGCAGCGCCCGGGCAGACTTCTTGAGAAGGTCGATCGGCACCGTCAGGCCGCGGGAGACGAGTATGCCGAGCGCGGCGGTGAGGACGAGCGCGACGCCCGCCCAGAAGACCGTGTAGCGGCGCACGCGCAGCGCCGGTCCGAGGGCCGATTCGACGGGCTGAGCGACGACCGCCGCCCAGCCCAGCGCGCCGACCGGAGCTGCCGAGGCGAGCCACTGCCGGCCCGTCGGAAGGCGCACGATCCGCGTGACGGGCGCGTGGGCCGCCCCGGCGGCGGCGATCAGCGGCGCCGACGCCGATTGCAGCGCATCGCTTCCGCCCGACTGCGCGACCACTGCGCCGTCCGCGGAGACCAGGAACGCCGCGGCGGGCGGGCGAAGCGCCTCGGTCATCGCTTGCTGCAGCTCGCGCAGCGAGAACTGCGCGCCCACGACGCGAAGCGGATTGGCCGAGATCCGCACGGCGACCGCGACGTGAGGCTCGCCACCGCGGTCGCGGTACGGCGCGCCGAGCGCGGTCCCGGCCTGCGCGGCCAGCTCGAGCGGCGTCGCGCTGAAAAACCGCGGCGCGTCCGGTTGCTCGAACTGCGCGCGGCGCGATCCGGGCCGCGCATCCGCGATGAGCGGCACCACCAGGTTGCCGTCGGCGTCGAAGAGCGCCAGCGCGTCGATGAACTGGAGCTGCCCGTAGGGAATGTGCAGCGCGGCCGCGATCTCCTGCGGCTCCAGCTGATCGAACGGGAGCAGCCCGAGAGACATGCGCAACCCGTCGATCCCGCGCGCGATGGTGTGCTCGGCGCCGCGCGCTTCCTGCTGCGCGATCGCTTCCTGCGCGGCGGCGGCGCTGCGCTCCAGCTCGTCGCGATTCACGGTGAACGACAGCCACCCGAGCAGCGCGACGGGCAGCAGGCCGACGACCGTGAGGACCGCGAAGATCTTGGAACGGAATCGCATCCAGTCTCCCGCTAGCGGCGCACGGCGAAGAGGTAGCCCGCGCACAGCGTCAGGCCGCCCAGGTTTCCCGTCAGGTCGCCGCGGCCGGGCGCGGCGGTGTACTGCAGCTCGGCGATGAGGCGGCCCGGCCCGGCGCGCAACGTCGTGCCGACCGCCACCGCACCCAGCGGCCCCCACTGCGCGGTGCCCTGGCGCACCCCGGCCGCCGCACCGCCGTCGATGGAGATGGTGCCGAAGGTGCGCAGCGCGCCGGCCGAGAGCGCGGCGTGGACCGACCAGCGGCCGGCGAGCGGCAGCGATGCGCGGGCGCCCAGCGAGAGCGAAAGGCCGCGCAAGTCGCCCCTCCCGACGCCGTCGGACCCGGCGAGCTGCGAGCGCGCGGCGGCGAACTGCAGCAGGCCGGCGCGCCCGATCAGCTCGAGCTGCCTGGCGCCGGGATGGACCGAGAGCTCGATCGCGCCCGACCCTCCCCAGGCGCGCGAGAGATTCGATTGCCCCGACAAGATTCCGCCGAGCGCGATGCCGCGCGCGCTCTCGTCGGGAACGACGCCCAGACGCGCCCGCCCGACGGCGGAGCCCGATCGGACGACGAGGCTCGCGGGACCGTCCCCCTCGCCGGCGCGCAGCCGGACCGAGTACACGCCTTCGCGGACTTCGCGCTGCGCCTCGGCGACGGCCCGTTCCGCGTCGATGTCGAGCGCGGCGCCTTCGACGGGATTCCCCGCCGCGTCGCTCAGCTCGACGATCGCCTCCACCGTCTGCCGTTCGCGCACTTCGGCGCGGGCGAGCTGCACCTCGGCACGAGCGGGCGGCCCTGGCCGGAGCTCGATGTCCAGCGCGCCTTCCGCCTGACCGGCGCGTGCCACCACGTGCGCCCGGCGGCGACCCGCGTGAGCCGCGGGAATGCGCAGGCGCGCGGTCCGCCCCGTCGCCACCAGATCGCCGCAGTCGGCGGAGAACGCGACCGGCTCGCGCAGGACCGCGTTGCCCAGGTCGTCGACCACGTCGGCGGTCACGACGACCTCGCCGGCGCCCGTGATGGCGCTGCTCGACGCCCGCAGACGAACCGCGGCGGGCGCGCCAGCGCGCAGCGCGACGCTCGTCATCTGCGCGGTCGCGGGATCGTGCGCGAGCGTGGCGCGGATCTTCGCCGAGCCGCCAGCGGCCTCGGGCGCGCGGAACGAGCTGCGGAAGACGCCAGGCCCGATCTCCTCGACGGCTCCGATCCGGCCGCGATCTGCCGCGACGGTCAGCTCGGCAGCGGACGCGGGGCGGCCGTCCGCCGCGACCGCGAAGATCTCCAGCGCGACGGGATCCGCGTCGGCCCAGCTCGCCTCCGCGGCGGAGGCGAGCACATGCACCCGCTGGAACGGCGGCGGCCGCAGGTCGAAGCTGGTCTCGTTCTCGTTGCCGAACGGATCCCGCACGTGGACGTGCGCCGTGCGGACGCCGGGCGGGACGCGCACCGGCACCTTGACGTTGCCAGCGCGATCCGCCCGGACGGGCCCGAAGACCGTGTCGGCGATGGTCACCTCGACAGCCGACGAGGGCTTGGTGGCGAGGGAGAGGACGTCGCTGGAGACGATGGGGAGCGCGAGCCAGGCGCGCTCCTGTGCGCCGTTCGTGCGCACGGTGGCGAGCAGCAGCGCGACGCGCGGGAAGCGCTGGCGGGGCGGCCGGTACGTGGCGCGGAAGGTCCCGTCGGGGGCGCGACGCGGCTCGGTGAGCGATCCGGCGCTGGTCCACAGCTCGACTCGCGCTCCGTCCGGCGCGCCCGCAAGCGAGATCTCCGCCGACGCGGGCCCCGAGAGGACCAGCCGCGGCGGATCGGCGCGCAAAGAGAGTGAAAGTGCGAGCAGCAGCCCGAACACGACCCCTCCCGATCGAGTGGACCTGCCTCGCAACAGGTTGGTGAAATTGCCGCGCACCTGCAACGGGTGGTCAGGCGTGGCGATCGCTCCGGCCGCGTCGGTCGCGGTCGCAGATCGCATGACGTTTCCGCTGACAGACCGCCGCCTTCCGCCGAGCGCCTTACATTTCAACTTCGAGAGCGCACCGCTAATTTTACAGTCGTGCGACGGACGGTCCTCAAGACCGCTCTCGTGGTCCTGGCCGTGTCTTCCGGCGCGGGAGCGGCTCCCTTTACCTGGGTCGGCGCTGGCGCGACGCGAAGCTGGACCGACGGAGCGAACTGGACGGGCGGCTCGCCACCCCCGGACGACGGGACGGCTTCGGTCACCGTCGCGGCGGCGGGATCGATCTCGCTCGACGGCACGCGCGTCGTGTCGGCGCTGTCGATCTCCGCGGCGGGCACCGTGACGCTGCAGGCAGGGTCGCAACCCGCGAGCATCCTCGTGGTCCGTGGCGGGACTCTGTCGCGCTCGGCGAGAGGCTCGCTCGTCTCGCAAGTTCCGCTCTTCGACGGCGGCGCCCTCTCGCTGACGGGCTTCGAGAACCAGACCGCGCTCGGCACCGGCACCATCTTCAACCTGCGCGCGACGGGCACGCCCGGACCGGTGAGCGTGTCGCAAGCCATCCTGGTCGCGTCGGGCGACGCGGCGCCTCCCGCCGGCTTGCTCTCCCTCGGAAGCGGGGCGTGGCTCGATCTCGCCGGGCGATCCCTCGCCGTCGGCTCGCTCGCCGGCGCCGGATCGGTCACCAACACGTCCTTCACGCACGCCACCCTCCTCGTCGGCGGCGACGGTACCGACTCGCTGTTCTCCGGCGTGCTGGGCGGGCAGCTCAGCGACCAGAGCAACGGCAACGGACTCGACTTCGTGAAGCTGGGCACCGGCACGCTGACGTTCTCGGGCGCCAGCGCCATCGGCGGCTGGGCGCGCGTCGCCGACGGCAACCTCGTCGTCACCGGCACGCTCACCAACGGCAACCCCGGATTCGACTACGTCGTGGTCAGCAGCTCGAGCAGCCAGCACGGCAGGCTCTGGGGTACGGGAAACGTGGGGACCATCTACACAGCGGGCAACTCCGTGCCCGGAGGCATGGTGAACCCGGGCCTGCCGGCGAGCCGCGGCATCCTCCACGCCGCGAGCGCCGACCTGCGCCGGGGGACGCTCGCCATCCGCGTGGCGGGATACGGCACCGCCGGCGTCGACTACGACCAGCTCGACGCGACCAGTGGATCTCTCGACTTCGACGACGAGTCGGAGCTGGACATCGATCTCGGCGGGCTGAGCAGCGCTGGCGGACCGATCACGATCGCCCGATACGCGAGCGGGAACGGACCGCCTGCGCTCCAGCCGCAGCAGATCCGCGTGCTCAACAACCCCGCGAACCTCGTCGCCCAGGTCGCCTCCGGCGCGAGCGCCTTGACGCTCACGATGAAGACGCCGACGCCGACGTCCGCGCCGCTGTTCGTCGCTACGCCGGCGCACGGGCTGGTGACGAGCGAGTCGGGCCGGTCGGCGAGCTTCACGGTGGCGCTGGGCAGGGCGCCTGCGTCGACGGTGACCGTGCCCGTCGCGAGCAGCGACACCGGCGAGGGCCTCGTCTCTCCCACGTCGCTGACGTTCACGCCGGCGAATTACTCGACGCCCCAGACCGTCACCGTCACCGGCGTCGACGACGCTGTGCCCGACGGCAACACGAGCTACGCGATCACCATCGGACCTGCGGTCAGCTCGGACAGCACGTACTCGGACAAGAGCGCGCCGTCGGTTTCGGTGATCAACCTCGACGACGATCTGATCACCGTGTCACCCTCGAGCGGGCTGGTGTCGGCTCCGGCGGGGCAGCCCACGGCCTCGTTCACGCTGACGTTCCACGCCGCTCCTTCGCAGCAGCTGTGGATGCCGCTGAGCACCTCGGATCCTCGGCTCGGCGCCCCTGCGCCTGCCCTGCTGAACGTCTTCCCCTTCGGCGGAACGCCGGCGCCGATCACGATCGCGGTGAACGGGGTGCACTCGCTGCAGGCAGCTTGCGTCCCATACGCGATCCAGGCGCTCGCGGTCGTCTCGGTCGATCCCGTCTTCGGCGGATTCGAGCTGCCCGACGTGTCGGTCTGCAACCAGGGAGATCGCGCGCCTACCGCCGCCGGCGAGACGCTCGCCGTGCCGAACGGGGGCGTCCTGTCGATCTCCGCGCCGGGCGTGCTCGCCAACGATTCCGATCCGGATGGCGACCCGCTCTCGGCGGAGCTCGTCGAACCGCCCGCTCACGGGGCGCTGCAGCTCTTCGCCGACGGCTCGTTCACGTACACGCCTGCGGCGGGATTCGTCGGGACGGACTCGTTCCTGTACCGCGCGAGCGACGGCGCGCTCTGGTCCGCGCCGGTCGCGGTGACCCTGAACACGACCTCGAACGCGCCCGTGGCGGCAGCCGATTCCTACTCGTGGCAGAACGGAGGCCAGGCGCTGGTGGTCGCCGCGCCCGGGGTCCTCGCCAACGACAGCGATTTCCAGGCGGGTCCGCTCACCGCCGTGCTTGTGTCCGGCCCGTCGCACGGATCGCTCGACCTGCGCGCGGACGGGTCGTTCACCTACCTGCCCGACGCCGGATTCGGCGGCGCGGATTCGTTCAGCTACGTCGCGTCGGACGGGCGGTCCAGCTCGCCGGCGGTGGTCACCATCGACGTTTCCCTGCCGGCCCTCTACGAGGCAGGCGGGCTCACGCTCTCCGTGGACGGAACCCGCTCGCCGGGAGGCCCGGTGACGATCACCGCGCACGTCGCGAACACCGGGACGATGGCCCTGCTCGGCGCGCGGCTGGCGATCTCGCTCTCCGGCATTTCGCTGGGTCGCGCCAGCTCCACGGGCGTCGATCTGGTCTGGGACGGCAGTTCCCTGCCCGTCGCCGACCTGCCTCTCGGGACCGCCGTCGATTTCGTCCTGACGGGCGAGATCGTCGCAGAGCCCGGAGCGCGCGCGACGGTCTCGGCGACGTTCGAGAACGCCTCGGGCCGGCCGCTCGCGGCGGTGCAGGAGGGGAGCGTCGAGGTGGGCCGGATCCAGCTCGACGCCGGCGGTTGCGGCTGCCGCGGAACGAACGGCGGGGCGGGACTGGCGTGGGTCGCGCTCGGCGGCGCTCTGCTGCTGCGGCGCCGCCGCTCAGTGCTTCCAGGGCGTCGTCATCTGCACCTGCGGCCGCGACTGGTCGAGGACCACGTCAGACTCGGCGGACTTGCGGCGGCCGAACGGGTCGACCGTCACCACGGCGATGCGCTGGCGGCCGTCGTGCAGCCGCACGTCGACGCGGAACTCGCCGGCCGGACCCACCTCGACCGGCTCCCCCTGGACGTAGACGCGGCTTCCCGCGACGACTCGGCCGGACACGGGAACCGACGAGCGATTCGTCTTGTCGCCGGGCCACTCCACGGCGAGCAGGACCTTGCGCAAGGCCTGCGCCGGTTGCTCGAGACTGTCCGTGTCCACGCGCGCCGCCTGTCCTTCGCGCACCTGGACGCGCCGGTCGCCGGCAGAAACCTCGACTTCGCCGCTGGTCGCGGCGACCACCGCGGTGCGCCCCTCGGCGGTGACGACGAAACGACCGCCTTCGCTGCTCGCGACGGCGCTTCCGTTCTCGACCTGAAGCGACACGCTGCCCTTTCCCCGCTGGACGTCCGATTCGACACGGCCGCGCACGCGTCCCCGCAGGAGGCCCGGGCTGGCGGCGGTCAGCCGGATCTCGCTGCGGTCGCGGAGCTTGATGCGGACGCCGTCCACCGACAGCTCGGCCTCGCCATCGCCGGGGGTGCGGACCGCATCGCTCGTTCCGACGCGGTCGCCGGTGGCGGCAGGCGTCCACGAACCGGAGCCGCGCTGCAGCTCGACGACGCCGCTCTTGTCCACCAGCACCGCTCCGGAAGCCGGGGTGCCGGCGTCGATACCGGCGGCCTCGGCGCGCGGAGTGGGTGGGGGTGGGGCGGGCGGGGTCGGGCCCTTCTCGCACCTGCACCCTTGCAAGGCGACGAGCAGCACGAGCGCAAGGCGACGAGGGTGCATCAAGGAACATATACGAGCCGCGACCCCGCCGCGGCAACGTTTGCGAGGAGGGGACCTTGCGGCTCGCGGTGAAATTGTCCCTCCTGCTCGCGGTCGCGGTGACGCTTCCGCTCGTCCTCGTGCTCGCGGTGCTGCTGCCGCGCGGCGGGGCGGCGCTGGAGGCGCAGCTGCGGCAGCTGTACGCGCAGGACGCGCGCTCCCTCTCGCTCGAATGCCAGAAGACGGTGCTCGACGATCTGGAAGCGCTCTCGCTCGCCGCCCGGACGCTGCGGCTGCCCCAGCTCGACGAGGACACGCGCCAGCAAGCGCTGCTTCTCCTCTACAAGGAGACGCGTGGCGCGGACGTGATGGGCCTCTTCGACGAGAAGGGGCGCGCCGTCGTACCGGCGGTGCGCTTCTTGACGCTCCCGGCCGACGCCGCCGGCGAGCACGAGGTGGTGACCGATCTCGGGATGGCGGCGTACTCGCACCACGTCCCGCTCCAGGCCGCCCTCGAGACCGGGCTGGCCATCGGCCCCGTCTACTCGATCCCCGATCAGGCCGGAGGCCCGCTCCCGCGCGTCGTCCTCGCCGCCAAGGTGCCCGAGCGGAGCTGGGTGCTCGCCATGGAGCTGTCGCTCCGCCCGCTGGTGCGCTCCGTCCTCGAGTTCAAGGCGGGCGAGAACGGCGTCGCGTTCCTCGTCGACGGACGGAACCGCGTCATCGCGCATCGCGACGCGCTGCTCATCCGCGATCGGGCCGACTTGTCGGCCCATCCCCTGCTCGCGGGCGCCGGCGGGCACGAGCTCCTGGGGGCCTCGGCGGTGGCGCCGCTGCTCGGGTGGAAGGTCGTCGTGCAGCAACCGTCGGCCGAGGCGCTGGGACCGCTCCGCGCGACGATGAGGACCGCGGGCCTGTGGGTGCTCCTCGCGCTCGGCCTGGCCGTGCTGACCGGCGTCTTCGCGGTGCGGGCGGTGACCCGCCCGGTGCAAGCGCTGCACGACGCGGCGCGCGCCGTGGCGTCGGGATCGCTCGAGGTGCAGGTCGAGTCGCGCGGCTCGGACGAAGTCGCCCAGCTCGCGCGCACCTTCAACGCGATGACCGTCGGCCTGCGCGAGCGCGACGAGATGAAGCTCGTCCTTTCGCTCAGCACCTCGCTCGACTTGCAGGAGGTGCTCCACCGGCTGCTCGACTCCTTCGCCAAGGTGGTGCACTTCGAGCGCGCCGCGGTGATCGTGGCGCGGTCGGAGGGTTACGAGCTGGCGCTGGCGCGCGGGTGGCTCGACCACGAAGAGCCGCGCCTCTACTGCCCGGGCGACGGCGCCGACGGGATTCCCGAGCGCGCCGTGCGGCGGCGCGAACCGGTGATCACGCCCGCGGGCGACGTGCTGGTCGTGCCCTTGCTGTCGCGCGAGGCGGAGGTCGCGGGGTTGATCGCGCTCGAGCGCACGGGCCGCTATCGCGAGGAAGACGCGCGCGCGGCCGCCGCGTTCCTCCAGCCAGCGGCGGTGGCGATCGACAACGCGCGGCTGTTCACGGAGGTGAAGAGGCTGGCAACGACGGACGCGCTGACGGGCATCTCGAACCGGCGCCACTTCCTCCTCCTCGGCGAGCGGCTCTTCGAGACGGCGCGGCGCTACGGCCAGCCGCTCAGCGCGCTGATGCTCGACGTCGACCACTTCAAGCGCGTCAACGACCGGTACGGGCACGCCGTGGGCGACGAGGTGCTGCGCGCTCTGGCGCTCCGGTGCAGGGAGTCGTTGCGGTCCGCCGATCTGCTGGGCCGCTACGGCGGCGAGGAGTTCGCCATGTTGCTGCCCATGACGCAGGCCGAGCCTGCCGAGAGCCTGCTGGCGGAGCGGATCCGCCGCGCCATCGCGCACGAGCCGTTCGCCACGGGGGCGGGCCCCGTCTCGATCACGGCGAGCATCGGCATGGCCACGCTCTCGCCGGCGCTGTCGTCGCTCGAGGAGCTGCTGGTGCGGGCGGATGCGAGCCTCTACGACGCGAAAGCCGCGGGAAGGGGCCAGGTGGCCTGAAGTGGCGGAAGAACCATCCATTCCAGGCCGCTCGGGCGGCGCCTCGCCGTCGGATCCGCCCGATCCGGCGCGCGCGCGGGCCGCGGCCGAACGGATCCTGCAACAGGTCGACGACGAGCCGACCGCGGAGGCGGCGGCGCGGGCGCTGCTCTCGGGGCTCTGCGCCGAGGCCGGCTGGGAAGCGGCTCGCCTCGAGCTGAGCGGCACCCAGGTCCGGCGCGCGATCTGGCACCTCGTCCCCGGAAGCGCGACGGCGGCTGCGCTGGCGGCCGCCGTGGAACGCCGCCTCTCGCCCGTCTTCCTCGGCGAGCGTCTGCGGGGCCGTCCCGATCTGCGGTGGGAAACGGTGACCCGCGAAGGCGGGAGCTCCTACGTCTTCCCGCTTCGCGCCGGAGACGAGCTGGTGGCCGCGGCCGAATGCTTTGCGGGCGACACGACCTTTCCGGGCTTGCCGCCCCTCGAGCTGTCCGCCGCGGTGTGCTCGCTCTCGGGGCCGATCCTGCTGCGCAAGCCGCCCGAGCACGCGTCGGCTGGGCCGCCGCAGGTCGACGCGGTGACGGGCCTCGCCAGCCGCTCGTACCTGCAGCAGCGGCTCGCGGCGGCGGTCGAGACCTGCAAGCGCATGCCGCAGAGCACCGCCGCGCTCATCCACCTCGCCCTCGACCGGTTCCGCGTCATCAACGACGGCGTCGGCCCCGAGGCGGGAGACGAGATCCTGCGGGAGGTGGCGGCGCGCCTGCGCAAGGCGCTGCGCGGCGAGATCGTGGCGGCGCGCCTGGGCGGGGACGAGTTCGCCGTCCTTCTCGAGACCCTCCACGATCCCGGCCTGGCGCTGCGCACGGCCGAGCGGCTGCAGCGCGCGCTGTCCGAGCCGATCGCGCTGCCCACGCGCGAGGTGTACGTCAGCGCCTCGTACGGCGTGGCGTTCGCGGGCGAGAAGTGCGCCAGCGCCGACGAGCTGCTCCGGGATGCGGCGACGGCGACGAATCGCGCCAAGTCGCGCGGCGTCGGGCAGCGGGCGGTCTTCGACCACAGCATGCACGCGAGCGCGCTGGCCGCCCTCCAGCTGGAGAGCGACCTGCGCCGCGCCGTCGACCACGGCGACCTCGAGGTGCGCTACCAGCCGGTGGTGGCGCTCTCGGACGGCATCGTCTCCGGTTTCGAGGCGCTGGCGCGCTGGAACCACCCCGAACGGGGCTCGATCCCGCCGACCATCTTCATCCCCGCCGCCGAGAAGGCAGGCCTGATCGGCCGCCTCGGGCTGCGCGTCATGCGCACCGCCTGCCAGACGGCGCGCCTGCTGCAGGTCGGCGCGGGGAGGCCCCTGACCATGAGCGTGAACCTGTCCGCCGCGCAGCTCTTCGAGCCGACTCTGATGGAGCAGCTCGCGCACGTGCTCGGCACCAGCGGCATCGATCCTTCCCAGCTCCGCCTCGAGGTGACGGAGAGCGTCCTGGTGGATCGCCCGCAGGACGCCGCCGCGGTGCTCGCTCGGCTGCGCAACCTGCGCGTGCGCATCTGCATCGACGACTTCGGGACCGGGTATTCGTCGCTCAGCTACCTGCACAAGCTCCCGGTCGACATGCTCAAGATCGACCGGTCGTTCGTGATCGCCCTCGAGGAAGGCGAGCGGGCGGTGGCCATCGTCGAGTCGATCGTGCGGCTCGGCGCCGGTCTGGGCATGGAAGTCGTGGCCGAAGGCGTGGAGACGCGCGAACAGGCCGAGACGCTGCGGCGGCTGGGCTGCCCGCAGGCGCAGGGGTACCTCTTCGCCCATCCCCTCGGTGTCGACGACGCGTGCGCCGCGGTCGGCGCTTCGAGCGTTCCTACGACTGCCGGGCGCTGACGTCGCGCGCCGACTGCACCCGCAGGATGCGGCCCTGCTGGGTGTATTCGGTGAACGTCACCTCGGCGGTGAACTCGCTGCCGTCCTTGCGCCGATGCTGCTGCGTGGTCGGCCGCGGCCCGGGCTTTCCTTCGGGCGCACCGCCGCGCAGCTCGGCGGCCTTGACGCGGAGGAGCTCCGGCGCCGTGTACCCATACAAGCGCAGCGCGGCGGCGTTGGCCTCGACGATCATCCCGGTCGCCGCATCGTAGAGCACCATCGCTTCGGGGACCGCATCGATGAGGCGGCGGTGGCGCACCTCGCACTCGAGCAGTCGCTCGAGGAGCGCGCGCTGCGATCGCCGCAGGTCGCTCTTCTCCGCCGCGCTCTGCACCTTGAAGCTCAGCGCGCTGAAATCGGCGACCGGCTTGGTCAGGTAGTCGAACGCGCCGATCTGCACGGCCTCGATGGCAGACTCGATCGAGGCGTAGCCCGTGATGAGGATGATCTCCATCTCGGGCTGCATCCGCTTCAGCTGCCGGGAGAGCTCCAGGCCGGAATCGGCGCCGAGGTTCTTGTCGACCAGCGCCACCGCGATCTGGCCTGCCTGCGCGTGCTGCAGCGCGGCCGCCGCCGAGGTGGCCGTCAGGATATGGCGCTCGGGATCCTCGAGGAGGCTGCTCAGGACCTCGATGACCACCGGCTCGTCGTCGACGATCAGGACCCTTCGCATCCCCTCGCCCCGCGGCCACGACGCCGCACGCAACGGCTGCGCTCCGATCGTAGCGTGCATCGGCGCAATCGCCGAGTGCTTGACCGCGGTCTGGCGGGGGCGCCGTGTCGGCGGCGGGGCGCGCATCTGCGCCGGGGTGGCACGCCCTGAGCCGGTGTGAGCTCGTGTGGCGCGGAAGCCCTGATCCAGTGATAAATCCCGGTCGATGACGGCGACGTTCCAGCCCACCTTGTTCGGCGCCCACGAGGTGTCGTTCGACTCCGCGTTCGCGCAGCTGCGGCGCATCGAGCTCGACCCGCGGTCGTGGGTAGACTACGCCGCCGGCTGGGTGCGCGGCTCGGACGCGCTCTTCGAGCAGGTCCTTGCCTCGCGCAAGTGGACCCAGCGCACGCGGCGCATGTACGAGGGGCGCGTGCTCGAGCCGCGGCTCACGGCGCCGTGGAGCGTCCGCTCGGGCGTCCCGCTCGATCCCCGCGTCGTCGACGACATGCGCGTCTGCCTCTCGCAGAAGTACGGGGTCCAGTTCGATTCCGTCGGCTTCAACTTCTACCGGGACGGCCGCGACAGCGTGGCCTGGCACGGCGACAAGATCCGCAAGGAGATCGCCGAGCCCATCGTCGCGCTCGTCTCGCTCGGCGAGCCGCGGAAGTTCCTCCTCCGTCCGAAGGGGGGCGCGGAGGAGCCGGCTGTGCCGGCGACGGGCGGAGGCCGCAGGCCGGAGCAGAGGAGGTCGATCCCTTTTCAGCTCGGTCGCGGCGACCTCCTCGTCACCGGCGGGCTGGCGCAGCGGCGGTGGGAACACTGCGTCCCGAAGGTGGCCCACGCCGGCCCGCGGATCAGCCTCGCGTTCCGTTACGGGATGACGGCGCACGCGTACGGCCTGCCGGATCCACCGTCTCCGTGAGACGAAGCATGCCGGGGCCCCGGCGGGGGCGGTAGACTGCGGCGCATGGCAGAGATCGCGCCGTTCCGAGGAGTGTCGTACGACCGCGACCGCGCCGGGTCGCTCGACCTGCTGCTCGCGCCGCCCTACGACGTCGTCTCGCCCAAAGAGCGCGAGCGGCTGCTCGCGAAGAGCCCGCACAACTTCGTGCGCGTCGATCTTCCCGAGGGGGAGGGGGACGTGAAGTACGCAAACGGCGCCCGGCAGCTGTCGCGCTGGCTCGAGGAGGGCGTACTCCGGCGCGACGACCGGCCGGCCCTCTATCGCTATCACCAGCGATTCGCCGTCGCCGGCAAGGAGCACACGCGCAAGGGCGTCGTCTGCCGCGTCCGCCTGCGGCGCTACGAGGAGCGCGTCGTGCTGCCGCACGAGCGGACGCTGTCGGGACCGAGGCGCGACCGGCTCGAGCTGGCCCGCGCCACGCGCGCGCACCTGTCGCAGGTGTTCGCGCTGTACTCCGATCCGGCGCACCGCGTGGATGCCGCGTTCGCCGGCGCCGAGTCCGGGCCGCCCGATCTCGAGGGACGCACCGACGACGGCACCGTCCACCGCCTCTGGCGGCTCGTCGATCCCGCCGCGCAGCGGCAGGTCGCGGAGGCGCTCGCCGATGCCAGGCTGTACATCGCGGACGGCCACCACCGGTACGAGACGATGCTCGCGCTCCGCGACGAGCTGCGGCCGTTGGCGCGCTCGCCGCGCTCGGCGGTCGAGTTCGGGTCGATGTTCCTCACCAGCATGGAGGACCCCGGACTGGTCGTCCTACCGACGCACCGGGTCGTCCACGGCTTGCGCGAGTTCGATCTGGACGCCTTCCTCGGTCGGCTGCGGCAGCGGTTCGCCGTCGACGAGGTGCGCGGCGCCTCGCCGGAGTCCGTCCGCGACCGCCTCGCCCAGGCCGGGCGCACCTCGCCGGCGTTCGCGCTCGTTTCGGGCTCGCGCGTCTTCCTCGCCACGCTGCGCCCCGGACAGGAGTCTGCGGTGCCGGGTCCCGCCGTGTTCCACCGGCTCGACGTCGCGGTGCTGCACTCGCTCATCCTCGAGGACCTGCTCGGGATCGATCGCGCCGCCCAGGAGCGCCAGACGAACCTGCGGTACGTGAAGGACCTGGCCGGCGCCTTCGACGAGGCGCGCGGGCCCGGGGTGCAGGCGGTGTTCCTGCTCAATCCGACCGAGGTCTCGCAGCTTCGCGCCGTCGCCGACGCCGGTGAAATCATGCCGCAGAAGTCGACGTACTTCTTTCCCAAGCTCGCGTCGGGGCTCCTGCTCGATCCCATCGACCCCGCCGAGGAAGTCCCGGAGGGTCCATGAATCGCCGTGCCGCCGCGCTCGCCATCGCGCTGTCCGCCGCTGCTCCGCTCGCCGCTCGCGCTCAGTCCGCGCCGGCCAAGCTGGTGCAACTGGCGCCGCCGCCCGCCGCGGCGAGCGGCGCGTCCGGGTCGATCGATCCCGAGGCGGCGACCCGCGCCTATCTCGCGCGCCAGAGCAGCGCCGAGAAGGCCCGCTCCGACGCGTACTTCGAGGGAGGCTACTGGCTCGATCTGTGGAGCTTCCTCTGGGCAGCGGCGGTGTACGTCGTGCTGCTGCACACCGGGGTGTCGGCGAAGATGCGCGACCTCTCCGAACGGTTGACGCACATCCGTCCGCTGCAGATCGGCGCATACTGGGTGCAGTTCGTGGTCGCGCTCGCCGTGATGTCGTTGCCGCTCACGGTCTACCGCGACTACGTCCGCGAGCATCGCTACGGCCTGTCGAACCTCACGTTCTCCGCCTGGCTGGGAGAGCTGGGCAAGGGCCTCGCGCTGACGGCCGTCCTCGGTGGCCTGGCGATGATGATCCTGTACGCCGTCGTCCGGCGGCTGCCCCGCACGTGGTGGCTGTGGGGTTCGGTCGCGACGGTCGCGTTCTCGGCGTTGTTCGCGCTCATCGTGCCAATCTTCATCGTCCCCGTGTTCAACAACCCCCAACGGCTCACCGACCAGCGCGTCGTCGCCCCGATCCTGTCGCTCGCGCGCGCCAGCGGCATCCAGGCGCACGACGTCTGGGAGGTCGATGCCTCGAAGCAGTCGAAGCGCATCAGCGCGAACGTCAGCGGGCTGTTCGGCACCGAGCGCATCACGCTCAACGACAACCTGCTCAATCGCGCCTCGCTGCCGGAGATAGAGGCCGTGATGGGGCACGAGATGGGGCACTACGTGCTGAACCACATCCACAAGGCGCTCTTGCAGTTCGGCATCGTGATCGTGGCGGGGTTTGCGCTCCTCAAGACGCTCTTCGAGAAGCTCCGCGCGCGCGTGCCGCGCTGGCAGGTTCGCGGCATCGACGACACCGCCGGCCTGCCGCTCGCGGCGCTGCTCTTCGGTGCGTACCTGTTCCTGCTCACGCCCGTGCTGAACAGCCTGGTCCGCGTGCAGGAGTACGAGGCGGACCTGTACGGGTTGAACGCGTCCGCGCAGCCCGACGGATTCGCGCAGGTGGCGCTCAAGCTCGGCGAGTACCGCAAGCTCGATCCGGGGCCGATCGAGGAGCTCCTCTTCTTCGATCACCCGAGCGGCCGCACGCGCATCTACGCGGCGATGCAGTGGAAAGCGGAGCATCCGGAGACGTGGAGCATCGATCGGCGAGTCGGATCCGCAGCGCAGCAGGCGCGCACACCGCCGCAGCAGTAGCTCCGCTTGCGCAGTCCGGCATACGTCAACCGCACCGGCGTCGCGCCGATTGCCGGCACGTGGGTGCGTCGACCGCCGAGACGTTCCGACCCGAAGCAGCTGCCGACGAGCTCCGGATCCTGCTCGTCGAGGATTCGCCGACCGCGCGCGCGAGCGTCTGCGACATGCTCCGCAAGGCGCATCCGGCAGTAGCCGTCGACGAGACCGCCGACGTCGCCAGCGGGCTGCGCGCGCTGACACACGAGCGGTACGATTGCGCGCTCGTCGACTATCGGCTCCCCGACGGCGACGGGCTCACCCTGCTCGGGAAGCTCGAGGCCAAGGCGGCATCGCAGACGCCGATCGTCATGCTCACCGGCTTGAATGACGAGACCACCGCCGTCCACGCCCTGCAAAACGGCGCTCAGGACTACCTCGTCAAGGGTCGATTCGACGGCCCGATGCTGCTGCGCTCGATCCGGTATGCGATCGAGCGCAAGCGCGCCGCCGTCCTGCAGCTGCGGATGGTCCACATGGAGCGGATGGTCGCGCTCGGCACGCTCTCGGCCGGCGTGGCGCACGAGATCAACAACCCGCTCGCGTACATCCTTGCGAATCTCACTTGCATGGGAGACCGGCTGCCGGAGCTGGTCGTGCGCGCCGCCCGGAATCCTGCCGCCGGCGACGACCTCGCCGCGCAGCTCCAGGAGCTCGCGGAGATGGTCACGGACGCGCGGATCGGCGCGGAGAAGGTGCGCGACATCGTGCGCGACATGCGGGCGTTCGCGCGCCGGGACGACCACGATCTGCGGACGCCCGTCGGCGTCGAGGCCGTGCTCGAGCAGTCGATCAGCATGGCCTGGAACGAGGTCAGGCACCGCGCCTTGCTGGTCCGCAGCTTCGAGCCCACGCCGCCGGTGCTCGCAAACGCGACGCGCCTCGGCCAGGTCTTCCTCAACATCATCATCAATGCCGCGCAGGCCATCCCCGAAGGCCGCGCGACGCAGCATGAGATCCGGGTCTCTACCCGCGTGGTCGATCGCCAGGTGGAGGTCTGCATCGAAGACGACGGAATCGGGATATTGCCGCAGGACCTGCAGCGCGTGTTCCACCCCTTCTACACGACGAAGCCTGTCGGATCCGGCACGGGGCTCGGGCTGTTCATCTGCGACGGGATCGTCCGCGGGCTGGGTGGAGCCATCACCATCGACAGCATGCCCGGGAAAGGCACTGCCGTTCGCATCCGGCTGCCCGCCTACCAGGAGCGCGGCGTGCAAGAACCTCCACCGCAGCCCGTCGCGTCGAAAGGCGCAAAACGCGGCCGGGTCCTGGTCGTCGACGACGATGCCCTGGTCCTGCTCAGCATCCGCCGGTTGCTCGACGAGGATCACGACCTCGTCACGACGACCAGCGCGCAGGAGGCGCTCCGCCGCATCCGCGAAGGCGAACGGTTCGACTCGATCATCGCCGACTTGATGATGCCCGAGATGACCGGCATGGAGCTGCACGAGCGGATTGCCGCCGAATGGCCGGCGCTGGCGAAACGCATGCTCTTCATCACGGGCGGCGCGTTCACGCCGACGGCGCAGGAGTTCCTGCAGAACGTCTCGAACGAGCGGCTCGAGAAGCCCTTTGACGCCAAGGAGCTGCGCGACCTGGTGAACCGCCTCGTGTAACCCCTGCTCCGGCCGCCGTCAGCGCAGGAGCGCGTCGGCTTCTTGCTTGAGCGCCGCCCAGCGCGCCGACAATTCCGCGACGTCGTGGACGGCGGACTCGGCCGCCTGAGCGAGCTGCGGAGTCGGCGCCACGTCCGCCGACTGCAGCGCGTCGAGCAGCTCGGTCAATCTAGCGTTCCAGGGGAGCAGGGCGGGCGTCTCCTTGCGCAGCCAAGGCCGGCGCGCCTCCTTCGAGCCTTCGAGCTCGGCCAGGCGTCGATCCAGCTCGGCGATCCGCGGCGCGGTGGCCGTTCTCGCGAGCTTCGCGCGGGCCGCGCGCACCTCGGTCAGCGCGTCGAAGTCCTGCTGCAGGGCCTGCGCGACCCGGAAGGAGAGATCGAACTGCTGGCGCAGGTCTTCCGGAGCGGTCTTCACGCGCGGATCCATCTCGATGTGCAGCGGCTGCGCGAACGAAGCGCCGTCGACGGCGAGACGGACGGTGTACTCGCCGGGCAGCGCCCAGGGCCCGCGGGGCTCGCGGGGAGTGTCGGCCGGGACGGCGGAGATCGGATACGAGAAGTCGAGCGCGGCCGGCGAGGGCCAGTGCAGGTCCCAGACGAATCGGTGCAGTCCCGCCTGCCCGGACGGCGCGCGCTGCGGGCGGATCCACCAGTGCGGCGTGTTGCCTTCGTCGCGGGGCGGCTCGACGCGATCGGTGCTGGAAAAACGGCGAACCACGCGCCCGCCCCCGTCGACCACTTCGAGGACCACCGGGCCGGAGGCGGGCTGTGCCAGCCAGTAGTCGACGATGGCTCCGTCGGGCGGGTTCTTTCCGGCCGGCTCGTCCGGCGGAAGCGGCGTGTCGCTGTTGGTGCTGAAGCGCACGCGGACGGCGCGCGCCGGGCGCAAGAGAGCCGCGCGGGCCGAGGTGAACGCCGGGAACTGCCGCAGCGGCGAGACGTCGTCGAGGATCCAGAAGCCGCGGCCATGCGTCGCCACCGCGAGGTCCTTGTCTTTGACGATCAGGTCCCGGATCGACGTCGCGGGCATGTTGAGGCGAAGCGGCTGCCAGCGGCCGCCATCGTCGAACGACACGTACACCGCCTGCTCCGTGCCGCAATAGAGCAGGCCCTTTCGGACGGGATCCTCGCGCACGACGTTGACGATCCCGCCGTCCGGCAGGCCGGTCGTGACGTGCTGCCACGACTTGCCGCCGTCGTGCGTCCGGTAGACGTGCGGCCGCAGGTCGTCGAGGCGCAGCGTGTTGATCGCGGCGTACGCAGTGAGCGCGTCGAAGTGGCCCGCTTCCAGGATCGACACCTTGGCCCAGGGACGCAGGTCGGGCGGCGTCACGTCGCGCCACGACTTGCCGCCGTTTCGCGTGACGTGCACCAGCCCGTCGTCGGAACCGACCCAGAGGGTCCCCGCTTCGAGTGGCGAGGGCGCTACCGCGTAGAGGACGCCCCGCTGGACCGGCTTGGCCTCCTCGCGGTCGCGGTACTTGCCGACGCTCGGCGGCACCTCCCACGTCTTGCGCGTCAGGTCGGGGCTGATGCGCGTCCAGCGCCGGCCGCCGTCGCGCGTCTTCCACAGCGTGTTCGAGGCGAAGTAGAGGGTCCGCGGATCCTTGGGCGCGAAGACGAGCGGCTGGGTCCGGATGGTGCGGTAGTCGGGGCGCGGCGAGGCGACGGGGGAGACATCGTGCGTCTGCCCCGTACGCCGGTCGTAGCGGGAGACCTTGCCGCCGTAGACGACGTCGGGATCGAGCGGGTCGGGCGCTGCGTAGCCGTACTCCTCGAAGCCGGCGGGGTGCCACTCGCGGAAGCCGATCTCGCCGTCCTGGCCGCGGCTCGAGACGCAGGCGGAGCCGCTCTCCTGCTGCCCGCCGCACAGCCTGTACGGGAAGGCGTTGTCCGCGGTCACGTGGAACATCTGCGCGGTGGGCTGGTTGTACCAGGAGCTCCAGCTCGCGCCGCCGTTCACCGTGACGATCGCGCCTTGGTCGGCGGCGAGGAGCATGACGTCCGGATTCACCGGATCGATCCAGATGCGGTGGTAGTCGTCGCCGCCCGGCGCGCCGCGAAACGCCGCGAACGTCTTTCCTCCGTCGGTCGACTTCCAGGTCACCACGCTGGCGGTGAAGACGACGTCGGGATCGCGCGGGTGCACCTTCACTTCGGCGAAGTCGTCGGCGCGCTCGGCGACCCGCTCGTCGTCGGTGATGCGCGCCCAGCTCTCGCCGGCGTCGTCGGACCGATAGAGCCCTCCGCCCACCTTCGCCGCGACCGTCGCGAACATGCGGCGCGGCGACGACGGCGCGATGCCGATTCCGATGCGGCCCAGTCCGCCGTGCTCGTAGTCCGGAAGCCCCTGCGTGACGTGGCGCCAGGTCGAGCCGCCGTCGGTCGACTTGTAGAGGCCGCTGCCCGGCCCCTCGAAATGGCCGTTCTCCCACGGCCCCTCGCGCGACTCCCAGAGCGCGGCGAACACGACGTTGGGATTCGCCGGATCCAGCACCACGTCGGCGGCGCCCGTGTCGGCGTCGCGGTACAGGACCTTCTCGAAACTCTGGCCGCCGTCCAGCGAGCGGAAGACGCCGCGCTCCTCGTTGGGTCCGTACGGGTGGCCGAGCACCGCGACGAACAGCCGGTCCGGGTTGCCTGGGTCGACCGCGATCTGGGGAATCTGCTGCCCGTCGCGCAGGCCGAGGTGCCGCCAGGTCTTGCCGCCGTCGGTCGACTTGTAGACGCCGTCTCCGGTGGAGAGATCGGGCCGCTGCAACCCTTCGCCGCTGCCCACGTAGATGACGTCGGGATTCGAAGCTGCCACCGCGATCGCGCCGATCGAGCCGGTGGGCTGGTCGTCGAAGATCGGGGTCCAGGTCCGTCCGAAGTCGTCGGTGCGAAAGACGCCGCCGTTCACGGCGCCGACGTAGAAGAGGCCGGGCCGTCCGGGGACTCCGGCGGCCGCCTTGGTGCGGCCGCCGCGGTAGGGCCCCACGTGGCGCCAGCGGAGCTCGCGGAAGGTGTCCTCGGCGCGGGCGGCCATGGCGCAGAGGAGCAGCGCAACGATCGTGCAAGCTTTCATGGGGCGCGCAGGGTAGCAGCCGCCGCGCGCAGACGGAGGGATTTTGTCCGTGTCCGAATCCCGCCAGCGTCAGGGTCGTCGGAACGATAGGATGCTCCCGTGATCCTCGACGAGGACACCTGCTACCGGGCGGCGACGAGCCGCGACGCGCGGTTCGACGGGCGGTTCTTCACCGCGGTGAAGACGACGGGCATCTACTGCCGTCCGACCTGCCCGGCGCGGTCGCCGCTGCGCAAGAACGTCCAGTTCTTCGCTTGCGCTGCGGCGGCAGAGGCCGCCGGGTACCGCCCTTGCCGCCGCTGCCGGCCCGATGCGGCGCCGGGAACGCCCGCGTGGAACGGGCCGCTCGCGACGGTGTCGCGCGCCGTGCGGCTCATCGAGCAGGGCGCGCTGGACGACGGGTCGATCGACGACCTCGCCGCGCGGCTGGGCCTCGGCGGACGGCAGTTGCGCAGGCTGTTCGCCGTGCATCTCGGCACCTCGCCCGTCCTGGTGGCGCGCTCACGGCGCGCGCACTTCGCGCGGGCGCTGCTGGACGCGACGCCGTGGCCGATGCCGCAGGTGGCGCGCGAGGCGGGTTTCGGCAGCGTGCGCCAGTTCAACGACGTGATGCGCTCGGTGTTCCAGCGCTCTCCGAGCGAGCTGAGGCGGCGCGGAGGACCGGCCGGACCGCGCATCGCCCTTCGCCTCGCCTATCGTCCTCCCTACGACTGGGAGGCCTTGCTCGCCTTCCTCGCCGCCCGCGCCCTTCCGGGCGTCGAGGTCGCCTCGGGCGGCGCGTTCCGCCGGACGTTCGACGGCGGCTGGTTCGAAGTGCGACCCGCGGCAGGCGCCAACGCGCTGTCGCTCATGGTGACGCTTGCGCGGCACGGCGCGGGGCAGGTGCTCGCGATGGCGCGGCGCGCGCGGCGCATGTTCGACCTCGATGCGGACCCGTTGCAGATCGCGGCGACCCTGTCGCGCGATCCGCTGCTCGGGCACTCGGTGCGGGCGCGTCCGGGCCTGCGCATCCCCGGCGCGTGGGATCCGTTCGAGACCGCCGTGCGCGCCGTTCTCGGGCAGCAGGTCAGCGTGCGCGCCGCGGTGACGCTCGGCGGCAGGCTGGTTCAAGCGTTCGGCGAGCGGATCGCCGATGCCGCGGAAGGCTTGACGCACCTCTTTCCCACTCCCGAGCGGCTCGCCTCGGCGCCGGTGGAGCGCATCGGCCTGCCGCGGGCGCGCGCCGAGAGCATCCGGTCGCTCGCGCGCTCGGTGGCGATCCTGCGCGACGCCCCCGGCTCGCTGGACGCGCTGCTGGAGCGCGTCCGCTCCTTGCCCGGCGTCGGCCCCTGGACGGCGCACTACCTCGCCATGCGCGCGTTCGGCGAGGCCGACGCGTTTCCTGCCGGCGATCTCGTCCTGCGCAAGGCGTCGGGCGAGCCGTCTTCCGCGGCGCTCGAGCGGCGCGCAGCCGCGTGGCGTCCGTGGCGCGCGTACGCGGCGATGCATCTCTGGTCTTCGGTCGCGTCTCCACTGGAGCCGTCCCATGGTCGAGCTGTCGCGAGTTGATTCGCCGATCGGCGTCCTGACCATCGCGATGGGCCCGCGCGGGCTCCGGGCGCTCTCCTTCGACGACCGCCTCCCGGACGTCGCGGGGCCTGCGCGCGAAGGGCGGCCGCCGGAGACCGTCGTCGATGCGCTCGCGGCGTACTTCCGCGGCGACCTGCGCGCCATCGATCCGCTGGACGTCGATCCGCGGGGCACCGACTTCCAGCGGCGTGTCTGGGCGATGCTGCGCACGATTCCCGCGGGCACCACGTGGTCGTACGCCCGGCTCGCGCGCGCCGTGGGACAACCGAGCGCGATGCGCGCCGTCGGCGCCGCGAATGGGCGCAATCCGATCGCGCTGATCGTGCCGTGTCACCGGGTCATCGCCTCCGACGGGACGCTGGGTGGATACGGCGGCGGACTCGACAAGAAGCGGTGGCTGTTGCGCCACGAAGGCAGCTGGCCGGCGCAGCCCGAGTTGGCGCTTCCCGCCGTGCTGCGGGGCGAGTAGGCTCCTGCGCCATGCCGACGACCCAGCAGATCGAGGTGCGCCGGGGCGACGTGGTCGTCCTGGTGGGGACGATGAAGGGCGCCTTCCTCTTCCGCTCCGGCCCCGACCGGCGGCGGTTCGAGATGGGCGGTCCGTATTTCCCGGGACATTCAGTGTATGCGATGGCGTTCGACGGCCGCGCGGGACGGCGGCGCGTCTGGGCAGCGTCGAGCAGCATGCACTGGGGATCGGTGCTGAACCACAGCGACGACTTCGGAGCGAATTGGACCACGCCCGAGGTGCCGACGGTGCAGTTCCCCAAGGAGGGCGGCAAGTCGCTCGCCAGCATCTGGCAGATCTGCCCCGGCCGCGCGGACGAGCCCGACGTCATCTACTGCGGCGTCGAGCCCGCGGCGCTCTTCGAGTCGCGCGACGGAGGCAAGTCGTTCCAGCTGGTCGAGGGTCTCTGGCAGCACCCGCACCGCGAGAAGTGGCAGCCGGGCGGCGGCGGGCTGTGCCTGCACACGATCGTGCCGGACCCGAAGCAGCGCGGGCGCATGCTCGTCGCCATCTCGACGGGAGGCGTCTACCGGACCGACGACGCCGGCCGCACCTGGACCGCCCGCAACAAGGGCGTTCGCGCGCAGTTCCTCCCCGACAAGCATCCCGAGTTCGGTCAGTGCGTGCACAAGGTCGCGCGCCACCCGGCTCGACCCGAGCGGCTGTACCTGCAGAACCACTGGGGTCTGTACCGCAGCGACGACGCGGGCGACTCCTGGCAGGACGTGGCGCGCGGCGTCCCCTCGGACTTCGGCTTCTGCATGGCAGTCCACCCGCACGACCCTGAGACGGCGTACATCGTGCCCCTCGAGTCGGACGGCTTCCGCTGCACGCCCGAAGGGAAGCTGCGCGTCTACCGGACGCGCGACGGCGGCGGCTCCTGGCAGCCTCTCATCGAGGGGCTGCCCCAGCGCGACGCATTCGAGACGGTGCTCCGCGACGCGATGGGGACCGACGAAGAGGAGAGCGCCGGCATCTACTTCGGCACCCGCAGCGGGAAGCTGTTCGGTTCGCGCGACGGCGGCGATTCCTGGAGCGCCCTCGCGACCGGTCTGCCACCCGTCGTGTGCGTACGCGCGGCGCGGACGTGACCGTCACGTTCCATCTGGCGGGATTCCTGCGCACCTTCGCCGGCGGCGCGCACGAGGTGTCGGTCGACGTTCCCGGCGCTACCGTCGGCGAGGCGCTGCGCGCGTTGCGAGAGCGGCATCCTGGCGTCGTGTCGCGCGTGCTGGACGAGCAGGGGGCGGTCCGGCGTCATGTGAACGTCTTCATCGGCGACCGCAGCATCCGCGACGGCGCCGGACTGGAGACGACGCTGCGCGACCGCGAGGAGATTTCGCTGCTCGCCGCCGTGAGCGGCGGGTAGACCCGACGTGCCTCGAGAAGCTCTCTTCTTCCCGGACCTCGCCGTCGAGCTGGCCGGGTCGGACACCTGGACGGACGCGCGGGAACGGGCGAGCTAACGCTTCTCGGAGTCGATGGACGAATCGCGCCCTGCGCGCGCGCGGAACAGCAGATAGGCCGGGATGCCGGCCAGCGTGATGGCGAGGCCGGCGAAGGCGTGCACGGGGTCTGCACGCCACGTCGAGAGGACGACGGCGCCGCAGATGGCGATGAATGCCACGGTCGTCGCGGGATGGCCGGGCATGGCGAACGGACCGCGGACGCCGCGAGAGCGGAAGACGAAGATGCAGGCCGCGGTCAGGGCGAAGAAGACGAAGTCGATCGACACCACATAGCGGGTGATCGCCTCGAAGGTGCCGGCGAGCGCGATGGCCATGGTCAGGGCGCCCTGCAGAGCGATGGCGGCGACCGGCGCGCGCGTACGCGGGTGCACGCGCGAGATCGCGCCGAAGAACAGCCCGTCCTCCGCCATGGCGAAGTAGACGCGGGGCGCGGTCAGGATGGACTGACTCAGAAAGCCGAGGGTGGAGATCGCGACGCCGGCGGCGATCGCGATGGCTCCGCGCCGGCCCAAGGCGCGCGTCATCACCTCCAGCGCGGGCGCCGAGGCGCGGGAAAGGCCTTCGGCGCCGAGCGTGCGCAGGCAGACGAATGCGACCAGCGTGTATAGCGCGATGACCCCAGCGACCCCGAGCAGCAGCGCGCGCGGCAGATCGCGGCGCGGGTCCTTCATCTCGCCCGCCACGAAGCACGCCGTCTGCCAGCCGCCGTAGGCGAACAGCACCGGGACCAGCGCGGCCCCGAAGCCGCCGATCGAAGCAGGCCGCGCGGTCGGCGCGACGGCGGCGTCCGACGCGAACCCTGCCGCGATGAGCGCGGCGAGCGCGCCGATCTTCAGCACCATCAGCGCGCTTTGCGCCGTCGTCCCCGCGCGGACGCCGAAGCAGTTCAGGGCGGTGAGAAACGCGATCGCGGCGGCGGCGAGGGCGCTCTCGCCGAGCGGGACGGGCAGAAGGACCTGGAAGTACCGGGCGAACGCAATCGCCGTCGCCGCCATCCCGCCGGTCTCGATGACGAGCAGCAGCGCCCAGCCATAGAGGAACGCGGCGAGCGGGTGCACCGCCTCGCGCAGGTACGCGTACTGCCCGCCGACCTGGGGTCGAGCCGAGGACAGTTCCGCGTAGACGAACGCGCCCAGAAGGGCCGCGAATCCGCCGACCAGCCAGGCGGCGATGACGAGCACCGCCGGGCCGGCGTTGCGCGCCACGTCCGCGGGCGTGACGAAGATGCCCGACCCGACGATCCCGCCCATCACGATCATGGTGGCGTCGAACGGGCCGATGCGGCGGATCAGCCGGGGCGGATCCATCTTCCCGAGGGTACTACGCCGACCTACAGGAGCGAGCGGATGCCCGCACGACAGGGCAGCATTCTCATCGAGAACCTGCAGCCGCAGATCGACTGCGGCCGCTACCCCGTGAAGCGCGCCGCCGGCGAGACGGTGCGCGTGACGGCCGACGTGCTGAAGGAAGGGCATGACGAGCTGGCGGTCGTGCTGCGGTGGCGCCAGCTCACCCCCAAGGCGGCCGAGGCCCGGGAAGCGACGATGCGTCCCTCGGGAAACGACGCCTGGGAGGGCGAGTTCCCCCTCTTCGAGAATGGCCTCTACGCGTTCGAGGTCGAGGCCTGGCCGGACGCCTTTCGCACCTGGGCGCAAGAGTTGTCGCGCAAGATCGAGGCGCGGCGCGATCTCTCCTCGGAGCTGCTCGAAGGCGCGCAGCTTCTCCGCGCTGCCGCCGAGCGCGCGGCAGCGGCGGGGCCCGCCGGCGCCTTCGACGCGGAGCGCCTGCGCGAAGGGGAAAAGGCGCTGCTCGCAGGGCAATCGCAGGCGACGCTCTCGCGCGCTCTCGATCCGCGCCTGGCGGAGACGGCCTCGCGGTACCCGGACAAGTCCCTGGCGACGCGCTCGGGACGCGAGCTGCGCGTCTTCGCCGAGCGGAAGCGCGCGATCTTCAGCTCCTGGTACGAGCTGTTTCCGCGCTCGACGGCGCGCGAGCCGGGCCGGCATGGGACCTTCTCCGACGCCGAGCGGATGCTGCCGTACGTGCGCGAGCTCGGGTTCGACGTCGTGTACCTGCCGCCGATCCACCCGATCGGGAAGACGGCGCGCAAGGGAAAGAACAACGCGCTCACCGCGGCGCCCGACGACGTCGGCAGCCCGTGGGCGATCGGAAGCCCCGAGGGCGGTCACAAGGCCGTCCATCCGCAGCTCGGCACGCTGGCGGACTTCCGCCGGTTCGTGAAGAGCGCCGCGGAGCTGGGCATCGAGGTCGCGCTCGACGTGGCTTTCCAGTGCTCGCCGGACCACCCGTACGTGAAGGAGCGGCCCGACTGGTTCCAGCGGCGGCCCGACGGAACCATCAAGACGGCCGAGAACCCGCCGAAGCGTTACGAGGACATCGTCAACTTCGACTGGATGGGACCCGAGCGCGAGTCGCTCTGGGCGGAGCTGCGCTCGGTCTTCCTCCATTGGATCGAGCAGGGCGTCCGCATCTTCCGCGTCGACAACCCGCACACCAAGCCCCTGCCGTTCTGGGAGTGGGTGATCGGCGAAGTCAAGGCGCGCCACCCTGACGCCATCTTCCTCGCGGAGGCGTTCACGCGGCCGAAGATGATGAAGGCGCTCGCCAAGGCCGGGTTCGACCAGTCGTACACGTACTTCACCTGGCGCAACTTCAAGCACGAGATGGAGGACTACCTGAAGGAGCTGACCCAGGGGCCGGCAGCAGAATTCATGCTCGGGAACCTGTGGCCGAACACGCCCGACATCCTGCCCGAGCACCTGCAGCAGGGCGGCCGGCCGGCATTCCTCTTGCGCTCGGCGCTGGCGGCGACGCTGTCGCCGTCGTGGGGCATCTACTCGGGGTTCGAGCTGTGCGAGAACCGCGCGCTGCCCGGCAAGGAGGAGTACCTCGACTCGGAGAAGTACCAGCTCGTGCAGCGCGATTCCGACAAACCGGGCAACATCCGGGCGTGGATCGCGGCGCTGAACCGGATCCGCAACGACCACCCGGCCTTGCAGCAGTACCGGAACCTCCGGTTCCACAAAGCCGACAACGATCGCGTGATCTTCTTCTCGAAGATGACCGAGGACCGGAGCAGCCAGATCCTGGCCGCGGTGAGCCTCGATCCGTTCGCGGCGCACGAGGCGATCCTGGAGCTGCCGCTCTTCGAGATGGGCCTCCAGCCCGACGAGACGTACCAGGTGCACGAGCTTCTCTCGGACGAGCGGGCGCTCTGGCAAGGGCCGACCGCGCAGGTGCGGCTCACGCAGGAAAAGCCGGCTGCCATCTGGTCGGTGCTGCGATTCCGGCGCACCGAGCAGGGATTCGATTATTACTTCTAGCCCGCCCGGATGCGGCGGCGGCGCGCGGAGCCAGCAGAATGTTGCCGATCGACATGCAAGCCTTGCCGGCGTGGCTTTCGCAGCAGCGGTGGTTCGGCGGGAAGGGCGCGCCGATCGCCGGCGTGCGCGACGTCGATCGGGCGCAGATCTCGCCCGGTCTGCTCCTCTCGGCGGTGGAGGTCCGGTACGCGGCGCCGCGGCCGGCGGAGAGCTACGCGCTGGCGCTGCGCCCATGGACCGGGGCGGACGGCATCGTCGAAGGGCTCGACGACGACGCGGCCCGCGCCCTGCTGGGGATCATCCGCCAGCGCCTGCGCATCGCCACGGCCGCGGGGGCGCTGAAAGGTGAGCGCCTCGACGGCCCAGGGTCACCGCTCGATCGGCTCTCCGCGGTCCCCACGGTACGGCGGATGGGGGCCGAGCAGAGCAACACCTCGCTCGTTTTCGACGACCGGGTGATCCTGAAGCTGATTCGCAAGCTCGAGCACGGCAAGAATCCCGAGCTCGAGGTCGGCGCCTTCCTCGCTCGCGTGGGTTTCACCGGCACGCCGCCGCTTCTCGGAGCGATCTCGGTCACCGGCGCAGTGGACGCGACGGTCGCGGTGGCGCATGCGTTCGTGCGGGTGGAGAGCGACGGCTGGTCCTACGTCGTCGAGGCGCTGCGCCGGGGCGAGCCGCCCGTGCGAGAGGTGCGCGAGCTCGGTGAGCGCGTCGGCGACCTGCACGCCGCGCTCGCGTCGCGGACGGACGACGAGGCATTCGCGCCGGAGCCCATCCGCCGCCAGGACTTGCGCGCCTGGGCGGAATGTCTGCGCGGCGAGCTGGACCGCACCGTGGAGCAGGCGCGCTCCGCCGTTCCAGAGCTGGCCGCGCGGCGCGACGCGCTGGCGGAGCGGATCGCCAGGCTCGAGCAGGCCGCGGAGGACGGCGTGCGCATCCGCCAGCACGGCGATCTCCACCTCGGGCAGGTCATGCGCAGCGAGGGGCAGTGGCTGGTCTTCGACTTCGAGGGAGAGCCGGCGCGCCCGCTGCACGAGCGGCGCACGAAGCACACCCCGGCCAAGGACGTCGCCGGGATGCTGCGCTCGTTCGCCTACGCGGCCGCGACGGCGGAGCGGCGCGAGCTGGCTGCTCCGCTGCGCGAGGCGTTCCTGCAGGGTTGGCGCCGCCGCGCCGCGCACCTCCTGCCGCGCGAGGAGCGGAGCGCCCGCATCCTGCTCGAGTCGCTCGAGCTGGAGAAGCTGCTCTACGAATTGCGGTATGAGCTGGGCCACCGTCCCGACTGGGTCCCCATCCCGGCGGCGGATCTGTTGGAGTCGAAATGAGGCGCCCCGCGTCGCTGTCGCACGTCGACGAGCAGATCCGGAAGCTGCTCGAGCTGTCGCATCCGGATCCACACGCAGTCCTCGGCATCCACCCGGACGGCGACGGTGTGGTGGTGCGCGCCTTCCGACCGGATGCCGAGCAGGTGACCATCTTGCCGGACTTCGGCGGGCGGCTTCCCGCGGTACACCGGCGCGGCGGCGTCTTCGAGGCGCGCCTCAACAACCGCCGCGATCTGTTCGGGTACCTCATCGAGGTGCGGTACCCCGGCGGGCGCGCCTTCACGCTGCGCGATCCGTACAGCTTCCCGCCCACCTTCGGCGAGCTCGACAGCCATCTCGCCTCCGAAGGGCGCCACGAGCGCCTGTGGGAGCGGCTCGGAGCGCATCCGACGCACCATCACGGCACGTACGGCACCTCGTTCGCGGTGTGGGCGCCGACGGCGCGGTCGGTGTCCGTCGTCGGCGACTTCAATTCCTGGGACGGCAGGCTCCATCCGATGCGCGCCATCGGGTCGACGGGGATCTGGGAGCTCTTCGTGCCCGAAGTGGGCCCCGGTACGCGCTACAAGTACGAGATCCGGCCGGGCAGCGGCGGCCCGAGGCTGCTCAAGGCCGACCCGCTGGCGTTCAGGACCGAGGCGCCGCCGCAGACTGCGTCGATCGTGCACGACCTCGAGCGGTACGAGTGGCGCGACGCCGCTTTCATGCAGAAGCGCGCCGCGTCGAGCGGCTTGGGTCGCCCGATGTCGATCTACGAAGTGCACATCGGCTCGTGGCGGCGCATCGTCGAAGAAGGAGATCGGCTGCTGACCTGGGCCGAGGCGGGGGCGCAGCTCGCCGACTACGTCGCGGACATGGGCTTCACGCACGTGGAGCTGCTGCCCGTCGCGGAGCACCCCTTCGGCGGATCGTGGGGTTACCAGGTCACGGGATACTTCGCGCCCACGGCGAGGCACGGCCACCCGGACGACTTCCGCGCGCTGGTCGATGCGCTGCACGCGCGCGGCATCGGCGTGATCGTCGATTGGGTGCCGGCGCACTTCCCGACGGATCCGCACGCGCTGGCGCGCTTCGACGGCACTGCTCTCTACGAGCACGAAGACCCACGGCAGGGCGCGCATCCCGACTGGGGCACGCTGGTCTTCAACTACGGGCGCAACGAGGTGCGCAACTTCCTCCTCGCGAGCGCGCTCTTCTGGCTCGACCAGTACCATGCCGACGGTCTGCGGGTGGACGCGGTGGCCTCCATGCTCTACCGCGACTACAGCCGCAAGCCGGGCGAGTGGATCCCCAACAAGTATGGCGGGCGCGAGAACGAGGAAGCCATCGCGTTCCTCAAGGAAGTGAACGAGCGCGTCCGCGATCTGCACCCAGGCGCGCTGATGATCGCCGAGGAGTCCACGGCGTTTCCCAAGGTGACCGCGCGGGCGCACGAGGGCGGCCTCGGGTTCCACCTCAAGTGGAGCCTGGGGTGGATGCACGACACGCTCAAGTACTTCGCGACCGATCCGGTGCACCGGAAGTGGCACCACAACGCGCTGACGTTCGGGCTCATGTACATCTTCAGCGAGAACTTCCTCCTGCCGCTCTCGCACGACGAGGTGGTGCACGGGAAGGGATCGCTCCTCGGGCGCATGGCGGGAGACGACTGGCAGAAGTTCGCCAACCTGCGCGCGCTGTACGGCTGGATGTGGGCGCACCCGGGCAAGAAGCTGCTCTTCATGGGCGGCGAGTTCGCGCAGCGCGCGGAGTGGAACCACGACCGCAGCCTCGACTGGCACCTCTTGGACGCGCCGGCCCATGCCGGCGTGCAACGCCTGGTGCGCGAGCTGAACCGCGTCTATCGCGAGCAGCCGGCGCTCTTCGAGCTGGACGGCGACCCCGCTGGGTTCCACTGGCTCCAGGTCGACGTTGCCGACGCAAACGTGCTGGCGTTCCTGCGCCGTTCCGGAGACCGCCACGTCGCGGTGGTCGCCAATCTCTCTCCCGTGCCGCGCCACCGGTATCGCGTCGGGCTCCCGCGCGCGGGCGAATACCGCGAGCTGCTCAACACCGACGGTACGGAGTACGGCGGATCCGGGGTCGGCAACCTGGGAGTCGTGCGCGCGGAAGCGGTCCCGCACGACGGCCAGCCCGCATCGGCGGAGATGACGCTTCCTCCGCTCGGCGTGGTCTGGCTCGCCCCGGCATGACCGATCGGGATCTCGTCCGCGCAGCGCTCGACGCGCTCGGCATCCGCCGGCTCGCGCTCGCGGTGCACGATGCGGCGTTGCCCGGTGATGCGCGGGACGACGTCGGACGCGGAGCGCCTCTCTCCGCGGGAGGCCTCGCCTTCCTGCGCTTTGCGGCGGACCTCGGCTTTCACGCCGTCCAGCTCGGGCCGCAAGGCGAAACGACCGAGCACGATCAGTCGCCCTACGATGCGACGATCTTCTCGCGCAGCACGCTGGCGCTCGCCCTGGTGCCGCTCGCCGAAGCCGGCCTGCTCGAGCAAGAGGCGATCCAGCACGCGGTAGCGCGGCGCCCGCCCGGAGCAGAGCTGCGCAGCGCCCACCGCCATGCGCACGCCGTCGCGCGGAAAGTGCTCGACCAGGCATTCGTGCGATTCGAGGCGCGGCGTCCGCCGGAGGAGGAGGCGCTGCTGGCGGAGTTCAGCGCGCATCACGGGGAGTGGCTCGAGCGCGATGCGCTGTATGCCGCTGCCGCCGCGGAGCACGGCGAGCCCGACTGGCTGCGCTGGCCCGAGGAGGACCGCCGACTGTGGGAGCGGATCCCCGGCGCGGAGCGGGCGCAGCAAGCGCGCCGCGCGGAGCTAGCGAGGAAGCATGCGCGCGTCGTCGATCGGTACCGATTCGCTCAACGGCTCGCGCACGAGCAGCACGCCGCTCTGCGCCGCGAGGCGCGGCGTCTCGGGCTCCTTCTCTACGGGGACCTGCAGATCGGCGTCTCGCACCAGGACGTCTGGAGCTGGGGAGCGCTGTTCCTCCCCGGCTGGCGGATGGGGGCGCCGCCCAGCCGGACCAATCCGGAGGGACAGCCTTGGAGCTACGCCGTCCTCGACCCTGCCCTGTACGCGGGACTGGCGCTCCAGTTCATGCGGCTGCGTGTCCGGAAGATGCTCGGCGAGTTCGACGGACTGCGCATCGACCATCCGCACGGGCTGATCGACCCGTGGGTCTACCGGGCCGCGCCGCACGATCCACGCCTCGCGGTGCAGCGCGGAGCGAGACTCTTCTCCTCTCCCGACGTGCCCGAGCTGGCGCCGTTCGCGATCGCGCGTCCCGAACAACTCGACCGCGGCTTGCAGCGCCACGCGGACGGCTGGGTCCGGGCGCTCGAGGACGAGCAGGTCGCTCGCTACGCGGTTCTCTTCGACGCGGTCGTGGCTGCTGCGCGCGAGCACGGCCGCGAGGTCGACGACCTCTTGTGCGAGGTGCTCAGCACGCAACCTCATCCAGTGCAGCGCGTCCTCGCCCGCCACGGCCTCGGCCGCTTCCGCGTCACGCAGAAGATCGTGCTCGACGATCCGGACGACGTCTACCGCGGCGAGGGCGCCTCTCCGTCGGACTGGATGATGGTCGGGACGCACGATACGGAACCCGTCTGGCGCGCCGCGGAGCGGTGGATCGAGCAGGGGTCCGCGCCGGCGCAGGCCGCGTATCTTGCGACAAGGCTGGTTCCCGACGCGCGCGCTCGCTCTCGCTGGACGGAAATGGTCGCAGCGGATCCGGCGAGACTCGCCGCTGCGAAGCTCGCGGAGCTTTTCGTCGGCCCGGCGCGCAACGTCATGATGCAATTCACCGACCTCCTCGGAATGCGCGAACCCTACAACCGCCCCGGCACCATCTCCGAGGAGAACTGGTCCTTGCGCATCCCGCCGGACTTCGCCGAGCGATACGCGCGCGACCGCAGAGCGGGACGCGCGCTCGATCTGCCCGGTGCGCTCGCGATGGCCATCCGCGCCCGAGGAGGAGAATTCACGAGCTCGCAGGCGCCGCTCCTCGCCTCGCTCGATCAGCGCGCCGGTCCGGATCCCGGCTCGGCACGCGCGCGCGGCGCGTAGAGGTCGAGGATCCGCTCGATCCCGGCGCGGCAGGCAGCGCAGAAGGGGACGTCGTCCCGCGTGAACATGATGCAGTCTGTCTGCGAGCGGAAGTAGCCTTTCGATTCGTAGTTCGCCCCTTCGAACGAGCCCACCTTGCCGGCGTACTTCTCGGACGAGAGGCGCCGAGTCGCTTCGATCTTCTCCTTGGCGAAATGCTCGTCCATCTCGGACTCGGGCCTGCGCTCCGCGCGGATCTGCTTGCGCCGCTCCTGCACGCCTTTCTGCCATTCCAGGAATCCCGCCTCGTCCCACGGGGTGGGCAGCGGGACGCGAGGAGTGAGCAGCGCCTCCCACTTGGGGTGTGTGGGATTCGCGGTGACGTTCGGCTCCCACGGCTCGGGACGGTCGGGCTGACTCTCGTACGCCGTGGGGGAGGTGAAGTACTCGTCGGCGAGGCCCGCGAGGTGGTGCGCGAACTCGTGGACGAAGATGTACGGCGCCCAGCGCGAGTCGGCGGCGACCGTCCCGTACAGGTTGAAGATGCCGCCGCCGCCGTAGGTCTGCGAGTTGACGACGATCTCGACCACCTCGTACGGCGCGTTCGAGGCGAGATCGCGGAACGCGCGGTTGTCGAACGTCAGGATGTAACGCTCCGACCCGAATGCATCGTACGTCGTGCCCACCGGCGAGCGGCGGTGGATTCCCAGAGAAGGTCGCGAGATGCCCGAGTCGGCGGCCGGCGGGCACAAGCCCCAGACGTTGAAGTCCTGGCGGCGCTCCTTGAACGGTGACGTCGAGAAGAGCACCTCCATCAGCCGCCGCGCGTCCTTTTCGAACTTGCCACGCTCGCGCGCGGTGTAGCCGTCGCCGAGGAGGAGAAGATCGATCTTCTTTGCCGGTTCCCCGGTGCGCAGCAGCGCCATCACGGGGCCGGCGGAGGGTGGCGGGGAGTCGTCGATCGACTGGTCGTTCGGGTCGACGAGCAACGTCCATACCGGCTTGAACTGGTTCGTGCGCTGGTCGCGCTTGCTCAGGACGATCTGCGCCGGGGCCACCGGCGCGGGAAAACGGAGCGACTCCGAGAAGGCGCGCTGCAGGCGCTTCGCCTCGGCGGTGGTCTCCCACTCGCCGAAGATGGAGGAAAAGCCGCGCGAGTAGAGAAGCTGCCCGCTCCCCTGGTCGCGCACTTCGAACACGTACTTGCCGGAGTCGGTGTCGTCGATGGGTCGGTCGAGGTTGCCGGGCCAGGGCAACGGCTCCAGCACCAGGCGCTCGAGCGCGAACCGTTCCTCCGACGCGGTGCCGACATGTGCGTAGTCCACCCGGAAGGTGCGCGGGGGCGCCGCCACGGCGAGCAAGGCGAGGACCAGCAGCATGCCGCCTCGTGTACCGCGGTTCCGTCCCGTCGGAAACGTCTGGAGAAGTGCCGCGGGCTTGCACCCGATCGGCTGGTTGCGGCATCCGAATTCGCCGGAGGATACGTTCCTGCATGGCCGAAAGCACGGAAGTGGCGGACCAAAGGCCTGTACGGGGCGACCTGCGCGAAGAGGGCAGGCAACCGCCGGCTGCTCCGGATCGAGCGCGGTCGCAGCAGGCCAAGAAGCGCAGCGTTCGTGCCCGGGTGCTGGCGGGCCTCGCGGTGGTAGCGCTCGCCGCATTCGCCTGGTGGCTGTACGCGCGTCATTTCGAGGAGACGGACGACGCCCAGATCGACGGCGACATCACGGCGGTGAGCCCGCGCGTCGCCGGCACCATGGTCGCCGTCCACGTCGTCGATCACCAGCAGGTGAAGCAAGGCGATCTGCTCTTCGAGCTGGATCCCACCGATCTGGAGGTCGCCGTCGCGCAGGCGCGCGCCGCCGTCGCGCAGGCCGAAGCGGCGTACCAGGCGGAGAACCCCAGCGTGGCGATCACCGAGACCTCGAACCGCGCCTCGGTGTCCGCGGCCGAAGACGAGGTGCAGAACGCGCGCGCCGACCTGTCCGCCGCGCAGCACGAGCTGAGCCAGGCGGAGGCGCAGAACCGCCTCGCCCAGCTGCAGCTCCAGCGCGCAAAGCAGCTTCTGGCGAGCAACACCGTCAGCCAGGCGGACTACGACCAGCGCGTCAGCGCGGCGGACGTGGCGCGCGCAAACGTCGAGGCGGCGCGGCAGCGCGTGGCGCAGAAGCAGTCCAGGGTCGATACGGCCGAGACGCGCCTCCGCGAGACGCGGCAGAACGCGCCGCGGCAGCTCGTCTCGCGCGAGGCGGCGCTGCAGGTGCGCAAGGCCAACCTGGGCGTGGCCCAAGCCCAGCTCAAGCAGGCGGAGCTGAACCTGGGTTACGCGAAGATCACCGCGCCGGCTTCGGGAGTCCTGGGCAGGAAGTCCGTCAACGTCGGCGAACGCGTCCAGCCCGGGCAGCAGCTCGTGCCGCTCACGCAGACGGGCGCGCTGTGGGTGACCGCGAACTTCCGCGAGACGCAGATCGAGCTGATGAAGCCGGGCCAGAAGGCGACGGTGCACGTGGACGCGATCGACCGCGACTACAACGGCGTGGTGGAGAGCTTCGCCGGCGCGACGGGTTCCCGCTACAGCCTGCTCCCGCCGGAGAACGCGAGCGGCAACTACGTGAAGGTCGTTCAGCGCATCCCGGTGCGGATCCGCCTCGACCCTGGGCAGCCGGAGATGGAACGGCTCCGGCCCGGCATGAGCGTCGAGCCCAAGGTGAGAGTGCGATGACGGAGTGGTCCGTCGAGGAGTCCGAGCGGCGCACCCACGAGGCAGGATTCACCGGCGGGTTCAATCCGTGGGTCGTCGCGCTCACGGTGACGCTCGCGACGTTCATGGAAGTGCTGGACACGGCGATCGCGAACGTGTCCTTGCCGCACATCGCCGGCAGCCTCTCCGTCGGGCAGGACGAGAGCACCTGGGTGCTCACCTCGTATCTCATGTCCAACGCCGTCATCCTGCCCGTGAGCGGGTGGCTCTCGACGCGGTTCGGCCGCAAGCGCTTCTACATGGTCTGCGTGTTCTTGTTCACGGTGAGCTCGTTCTTGTGCGGGATCGCGCCGAACCTCGGCTTGCTGATCTTCTTCCGCGTGCTGCAGGGCCTCGGCGGCGGCGGCCTCGCGCCGAGCGAACAGGCGATCCTCGCCGACACGTTCCCGCCCGCGAAACGCGGGATGGCGTTCGCCGTCTACGGGATGGCGGTGGTGCTCGCGCCGGCGATCGGTCCCACGCTGGGCGGGTTCATCACCGACACGTATTCGTGGCGCTGGGTGTTCTTCATCAACATCCCCGTCGGCATCGTCTCGCTGCTGCTCTCCGCGCGCGTGGTGCAGGATCCGCCGCACCTCGCGCGGATGCGCGAACGCGCCGGGCCGGTCGACTACATCGGCCTGGGCCTCATCGCCCTGGGGCTTGGCGCTCTGGAGGTCGTGCTCGACACGGGCCAGCAGAAGGATTGGTTCGCGTCGCACAACATCGCGACGTGGGCAGTCGTGGCGGCGGTCGCGCTGATCGCGTTCGTCGTCTGGGAATGGAAGAACGACCACCCGATCGTCGAAGTGCGCATGTTCAAGGACCGCAACTTCGCGGTGTCGAACCTGATGATGCTGGTGCTCGGCATGGCGCTGTACGGATCGACCGTGCTGCTCCCGCAGTACGTGCAGGTGTGGATGGGCTGGTCCGCGCAAGATGCGGGGATGGCGCTCTCGCCGGGCGGGATCACCGTCATCTGCCTGTTGCCGCTGGTCGGCCGGCTCGTGTCGAAGGTGGACTCGCGCTACCTGATCGCGTTCGGGTTCACCGCGCTCTCGGTCGCGCTCTACCACATGTCCCGCACCATCTATCCCGGCATGGATTTCCACACGGCGATGATGCTGCGCATCTACCAGTCGATCGGGCTGGCCTTCCTCTTCGTGCCCATCAACACGCTCGCGTACGCGGGCGTCCCGCCGTCGAAGAGCAACCAGGTGTCCGGCATCCTCAATCTCTCCCGCAACATGGGCGGCGACATCGGCATCGCGCTGGTCACGACGCTCATCGCGCGGCGCGCGCAGTTCCACCAGGCGAACCTGGTCGCGAACGTCGTCCCCGGCGACCCCCGGTTGATGGAGCGGATGCAAGGCATCGCGCAGTACCTCCAGCACTCCGGCGTGTCCGCGGCGCAGTCGACGAAGCTCGCGATGGCTGCCATCTACCGGCAGGTGATCGTGCAGGCGCAGACCCTGGCGTATCTCGACGTGCTGTACGTCCTGGCGTGCTTCACGGCGGTGATGATCCCGCTCGTGCTCCTCACGAGGCGCGCGGCACGCGGCGCGATGATGGCGCACTGATGCCGACCGCGCTGGTGACAGGAGCGGGTCGCGGCATCGGCTTCGAGGTGGCGCGGGAGCTCGTCCGCGACGGCTACGACGTGATGGCGACCGTTCGCGATCCGCGCCGGGCGACCGCGATTCCTCGCGCGCGACTCGAGCAGCTCGACGTCGCCTCGCCGGACTCGATCGACGCCCTGGCGCAGCGGCTCGCCGAGCGTGGAGAGCGGCTGGACGTGCTGGTGAACAATGCCGGCGTGTACCGCTCTCCGCCGCGCGAGACGTGGGCCGTGAACGTGCGCGGCCCGCTGCTGCTCACGCGCGCGCTCGCGCCGCTGCTCGCTGCCGGTGCACGCGTGGTGATGGTCTCGAGCGGGCTCGGGTCGCTGTCCGGGCAGCCGGAGTCGCTGGTGCGGCGGCTGCGCGATCCCGCGCTGACCATCGACGACGTGGCGCGAATTGCCGAGGAGTCGCCCGACGGGTACGGCGCCAGCAAGGCCGCGCTCAACGCGCTGGCGCGGCTCTTCGCGCGGGAGCTGCCGCAGGCGCGCGTCAACGCCGTCGATCCCGGCTGGGTGCGCACGGAGATGGGCGGTCCCGGCGCGCCGCGGTCGGTCCAGCAAGGCGCCGGGTCGGTGCTCTGGGCGGCGCGACTTCCGTCGGACGGTCCCACGGGTGGCTGGTTCCGCGACGGGAAGGCGATTCCCTGGTGACGCTGGCGCGGCGGTAAGCTGCGCGCCATGAGGTATGACCTCGTCGCCTTCGACCTGTACGGCACGCTGCTGGCGATCGAGAAGCTGGAAGCCGCGCTGGCGGCGATCGTCGGCGGCGACGCGCGCAAGCTGCTCGGCGACTGGCGCCGGGAGCAGCTGGGCAGGACGCAGGAGCTGAACCGGCGCGGCGACTACGAGCCGTTCGGTGACGTCACGGCGCGCGCCCTGGCGAAGGTCGCTCCGCATCTGTCCCCGCAAGCCATGGAGCGCGCGTGCAAGGCATGGCTCACCGTGCCCGCGCACCCCGACGCAAAGCCGGCGCTCCGCCGGCTGCGCGACGCCGGAGTGCGCTGCGCGGTCCTGTCCAACGGCACCGCTCCGATGATCCGCTCGGCGGTCGAGGCCGCGGGATTGCCCATCGACGAGGTCCGCAGCGTTGACGAGGTGCGCGTCTACAAGCCGGATCCGCGCGTGTACGCGCTCCTCGACGGGATGGCGCCGCGCGAGCGGACGCTCTTCGTCAGCTCCAACGGCTGGGACGTGGACGGCTGCAAGAAGACGGGACGCATCGTCGCCTACGTCGACCGCGGGGGTGTTCCACCCACACAGACGATCGACGTAAGGGTCGCTTCCCTCGAGGAACTGGCCCCGCATTGCGAATCGCCGTAACGATTCGGTGAGCGATTCGGTGAGGGGGATTCATGAGCTTCGTTCGAGCGACGACGGTCGGTAGCGCGTTAGCGTTGTGCGCGTGCGCGAGCGTCCCCATGGCGCGACCCGAGCGCGATCTCGACGCCAAACGGTTCGAAGTGCCTCCCGACCAGGCGTTGTTGTACGTCTACCGCGACGAGACGTTCGGGTCCGCCATCAAGCTGACCGTCCTCGTCGACGGGCAGCACGTGGGCGACACGGCGGCGCACACGTTCTTGCTCGTTCCCATTGCGGCAGGGCGCCACCAGATCGTGTCCAAATCGGAGAACGACTCGTCGGTCGAGCTCACCGCCAGGGAGGGGAAGGCCTATTTCGTCTGGCAAGAAGTGAAGATGGGCCTGTTCGCGGCGCGCAGCGAGCTGCATCTCGTCAATGCGAAGGTCGGAAGAGCGGCGGTGGCCACCTGCTCGCTGGCCGAGTCGCCGGTCGGATTGAAGTACCCGCTGGCCGGTCTCGGTCCTGCACCAGCCGCCCAGCCGACCGTAGAGACCGCCTCCGCTGCCACGTCCGGCGGCGTCTCCGCTGCCGCGGCGGAAGGATTTCCGCGCGTGCTCTCGGGCGACGAGATCGTCAGCCACTTTGCGCGCCACCCGAGCCTGGACGCGAGCCTGGGCCGGCAGTCGTTCAAGCTCATCGTCCAGCCGGACAACTCGGTGGAGCGGGTCTGCCCCGGATGCCGGGTGACGCGCGGGACGGGGGAGATCAAGCTGGAAGCCGATCGCGTCTGCATCCGCTGGACGCGCGTGACCTTCCCGGACTCGGGCTGCTACCAACTCGTGCAGACGGCCGCCGACCGTTACACGCTCCGCGGCCTCGACCGCGAACGGCCGATTTCGTACTCCGCGGCCGAGTGAGATCGGGCGGCTACGTCCGCCGCACTTTCTCCGGCTGCACGAAGCGCGTCACGACGAAGAGCAGCTCCTCCATCGTGAACGGCTTGGGCAGCGTGGCCGCGACGCCCTGCGCCTGTAGCGAAGTGGCCTGCGGTGGGACCGCGCTCATCACCACGATGGGGACGTTGCGGAGCGTCTGGTCGGCCTTCATCGAGGCGACCACCTCCCAGCCGTCCTTGTGCGGCAGGAGCAGGTCGAGCAGCATCAGCGCCGGCCGGGCGCCGCGTCGATGGAGCAAGGCCAGCGCCTTCTCGCCGTGCGGCGCTCCCACTGCGTTGAAGCCGGCGCGGTCGAGCTCTTCACAGATCGACTCGCGCAGGTCGGTTTGGTCCTCGACGACGACGATGGTCGGCTTCATCGGACCCTTGTCGCGCTTTTCGTGGCCGTCGGCCAGCGCTAATCGGCGCTTGCGTGCATCAGTGTTCGCCCGGAGGCGGCCGCTCGCTACTGCTTCCCCTGCACCTTGCGCTTCCACAGCTCCCAAGGGCGAGAGACCGTGCCTTCCATGGTCGTCTGCGCCTTCTTCGACTCCTCGGCATCGAGGTAGACGACCTTCTGCGAGAGCTGCATCGCCTGCGCCTGCAAGCGAGCGTTCAGCTCGGCGTAGATGCTGCGGAAGACGGCGCGCGGCATGTCCGGAGCCACCACGACCGCGCCGTGGCCGCGCATGAGCGCGACGGTGTTCTGTCCGAGCGTCTTCGCCAGCGCCTGGCCGAGCGGCAGCGTCTTCACCAGCATGTCGGTCTCGCCGCCCGCGGAGCGGATGTCGAAGATAGGAACGCTTGCGCCGAGGAACGCGCTCATGTGGTACAGCGGCCTGAGCGGCACGCCCGTCACGCCGAACGGGATCAACGACGGCGCGTGGTTGTGCACCACGGCCTGCACGTCGGGACGCGCGGCGTACACGCCGGCGTGGATGAACCGCTCGCCGAACAGCTGCGTACCCGCCGGCGCGTTCGCGTTCCCCTCCAGGTCGTGCTCGAGGATGTCGTTGGCGGTCACCAGTTCGGGCGCCACCGAGCGCGCCAGCAGGAAGTGCTTCGGGTCGCCGGGCACGCGGATGCTGACGTGGCCGTATCCGTCGAGCACGCCCTGATCGGCGAGGACCCGATTGGCGACGACCAGGTCGTCGATGGCCTTCGCCCGCGCCTGCTCCGGCGAGAGGGCAGGTTGGGTTCCCCCCGGCGTCGGCTGCGCGGCGGGCTGCTGCTGCGCTCGCGACGGCGCGGCGAGCGCGGCGGCCATCAGCGCTGCTGACCAGAACGACGTCTTCATGATGTGCCTCCGTCAGAAAGTGATCTTCTCGCCCGGCTGGATGGGGAACACCTTCACCTTCGCGTCGCCCAGCGCCTGCTGGTACTCGGCCGGCGTTCCTTTGAGCTGCGGAATCGTGCCGTAGTGGAAGGGGAGCGCGTACTTCGGCTTGAGCAGGTCGCGCGTCGCGTACGCCGCGTCCTTCGGGTCCATGACGAAGTGGCCGCCGATGGGGATGAGCAGCAGGTCCGGGTGGTAGCGCTCCGCGATCATGCGCATGTCGCCGAACAGCCCGGTGTCGCCCATGTGGTAGAGGCGGAAGCCATTCTCGAGCTCGATGATGTATCCGACCGGCTCCCCGCCGACGTGCGTCTCGTCCTTGTCGGTCGCCGGATTGTGCCAGACCAGCTCGGAGCTGTGCTCCGCGTGCACCTGCGTGATGCGGATGTCGGGGCCGAGCGGGGTGATGGTGCCGCTCTTGCCCATGCGGATGGCGAGCGTCGCCGGCAACTCCCCCAGGGTGATCAGCGACTGGCACAGCCCGGCAGGGCCGTAGAGGGGCACGTTGTTCTTCTTCGAGAGCGCCACCGCGTCGCCCAGGTGATCGCCGTGCCCGTGGGTGACGAGAAGCAGATCGATCTTCCCGAGCGCATCGAGGTCCTTGTACTGCGCCGGCGTCTTGGGGTTCTTCGTCAGGAACGGGTCGATGACGATGACCTTGCCACCCGGCGTGGTGAGCCGGATGGCCGACTGCCCCAGCCAGAGCACCTCGACCTTCCCGGCAGGCTTCGCTTGCGTCTGCTGCGGCGCCTGCGCGGGCGAAGCGAAGGGGACGGCCAGCAACACGACCGCGAGCACACGAATGATCATGGAGCCTCCCGAGGGCCGCCCTTGTATCGTTCCACAGCGGAAAACTCAACGCCCGCTCAAATTGGCGACGCTGCGGTCCGTCTCATCGGACGCACGAAACCGCTTTTCGTCGTCGCACCGCGGACGCGCCGCCCGCGCTTCACCACTTCAGCCAGGCCGACGATGAAACGGTCGGACCAACGGCTTCCATGGGCGTCAGCCGATCTCTACCGGTACATTGCCGCACGGGATGGTGCTTACGTTCTAAATAGCCAAATCAATTCGAAAATCGACCACCGGCTTGGATTCTGGCCCCGATCGCTCGAAAGCTGGCCCCTTGACTGGCTCATTGCAAAAGAAGATTTGCATCGCAGAATGCAGCGAAGGGCTTCCCACGCATGATCCTAGTGGCGATCCATTCTTCAAGTGCCTTCGGGACTGTATGCATGCAGCGGGGTGCGGCGAGTGATGAAGGAAACGACAGCTAGAAAGGTCCTTCGATTGGTCCGCGAGGCCTCCGCAAGGCTGAACGAGTCCATCAGGTTCGTGCGCGAAAAGGAGCCACGGAAGGTTTGAGGCATACCGGACGGCGGCGGGTAAGGTGATGGGCGAGGTGTACTTCACAATCATCGAGCCGTTGCTCGCTCAGCATCCGAGCTTGACACCGCCTGGTCTACGGGAAATGCGCAACCCGACTTCCGGAAAGAAGGCCACTCGATCAGCGAAACTCAAGAAGGCGCTAAGAGCGCGTAGATGAATCCATTCGGGCCCCGTAACCTGAAGCTACCAACAAAGCCAGCTCAGGAGGAGAACCGCCGGTTCAAGGTGATGCTGCACGACATGCTCTCAAAGAAGTTCTAGGGCCCGCAGCAACGCGAGCACATCCGCGACCAGCAGCACCTACCCAGTGAGCCACAGGCGGAAATCCAGCAGTATCAAGCCCGCCCTCGCAAATCTCTTGAGAAGCTCCGGAGAAGGTGCAGCAAGGTGGTCTTGCTTCTCGGGAATCTTGGAGGCGCAGTTCTGAATATATAGGACTCGGCGGAGGCCGATTTGGATGTCCTGAGCGTGATGCTCTTGACTTAGTGCAAACGATGCCAAGAGATCGCTCCGTTGTGACGCGATAGTCCTGATTTAGTGCAATGATGCAAGAATGAGCAAGATCCAAGAAAAGTTGTCGGTTGCGTCTCTCATCGAGTGCCTGACTCGAAATGTCCTAACTAGGACCGATCGAGACTCGCAACGAACGGCTGCAAAGAACACTTTCTTCACGGTGAAAGAATTGTTGGGCGTCGGCTCTCGTCGATAGGCTGTCGAGTCGGCGGCGCGCCTCCCGTAGTTCAGCGCAGTTTGCTGGTCGTTACCGGAGCCGCCGTCGCGGTATTCTGCCTATTTCTTCCGGGTCAGCCGCTCGATCGCCTGGCGGCGGCGGTCGCGGCCTTCGGGGCTGTTCCAGAGGGTTGCCCAGCGGGACGAGTCCTGAGTTGCCAGCGCGCCGATGCGCTCGCCGACGGGGGCACGCAGGCCGCGCTTTACGGACGCGTAAGCGGACGTCGAGAGCGCGCCGAGCTCCAGCGCGCGTGCCACGGCGCGCTGCTCGAGGCGCTCGGCGGGCACCACCTCGTGCAGCAGCCCGATC
>Ga0114129_10000484_pt1 | contig 48049 bp, 40 predicted proteins | sample RhiMetdeltSRZDD1_FD_80071 | JGI IMG/M metagenome (GOLD analysis project Ga0114129, IMG submission 80071) | Populus rhizosphere microbial communities from Tennessee, USA - Rhizosphere MetaG P. deltoides SRZDD1 (version 2) (version 2) | ecosystem: Host-associated > Plants > Roots > Rhizosphere >...
CGCGCGGATCCATCACGTACAAGTCGCTGTCGGCACCGTTGCGCCGCGTGGAGCTGTAGGCGATGAGCGCGCCGTCCTCGGACCAGGCGTTGAGTACGTTGCGGCTCTTGCCGTCGGTCAGCAGCGTGAGCCTGCCATCCGCGAGCGAATGGAGCTGGAAGAACTCGTTGCCGCCCACGTCCTTCATCACGAGCAGCACGTCGCCGCGCGTCGGAGCCCATGAGGCCTGCGCAATGCGATCGACCTCGAAACTCACCTGGGTGCGGGCGCCATTCGGCATCCTGACCCGGTGGACCTGAGCGACGTTGCCGAATCGCGTGGTGATGAGGATCGAGCGGTCCGTGGGATGCCAGCCCTGGAACACGGCGGTTCGATATTCCATGTACGGCCGCGTGCTCTCGGCCAGCGCCAGTGGAACTGCCGGAATTCCGTCCGCAACGAGCGCCGCCGGTTTTTCAACCGAGCTCGTCGTATCGGCCAGCGCGCCAGGTGCGACCGACGCGACGGTCGCGAGAACTGCCAAGGTGAACGCGGGGTGCATTGGACATCCTTCCGTGCGCCGAAATCCGGTCGGCCGGACCAGCCGCATGGATGGATTCTAGGGAGTGCCGCGCGGGACCGGCAATGCCATCCATTGCGGATCGCGCGCGGCGCGTCACTTCTTCTTCGGCGCGACCTTTTCCGCGTACGTGCGCGCGAACTCTTCCGAGAACAGCGTCGGCAAGCCTTGCTCGCTGCGCTGGTTCAGCACCTGGTAGAACTCCGTGTACAGGTCCCAGTACTTCATCTTGTTCGTCGCGCCGAGCAGCGGACCGCGCTTGAGGCCGCGGTCGAACCGCTCCTGCAGTTCGCCGGGCTCGATGCGATTCATGAGCTCGTCGACCGCCGCCTGGATTGAGCCGACCAGCCCTGCCTGGTGAGTGCGGATGTCCGCGAACGACTCGCGGATCGCTTCGATCGGCCCGAGATAGCGGCTGCCGTGCGGGTCGAGGAGCTTCAGCACGGCTTCGTCGACGCTTGCGGAAAACTTCAGCGGATTGTTCTCGCCCGGCTGGATCGTCGTCTGGCTCAGGCGCATGCGGCTCTTGAGATCGGTGCGGCCCTTGAGCGACTCCATCAGGCCGAGCACGGCCTCGCGCAGCATCTGTCCCGCGAGCGTCAGCAGCGCATTCTGCTGGTCCACCGGCAGGCTGGCCGGGTCGATGCCCGCGCCACGGCAGAGCGCTTCGATTCCGCTCGACGGTTCGGCAGTGCTGCTCTCCGCGACACGCTTCGGACGTTCCGGCTCCGGCTTCTCGAGCTTCGCCAGCGCAGCGGGCGAGGTGAGCGCCTGCAGCGCCTTGCGATCGTACGGCCGCGTCTGCATGTGCCAGTCGTCGGTCTTTTGCGGCTCTTCCAACTTGGGCGGAGCCTCCGCCTTGCGCGGACGTGCGACTGTCTTGTGCTCGCCGCTTTCGCCCAGCAGCGATGCGAAGGCCGTCTTCGGTGCCTTGGCGGGCGCGGGCGTGGCGGGGATCGGACCCATCGCCTTCAGATCATCGGAGTCCAGTGCGAGCGCGCTCTCCAGATCGAGCGATGACGACGACGCGGTCGGCGCGCGCAGCGGCGGCAACTTCGGTGCGGGCGCGATCGCGGAGTCGCTGATCAGGTCGGTGAGGTCGAGCTCCTCGCCGAGATCGCCATCGGTCGACCGGGGATGATGCTTGACGTTCGATTTGTTGCGCACGCGCGGCGGCGCCGGGATCTGGCCGCTGTCGTCGGCCCCGAAATCGTTGCGCTCGTCGATGCTGACCAGCACCTCGTAGTCGCCGAGGCGCAGCCGGTCGCCGTCCTGGAGCGTGTAGGCGCCGGCGACCGAGGCCGCGGTGTCCGAGCCGTTGATGAAGACCCCGTTCGTGCTCGTGTCCTCGAGCATCCACCGGCCGGCGCGGAAGTCGACCTTGCAGTGGTGGCTGGAAACGTAGCGGTCCGGGTCCGGGAGAATCCAGTCGTTGTCCTGGGCCCGGCCGATCTTGCCACCCGTGACGCCGAACAGGCGCGAGCTGCGCTTGCCCAGGGCCTTGTAGTGATCGCTGATGACTCGAAGTTTCAGTGCCATGGATCGAATCGACGCAAGCTCGGAGTCCCACACAGATTATGGATAATATGGGGCGCAGCGTATCAACCCGCCCCGGAACCCAGATGGCAGCCAGTCACATTTTCAAGGTCGTTTTCGTTAACCAGGGCAAGGTCTACGAGATCTATGCCCGCAAGGTCAGCCACGGTTCTCTGTTCGGCTTCATCGAGGTCGAGGAGCTGGTGTTCGGCGAGCGCTCCGCGGTCGTCGTGGACCCCTCCGAGGAGAAGGTCAAAGCCGAATTCGAAGGGGTAAAACGCACGTATTTGCCGCTGCACTCGGTGCTGCGCGTCGACGAAGTGCGACAGCAGGGAATCAGCAAAGTCAGCACCTTCGAAGGCTCGAACGTCACGCCGTTTCCGGTGCCGCTGTATACGCCCGGGGACAAGAAATAGGGGTCCTTTGCGGGTATCATTCGGCCCCGTTCACGCACTGATTTCCAAGATGCTGATACTGCCGGGCGCGCCTGCACTTTCCGACTTCCGAACAACGAGACTTCTCGCCACGGTGACGGCCCGCGGCCACGCGGTCGACACCCTGAGCGCGCGCTTCGTCCATTTTGTGCAGTCGCGTCGCGACCTTACCGGCGACGAGCAGCGCATTCTGGCCGCCCTCCTGACCTACGGTCCGCGGTCGCCGGGCGGCAGCACTGCGACAGCGCTCCCGACCGAAGGGCTGATCGTCGTCATCCCGCGTCCCGGGACGATTTCGCCCTGGTCCAGCAAGGCCACTGACATCGCGCACGTCTGCGGACTCGACGCGATCGAGCGCATCGAGCGCGGAATTGCGTACGAGTTGCGCGGCGCAAGCAGGCTGACGCAGGAGCAGCTCGGTGCGATTGCCCCGGCGCTGTTCGACCGCATGACCGAGGCGGCGATTTTTTCGCTGGACGATGCCGCGCAGCTCTTCGTGCACGAACAGCCTCGGCCGCTGCGCACGATCGCACGCGACCCCGCCTCGCTAGTCGCAGCGAATCAGAACCTCGGCCTCGCGCTCTCCGACGACGAGATCGACTATCTCGCGGCGAATTTTTCGCGGCTGGAGCGCGATCCGACGGACGTCGAGCTGATGATGTTCGCGCAGGCGAACTCCGAGCATTGCCGTCACAAGATCTTCAACGCGGACTGGGTCATCGACGGCGAGCGCCAGCCGAAGTCGCTGTTCGCGATGATCAAGAACACGTACGCGCGCAACTCGCGCGGCGTGCTGTCGGCGTATCGCGATAACGCGGCGGTGATGGAAGGCGCGCAGGGCGAGCGCTGGTTCGCGGATGTGGACAGCCACGTGTACGCGCGCAACGCCGAGCCGATCGACATCCTCATGAAGGTCGAGACGCACAATCATCCGACGGCGATCTCGCCGTTCCCCGGCGCGGCGACCGGCGCCGGCGGCGAAATCCGCGATGAGGGGGCGACGGGACGCGGCGGCAAGCCGAAGGCCGGTCTGGCGGGCTTCTCCGTTTCGCATTTGCGCATTCCGGGCTTCGAGCAGCCGTGGGAGCGCGACTCCGGCAAGCCTGGACGCATCGCTTCGGCGCTCGACATCATGGTCGAAGGCCCGATCGGCGCCGCGGCGTTCAACAACGAATTCGGTCGCCCGAACATCCTCGGCTATTTCCGCACGTTCGAGACCGAGCTCGAATCCGGCCGGGAATCCAACCAGGAATCCAACATGCGCGCCGCGCTCCGCGGCTATCACAAGCCGATCATGATCGCCGGCGGCCTCGGCAACGTGCGGCGCATGCACGTGGAGAAGTCCGATGTGCCTGCCGGCGCGAAGGTCGTCGTGCTCGGCGGTCCGGCCATGCTGATCGGTCTCGGCGGCGGCGCGGCATCTTCCGTCGGCAGCGGCGCGAGCGCAGAAGACCTGGATTTCGCTTCGGTCCAGCGCGGCAATCCCGAGATTCAGCGGCGCGCGCAGGAAGTCATCGATCAGTGCTGGGCGCTCGGGGCCGCGAACCCGATCCTGCTGATCCACGACGTCGGTGCCGGTGGCCTGTCGAACGCCATTCCCGAATCGATCGCGCACAGTCATCGCGGCGGCCGCGTCGATCTGCGCGCCGTGCCGTCCGTCGAGCCCGGCATGTCGCCGGTCGAGATCTGGTGCAACGAAGCGCAGGAGCGCTACGTGCTCGTCATCGCGCCGGACCAGCTCGATCGTTTCGCGGCGATGTGCGCGCGCGAGCGCTGCCCGTACGCGGTCGTCGGCGACACGACGGACGACGGCTGGCTCAAGGTCGCGGATCCGCAATTCAAGAACGCCCCGGTCGACGTGCCGCTCGACGTCATCCTCGGCAAGCCGCCGAAGATGCTGCGTGACGTGCGCCGCGTGCCCGCGTTGTCGGATAGGTTCGATGCGACGCGAGTCGATGTCGTCGAAGCTGCGTACCGCCTGCTGCGTTTTCCCGCGATCGCGGACAAGACGTTTCTCATCACGATCGGCGATCGCACCGTCGGCGGCATGATCAGCCGCGATCCGATGGTCGGGCCGTGGCAGGTGCCGGTGAGCGACGTCGCAGTCACGTTGAGCGATTACACCTCGCACGCCGGCGAAGCGATGGCGATGGGCGAGCGCACGCCGCTCGCGTTGCTCGATGCGCCCGCGTCCGGCCGCATGGCAGTCGCCGAAGCTCTCACGAACATTGCGGCTGCGGACATCGGCGCGATCTCAGACGTGCGGCTGTCGGCGAACTGGATGGCCGCGTGCGGTGAACCGGGCGAGGACGCCGATCTGTACGCGACGGTGAAGGCCGTGGGCGAGGAGCTCTGTCCGGCGCTCGGCATCACCATTCCCGTCGGCAAGGATTCGCTGTCGATGAAGACGAGCTGGATGCAGGACGGCCGCGCGCGAAAGATGGTCGCGCCCTTGTCGCTCATCGTCTCGGCGTTCGCGCCGGTGCGCGATGTCCGACGCACGCTGACGCCGCAGCTCAGGTCCGATCGTGGCGAGACGTCGCTGCTGCTGATCGATCTGGGCGGCGGACGCAATCGGCTCGGCGGCTCGTGTCTCGCGCAGGTGTACGGCAGCATCGGTCGCGAAGCGCCGGACTGCGACGATCCGGCGCGTCTGGCGAGCTTCTTTGCCGCAGTCGTCGAGTTGCGTGCCGCGGGATTGGCGCTCGCGTATCACGATCGCTCCGACGGCGGATTGTTCGCGACCGTGGCGGAGATGGCGTTCGCGGGTCGCTGCGGCGTCGAGCTCGATCTTGCCGCAGACGCAGGCTCCGTCGTCGCGGCGCTGTACAACGAAGAGCTCGGCGCGGTTTTGCAGATTCGCACGAGCGATGCCCAGGCGGTGCGCCAGGTCCTCGAACGTCACAACCTGGCCCGCTTCGCGAGCGTGATCGGTCGCGTCACGAGCGCGGATCGCGTGGTCGTTCGCGCCGGGGGCAGGGTCGTGCTCGACGAAGCTCGCACGGCGTTGCGTCGCGCCTGGTCCGAGACGAGCTTCCGCATGGTCGAGCTGCGCGACAACCCGCAGTGCGCGCGCGAACAGTTCGCGGCTGCGATCGAGCCGGACGATCCCGGCCTGAACGTGCGCCTGACGTACGAGCCGCAGGCCGACATCGCCGCACCGTACATCTCGAAAGGCGCGCGGCCGAAGGTTGCGATCCTGCGCGAGCAAGGCGTCAACAGTCACGTCGAGATGGCGGCGGCGTTCCACCGCGCCGGCTTCACTGCCTACGACGTGCACATGACGGACCTGTTCGAGCGTCGACACAGCCTCGAAGATTTCCGCGGCCTGGTCGTCTGCGGCGGATTCTCGTACGGCGACGTGCTCGGCGCCGGCGAGGGCTGGGCGAAATCGATCCTGTTCCACTCGCGGCTGCGCGATGCCTTCAGCGCCTATTTCGCGCGGCCCGACACCTTCTCGCTCGGCGTGTGCAACGGCTGCCAGATGATGTCGGCATTGAGCGAGATCATTCCCGGCACCCGGCACTGGCCGCGATTCGTGCGCAATCGCTCCGAGCAGTTCGAAGGGCGCCTGAGCCTCGTCGAGGTCGTGGAGTCGCCGTCGCTGTTCTTCGCCGGCATGGCGGGATCGCGCATGCCAATTGCGGTCGCGCACGGCGAAGGCCGCGCGGAATTCTCCGACGCGAATGCGCTCGACGCGCTGGTCCGCGAGCGGCTGCTGTCGCTGCGTTTCGTCGACAACGAGGGGAAACCGGCGGAGCGCTATCCCGCGAATCCGAACGGCTCGCCGCGGGGCCTGACGGGCATCACGACCCCCGACGGTCGCGTGACGTTGCTGATGCCGCATCCGGAGCGCGTCTTCCGTACGGCGCAGAACTCATGGCACCCGGACGAGTGGGGCGAAGACAGTCCGTGGATGCGGATCTGGAGAAATGCCCGCGTGTGGGTGGGCTGAGCTACTTCCAGCTTCCCGCCGCAGCTTTCGCCACGTCGTTCACCGGTCTCGCTATGAGACCCGATTGCGTGATCGTCACTTCGTAGCGCGCGCCGTCGGCCATCGGCAGATACACCGCGCTGCCGTACACCGCGTCGACGAACGGCAGCCAGCTCGTGTGATCGACCGACATCGTCCACAGGTCGAGTCCCGGATTCTCGCTCAGCGCATAGACGGTGCGTTCGTCCTTGCGCTCCTGCTCGATGTCGCGATACCGGCCGCTGACACGCTCCAGCCGGTACTGCGCGTCGAGGCCGAGCACGTTCGCCCAGCCCTTCCACTTCAGCACGCGCGCATCGAGCTGCCATTCCTCGCCTGCGAGCATGAACATCTGCAGCTCGCCGCTCGGCACCTGCGCCAGCGTCGCTCGATAGCGCTGCGGGCCGCGCGCCTCGAACACGATTTCGGCGACCGGCTGCTCGTAGGTGAGCCGGTTGTACGTGTGCAGGTTCAGCGAGACGACGAAGAACAGCGCCGCACACGCGAGCAGCAAGGCGCCCATGAGGCCGCTGCCCGCTGCGGCTACGAAGCGCGCGCGAAACAGTCGCTGGCAGGCGAGCGCCAGCAGCAACAGACCGAAGACAGCGATGAGGAGGACGACTGCGTCCGAGGTCATGTCACGAAACTCGTCAGCTCGCGACGTTCGATCAGCGCCGCCAGCGCTGCGATGTCGCGGTCGAGCCGGTGATCGTACGGCCGATACGCCACGTGATGCCGGAGCAGCGCGTGCACCTTCTGCAGCGAATCGGTCGTCTGCAGCGGCTGCAATTTGTCGATCGCGTGCGCGGCGGCGAGCGCTTCGATGGCGAGTACGTGGGCAGTGTTCGCGCACACACGCTGCAGCTTGAAGCCGGCCCATGGCGCCATGCTGACGTGATCTTCCTGGCCAGCGGACGTCGTGACGTTGTCGACCGAGGCGGGATGCGCCAGCGTGCGGTTCTCCGACGTCAGCGCCGCTGCGGCGACGTGCGCGATCATGAAGCCTGATTCGAGTCCCGGCTCCGTAGTCAGGAACATGCTCAGCGCCGGATTGACGCGGCGGTCGAGCAGATCGGTGCGACGCTCGGACATGCTGGCGATCTCCGCGACTGCGATCGCGAGATAGTCGCTCAGCATTGCGAGCGGCTCGGCGTGGAAGTTGCCGCCCGAGAGAATGTCGCGCCCGAAGATCAGCGGATTGTCGGTCACACCGTTGACCGCGGCGCCGAGCACGTCGCGTGCATGCGCGAGCGCGCCTTCGACGGCACCGAGCACTTGCGGCATGCAGCGCACGGCGTACGGATCCTGCACGCGATCGCAGTTCTCGTGATCGCTGTGAATCGCGCTGTCGGTGAGCAGCAGGCGGAAGCGCCGCGCAACTTCGATCTGGTGCGGCGATCGGCTCGCTTCCTGAATGCGTGCATCGAAGGGTGCATAGCTGCCGGCGAGACCATCGACCGTCAGTGCGCCGATCACGATCGAGGCATCGAGCAGCGCTTCTGCGGCGAACAGGCCGTCGAGCGCCAGTGCGAGACTCAGCTGCGTGCCGTTGATCAGCGCCAGTCCTTCCTTCGCTTCGAGAGCGATCGGCTCGAGCCCCGCGGCCCGACACACTTCGGCGCCTTCCAGGCGACGTCCGTCGTGCACGGCTTCGCCTTCGCCGATCAGACACAGCGACAGGTGCGCGAGCGGAGCGAGATCTCCCGAAGCACCGACCGACCCGCGACTCGGAATCACCGGCAGCACGTCCTTGTTGAGCAATGCGAGCAGCGCGTCCACCAACTCGGTGCGCACACCGGAGATGCCAGCAGCAAGACTGTTCGCTTTCAGCAGCAGCATGCGGCGCACGAGCGGTGCCGCAAGCGGCTCGCCGACGCCGCACGCGTGACTGCGTACGAGATTGAGCTGAAGCTGCCGCACCTGGTCGGCGGAGATGCGCTTGTTCGCGAACGCACCGAAGCCGGTGGTGATGCCGTAGCTCACGCGATCCGTGCGCACGGCATCACGCACGACCTCGATGCTCTGCGCCATCCGGCGCCGGGCCGCGTCGCTCAGGACCACTGGCGCGCGCGCACCTTCGAAGCGGCGCAGGTCGTCGAGCGAAAGCGATTGGCCGTCGATGATCACTGGGGTCATGCCTCCAGCTTCTTGAAGCGGATCCGGTGCGGACTGTCCGCGTCGTCGCCCTTGCGCCGCTTCAGATCCTCGACGTATTCGGCGTGGTTGCCCTCGAACCAGACCACCTCGCTGTCGCCTTCGAACGCGAGGATGTGCGTCGCGATGCGATCCAGGAACCAGCGATCGTGCGAGATCACCACCGCGCAGCCCGGAAAGCTCAGCAACGCTTCCTCCAGCGCGCGCAGCGTTTCGACGTCGAGGTCGTTGGTAGGCTCGTCGAGCAGGACCAGGTTGCCGCCGCTCTTGAGTACTTTCGCCAGGTGCACGCGATTGCGCTCGCCGCCGGACAGCTCGCCGATGAGTTGCTGCTGCTGCGTGCCGCGGAAGTTGAAGCGCCCGACGTAGCCGCGCGAGGAAGTCTCGTAGGTGCCGACGCGCAGCATGTCGAGGCCGCCGGAAATTTCCTGCCAGACGGTGTTCGCATCGTTCAGCGACTGGCGCGACTGGTCGACATACGCGAGCTGCACCGAGGGACCGATGCGCACCTCGCCGCTGTCCGGCTGCTCCTGGCCGGTGATGAGCCGGAACAGCGTCGTCTTGCCTGCGCCGTTCGGGCCGATCACGCCGACGATGCCGCCGGCCGGCAGCTTGAAGTTCAGGTTGTCGAACAGCAGGCGGTCGCCGAAGCCTTTCTTCAGGGCCTTCGCCTCGATCACCAGCTCGCCGAGGCGCGGGCCGGGCGGAATGTAGATTTCGTTGGTCTCGTTGCGCTTCTGGAATTCCTGCGACGCCAGCTCCTCGTAGCGCTGCATGCGGGCCTTGCTCTTCGCCTGGCGCGCCTTCGGATTCGAGCGCACCCACTCCAGCTCGCGCTGCAGCGTCTTGCGCAGGCCTTCCTGCTGCTTCTCTTCGATCGCGAGCCGCTTTTCCTTCTGCTCCAGCCACGAGGAGTAGTTGCCTTCCCACGGGATGCCATGGCCGCGGTCGAGCTCGAGGATCCAGCCGGCAACGTTGTCGAGGAAGTAGCGATCGTGCGTCACGGCGATCACGGTGCCGGGATAGCTCTCCAGGTAGCGCTCCAGCCATGCCACCGATTCGGCGTCCAGGTGGTTCGTGGGCTCGTCGAGCAGCAGCATGTCGGGCTGCGACAGCAGCAGGCGGCACAGCGCGACGCGACGGCGCTCGCCGCCGGAGATCTTCGCGACGTCGGCGTCCCACGGCGGCAGGCGCAACGCGTCCGCCGCGACTTCGAGCTTGCGCTCCAGCTCCCAGCCGCCCTTGGCGTCGATCGCGTCCTGCAGCTTCGCCTGCTCTTCGAGCAGCTTGTTCATCTGCTCCTCGCCGAGGTCGGGATCGGCGAACTTGTCGCTGACGGCGTTGAAGCGATCGATCAGCGACTGGATTTCACCGACACCCTCGACCACGTTGCCGCGCACGTCCTTCTGCGGATCGAGCTGCGGCTCCTGCGACAGCAGGCCGATCTTGATGCCGGGCTGCGGCCGCGCCTCGCCTTCGATCTCCGTGTCCATGCCGGCCATGATGCGCAGGAGCGTCGATTTGCCCGAGCCGTTGAGGCCGAGCACGCCGATCTTGGCGCCGGGAAAGAACGACAGGGAGATGTCCCGCAGGATGATCCGCTTCGGCGGGACCACCTTGCCGACGCGATTCATGGTGTAGATGAATTGGGCCATGACTTGGAACGCAACGACGGGAGGGCTGAGGGGGGCGAATCATACAGGGGCCGTGCTAGTCTCGGCACGGGGGAGGGGGCGCACACCAAGAAGGCCCGCCGTGAGCGATTCCGACAGCAACGTGCTCCTGGTAGCGGGCGACGAGATCGCGCGCTATGGCTTCGGCGACGGCCATCCTTTCGGGCCGGATCGGCACGAAGCGTTCATGCGCGAATTACACCAATCCGGCCTCGACGGGCGCGTCCAGCGCGGCGTCGCACGCGCCGCCTCGCGCGAAGAGCTCGAATGGTTTCATACGCCCGCGTACGTCGAGCTGGTGCGTGAGCGTTCCGCGAGCGGCTTCGGCTATCTCGACGCCGGCGACACGCCGGCCTGGCGCGGCGTTTACGAGGCCGCGAGCAACGTCGTCGGCGCGACGCTGAACGCCGTCGACGCCGTGCTCAGCGGCAGTGCACGCCGCGCATTCATTCCGATCGCAGGGTTGCATCACGCATCGCGTGGCCACGCCGCAGGCTTTTGCGTGTTCAACGACTGCGGCGTGGCGATCGAAATGCTCCGCCGCCGCCACGGCCTGAAGCGGGTCGCTTATGTCGACATCGATGCGCACCACGGCGACGGCGTGTTCTACGCGTTCGAGGACGATCCGGACCTGCTGTTCGCCGACCTGCACGAGGACGGACGGTACCTGTATCCCGGCACCGGCATGGCCCAGGAAACGGGCAGCGGCGCGGCGGTCGGCACGAAGCTGAATCTGCCGCTGCCGCCGGGCGCGAGCGACGAGCACTACCACGAGGCGTGGCAGAAGGTCGAGGACTACCTGCGGGCCGGGCGACCCGATTTCATCCTGTTCCAGTGCGGCGCCGACAGCCTCGAAGGCGATCCGATCACGCACCTGCGCTTCAGCGAAGATGCGCATGCGCACGCCGCGTCGCGGTTGTGCGCCATCGCCGACGAGCTGGGCCATGGCCGAGTCGTGGGAATGGGCGGCGGCGGCTATAACCGCCGCAATATCGCCCGGGCCTGGACGCGGGTCGTGCAGGCGTTCGTGGAAGCCTGACTATCCCGTACAATGAGCCTCCCCAACGCGAGGCTCCCGATGTTCCCCAAGACCATGACGATTTCCGGGTTCGACCCCGAGCTGCAGGCTGCGCTCGACGGCGAGCGGCAGCGGCAGGAAGACCACATCGAGCTGATCGCGTCCGAGAACTACGCCAGCCCGCGCGTGCTGGAAGCGCAGGGCACGGTCCTGACCAACAAGTACGCCGAAGGCTATCCGGGCAAGCGCTACTACGGCGGCTGCGAGTACGTCGATATCGCCGAGCAGCTCGCGATCGCGCGTGCGCGCAAGTTGTTCGGCGCCGCGTACGCCAATGTGCAGCCGCATTCCGGCTCGCAAGCGAACGCCGCTGCGTACCTCGCGCTCATCAATCCGGGCGACACGATTCTCGGCATGAGTCTCGATCACGGCGGCCATCTCACGCACGGGGCCAAGGTGAATTTCTCCGGCAAGCTGTTCAAGGCGGTGCAGTACGGGCTCGATCCGAACACCGGCGAGATCGACTACGTACGCGTCGAGCAGCTCGCACAGGAGCATCGTCCGCGGATGATCATTGCCGGCTTCTCGGCGTACTCGCGCGTCGTCGACTGGGAGCGCTTCCGTCGCATCGCCGACGGCGTCGGCGCGTACTTCGTCGTCGACATGGCGCACGTTGCCGGGCTGATCGCCGCCGGCATCTATCCGAATCCCGTGCCGCACGCCGACGTCGTTACGACCACGACGCACAAGACCCTGCGCGGTCCGCGCGGCGGCCTGATCCTGGCGCGGCCGAACGAGGAGATTCACAAGAAGCTCAACTCGCTCGTATTCCCCGGCACGCAGGGCGGCCCGCTGATGCACGTCATCGCGGCCAAGGCGGTCGCGTTGCTCGAAGCGCTGCAGCCCGAGTTCGTCGCGTATCAGAAGCAGGTGCTCGCCAACGCGCGCGCGATGGCCGGCGGCCTGATGAAGCGCGGCTACAAGATCGTCTCCGGCGGCACCGACAATCATCTGTTTCTCGTCGACCTGATCGACAAGAACGTCACCGGCAAGGATGCAGATGCTGCGCTCGGCCGCGCGCACATCACGGTCAACAAGAACGCCGTGCCGAACGATCCGCGTCCGCCGTTCGTCACCAGCGGCCTGCGCATCGGCACGCCCGCGGCGACCACGCGCGGCTTCAGGGAAGCCGAAGTGCTGGAGCTCGCCAACTGGATCGCCGACGTGCTCGACGAGAATCTCAGCGACGCCGCGATCGCGAAGGTGAAGGGGCAAGTGACCGAGATCTGTCGGAGGTTCCCGGTCTACGCGAACTGATGCATTGTCCGTTCTGCAATCACGAAGAGACGAAAGTCACCGACTCGCGCCTCGCCGGCGAAGGGCAGCAGATCCGCCGTCGCCGCGAGTGCCTGCAGTGCGGCGAGCGCTTCACGACCTTCGAGACCGCCGAGCTGGTGATGCCGCGCATCGTCAAGAACGACGAGAGTCGCGAGCCGTTCGACGAGAGCAAGCTCCGTAACAGCCTGCTCAAGGCGCTGGAGAAGCGCCCGGTGTCGAGCGAGGCGCTCGACGCCGCGGTCGCTCACATCTGCCACAAGCTGCGTGCGCTCGGCGAGCGCGAAGTGAATTCGCGACTGGTCGGCGAGCTGGCGATGGAAGAGCTGCACAACCTCGACGAAGTCGCATACGTGAGGTTCGCGTCGGTGTATCGCAGCTTCCAGGACGTCGACGCGTTTCGCGAAGAGATCGAGCGCATGCGCACCCGCCGCGGCAAGGCGGCCGAAAGCCAGTTGGCCCTGTGGACCGGTCCGGAATCCGGCAAGAAGCGCTGATGTTCGCGCCCTTCGACGAACGAATGATGCGCCGGGCGATCGAGCTCGCGCTGCTCGGGCGTTACACGACGGATCCCAATCCACGCGTCGGTTGTGTGATTACGCGCGACGAGCGCGTCGTGGGCGAAGGCGGGCATCGCAAATCGGGCGAGGCGCACGCAGAGGCACTCGCGCTCGTTGCTGCTGGCGAGGCGGCGCGTGGTGCCACTGCATACGTGACGTTGGAGCCACATTGCCATAGCAGTCGCACGCCGCCGTGCACGGATGCGTTGATTCGTGCGGGCGTGAAGCGTGTGGTCTGCGGCACGCTCGATCCGAATCCGCAAGTGAGCGGCGCCGGCGTCAAGCAGCTCGCCGCGAGCGGCATCGCGGTGGAGACGGGCTTGCTCGAAGCCGAGGTACGCGAGCTCAACCTGGGATTCGAGAAGCGCATGACCACCGGTCTGCCGCGCGTCATTGTCAAGATCGCAATGAGCCTCGACGGTCGCGTCGCGCTCGCCAACGGCGTCAGCAAGTGGATCACAGGCGAGGCCGCTCGAGCCGATGTGCAGCATCTGCGCGCTGCGTCGAGCGCAGTGCTGACGGGAATCGAAACAGCGATCGCCGACGATCCGCAGCTCAATGTGCGCGATCCTTCGATCGAGCTGCTGGGTCGCCAACCGTTGCGCGTCGTGCTCGACACGCGACTGCGCATGGCGCCTGCAGCGCGAATGCTGCGTGAGCCTGGCAAGGTGCTGGTGTTCACCGCCGAGGAACGACTTGCGGACGCGAGCGCACTCCGGGGAGCGGGTGCGGAAGTGGTCGGGGCGGCGCTCGATATCGAACGACGCATCGATCTGCAGAACGTGCTCGCGGAACTGGGGCGGCGTCAGTGCAACGACGTGCTGGTCGAGGCCGGCCCGACGCTCGCGGGAAGCTTTCTGCAGCTCGGACTGGCCGACGAGCTGATCGTCTACATCGCGCCGGTCGTGCTGGGGCCCGAAGCGCGGGCCATGGCGCTGCTGCCGCCCTTGTATCGCATCGAAGACGTCCCACGTTATACGCTACACGGCATGCAGCGCATCGGTGCCGACGTCAAGCTCGTCCTGCGTCCCTGATCCATGTTCACAGGTATCGTTCAATCCATTGGCGAAGTCCGCGCGATCACACCGCGCGGCGGCGACGTGGAATTGCTGTTCGGCGTCGGCGCGCTGAGCCTCGAAGGCGTGGCCATCGGTGACAGCATCAGCGTCAGCGGCTGCTGTCTCACGGTGACTCGCCTCACACCTGATTCTTTCGCAGCAGACGCTTCGATCGAAACGCTGCAGGTGACGACGCTCGGGCGCTGGAAAGTCGGGCAGCGTGTAAATCTGGAACGGGCCTTGCGCGCCGGCGACGCGCTCGGCGGCCACTACGTCACCGGACACGTCGACGGTGTCGCGACGGTGGTCAGCACCGCGGCAGATGCTCGTTCGTTGCGCATGCATTTCGAAGTCCCCCCGCCGCTCGCGCGTTACATCGCGCGCAAGGGATCGGCGTGCATCGACGGCGTCAGCCTGACCGTCAACGACGTCGCGCAGCACCGTTTCGGCGTCAACCTGATCCCGCACACGCTCGAAGTGACGACCCTCGGCGCGGCGCAGACGGGCACGCAAGTGAACCTGGAAGTCGATATCATCGCGCGTTACGTGGAGCGTATGACGCGCGCCGGAGACGACGCATGAAGCCGATCCCGCTGAATTCCCACCACATGAAGCTCAACACGATCGACGAGCTGCTCGCGGACATGCGCGCCGGGCGCATGGTCGTGCTGATGGACGACGAGGATCGCGAGAACGAGGGCGACCTGATCATCGCCGCGGAGCACGTACGCGCCGAGGACATCAACTTCATGGCGCATTACGGGCGGGGGCTCATCTGCCTGACGCTGACGCGCGAGCGCTGCAAGCAATTGCGGCTGCCGCTGATGGTCAGCGACACCAATATCGATCATCGCACCAACTTCACGGTTTCGATCGAGGCCGCCGAGGGTGTGACGACCGGCATCTCGGCGCACGATCGCGCGCACACGATTCGGACTGCCGTGCGTCGCGACGCACGTGCCGAAGATCTGCGCCAGCCGGGCCACATCTTCCCGCTCATGGCGCAGCCTGGCGGCGTGCTGACGCGCGCCGGGCACACCGAGGCGGGTTGCGACCTGACGCGGCTCGCGGGGCTCGAGCCGGCCGCGGCGATCGTGGAGATCCTGAACGACGACGGCACGATGGCGCGTCGTCCGGACCTGGAAAAGTTCGCGCAGCGTCACAAGCTGAAGATCGGCACGATCGCCGACCTGATCCGCTACCGGCTGGAGAAGGAGCGTTCGGTCGAGCGCATCGCCGAGCAGGTCATCGCGACCGAGTTCGGCGCATTCCGCATGGTTTGTTTCGAGGATCACGTCAACCGCACCGTGCACCTCGCGTTGGTCGCTGGTGAGCTGGATGGCAAGCGCGTGCCGCTGGTGCGCGTGCACTTGAAAGACACGCTGGGTGATGTCGTCGGCATCCGCGACCGTGCTCTCGGCTGGCCGCTGCGCTCGGCGATGCAGCGCGTCGCGCAGGAAGGGCATGGCGTGATCGTGATCCTGCGGCCGGACGAGACGGCGCGCGACCTGATGGACGCAGTGCAGAGCATCGGTCGCGATCCGGCGGCGCCTTCGCCGCAGGCCGGCGCGAAGGTGCTGCGCACGTACGGCATCGGCGCCCAGATCCTGCGCGACCTCGGCGTGACCAGAATGCGCGTGTTGTCGGCGCCGAAGCAGATGCACGGCCTGTCGGGCTTCGACCTCGAAGTGGTGGAGTACGTGGATGGATAACATCAAGACCATCGAAGGCGACCTGCAGTGTCGCGAGCTGCGCTTCGCGATCCTTGCGGCTCGCTTCAACGACTTCATCGTCGAGCAGCTCATTCGCGGCGCGGTCGACGCGCTCAAGCGTCACGGCGCCGGCGACAAGCAGATCGAGATCGTGCGTGCACCGGGCGCCTTCGACATGCCCGTGGTGGCGCGCAAGCTCGCACAGAGTCGCAAGTACGACGCGATCGTCGCGCTCGGTGCGGTGATCAAGGGTGCCACCGCGCATTTCGACTACGTTGCGGGCCAATGTGCGAGCGGGCTCGCGCGCGTCTCGCAGGATACGGGCGTGCCGATCGCATTCGGCGTGTTGACGACGGATACCATCGAGCAGGCAATCGAGCGCGCCGGTACGAAGGCGGGCAACAAGGGCGCCGATGCGGCCGTCACGGCGATCGAGCTGGCCAATCTGTTGCGCAGGATCGAAAGCTGAGCGCTCTCGCGAAAATGAGTTCAACCGGCAAATCCGTGGGTAAGCAGGCGCGGGGCACGCGAGCGCGATCTATTGCACGCAAGGTCGCGATGCAGGCGCTGTATCAGTGGCTGTTGAACCAGCAGTCGGCCGCCGAGATCAAGAAGCAGTTCCTGGAGAGCGAAGAGTCGGCAGGCGTCGATCGCGAGCACTTCGAAGAGCTGGTCGGCGGATGCATCGCGCGCAACGAGGAACTGACTGCGGCGCTGAAGCCGTTCATCGACCGGCCGCTCGACCAGCTCGATCCGGTCGAAACGGCGATTCTCATGATCGGCATGTTCGAGCTGCAGCATCGCGTCGACATTCCGTACCGCGTCGTGATCAACGAGGCGGTCGATCTGTGCAAGCGCTTCGGCGCGACCGACGCGCACAAGTACATCAACGCGGTGCTGGATCGCGCGGCACGCGAGGCGCGTGCGGCGGAACGCAACTAGTCTCCCACGGCGAATCGCCCATGAGTCTCGGCGAATTCGACATCATCGCTCGCTACTTCGCGAATCACGATCATCGCGCCGACGTGCTGCTCGGCGTCGGCGACGACGCGGCCGTGCTCGATGTGCGCGGCGCCGGACGCCGGCTCGTGGTCGCGATCGACACGATCGTCGAAGGCGTGCACTTCCCGCGCAGCATCGATGCCAGTGCAATCGGCTATCGCGCGCTGGCGGTGAACCTCAGCGACATTGCCGCGATGGGCGCGGAGCCTGCCTGGATGACGCTGTCCCTGTCGCTGCCCGAAGCCGCGGAGGCCTGGATTGCGGGTTTCGCATCCGGATTGCTGGAGCTCGCCGAACAGCACGACGTCGCGCTGGTCGGCGGCGATACGGTGCGTGGTCCGCTGGTCGTGACGGTGCAGCTCGCAGGGTGGGTCGAAGAGGACAAATGGCTGACGCGTTCCGGCGCGCGGCCCGGTGACGTGCTGATGATCTCCGGCATTCCCGGTGAAGCCGCAGCCGGTCTGCACGTGATTCAGCAGCACATGCCGCTGACCGAGGCGGCCGCTCAGTTGCAATGGCGTTTCCTGCGACCGCGTCCGCGTGTCGCTCTGGGACGCCAGATCCGGACCGTCGCGACTGCTGCCATGGATGTTTCCGACGGGCTGCTGACCGATCTGCAAAAACTCTGTGCGGCGAGTCAGTGTGGCGCGCGGCTCGACATCGATGCCTTGCCCACGTCGACGGCGATGCGAGAGCTCTTCGACGCAGAGGCCGCGATCGACTACGCGCTCGCCGGCGGCGATGACTACGAGCTGATCTTTACGCTGCCGTCGCAGCGGTTGCCGGAGCTGCTGGCGCAACGGGATCCCGCTCTGCCGCTGACGAAGATCGGCATCATCACCGCGGGCAGCGGCGTGGAGTGCGAGCGCCACGGCGCGACGTTCACGCCGCGGCGCTCCGGCTACGATCACTTCGCCGTCGGCGAGTCGCCATGAGCGCCAAGGCGTTCAAGTGGAGCGCCGATCCCGCTCTGCTGCGCGATCCGGTCCATCTGCTCGCGTTCGGCTTCGGCTCGGGCCTCGCGCCGCGCGCTCCAGGCACGTTCGGGACGCTGGTCGCAGTGCCGATCGTGCTCGGCGTGATGCAATTCGGTTTCGCGGTGCACCTGGCTTTCGCAATCGTCGCCGCCGTCGCCGGCATCTGGCTGTGCGGGGAGAGCGCGCGGCGGCTCGGCGTGCACGACCACCCGGGGATCGTCTGGGACGAAATCACGGGATATACCGTGACGATGTTGGCAGCTCCGCCCGATTGGTATTGGCTGGTTGCCGGATTCGTGCTGTTCCGCTTCTTCGACATCGTCAAGCCCTGGCCGATCCGGGAGGCCGATCACAGTCTGCGCGGCGGGCTGGGAATTATGCTGGACGACATTATCGCGGGCATTTTCGCGGCAGCGATCCTGCTCGCGGCAAAGCTCTTCATCCCCTGACTCACCGGCGCCAACGACAAAGTGAATGCCCCGAGCGGACTGATGGAACAGCGCAGCGCGAAGCGCGACTCCCGCAACCCCGAAAAGGTCGGCAAGTACGTCATCGTCAAGGAAGTCGGACGCGGCAGCACCGGCGTCGTCTACCTGTCGAACGATCCGTACTACCGCCGCGACGTCGCGATCAAGGTCTACAACATCGAGTCGCAGGACGAGGACCGCGCGCGCGTTACGCGCAAGATGTTCCTGTCGGAAGCGCACATGGTCGGCATGCTGCAGCATCCGAACATCCTGCCGATCTTCGACGCCGGCGAAGAGGACGGCCGCTACTACATCGTCACCGAGCACGTGCACGGCGCGCGGACGCTCTCCGCGTATTGCAAGCCGGACAACCTGCTGCCGGTCGATGACGTCGTCGAGATCATCTACAAGTGCGCCAAGGCGCTGCACTACGCGCACAGCCGCGGCGTGATCCATCGCGACATCAAGCCGTCGAACATCATGCTCACGCAGGCCAACGACGTGCGCATCATCGACTTCGGCATCGCGCTGGTCGCCGATTCGGACATCTCGCGCATCGAAGGCATCGCGGGCAGCCCGTCGTACATGTCGCCGGAGCAGGTGCAGTCGCTGGAGATCACCAATCGCTCCGACCTGTATTCGCTCGGCGCCGTGATGTACGAGATGCTGACCGGCTTCCGCCCGTTCCGCGGCGGGAACCTGTCGAAGCTGCTGCACCAGATCGTGTACGCGACCGCACAGCCGATCCATGCGCTGCGCAAGGACATCCCGGAGGTCCTGGAGGACGCGGTCGCGAAGTCCCTGCAGAAGGAGCCGGCGAAGCGTTATCGCAACGGGCTGGAGCTGGCGGGCGACCTGACGCGCGTGCACCAGACCTTGCGCGAAGGCCTGTCGAAGCTCGACAGCCAGGAGCGCTTTTCGATCCTGCGCACGCTGAAGTTCTTCCACGACTTCTCGCAGTCGGAAATCCTCGAGGTGCTGCGCGCCAGCACCTGGCAGGACTACGAGCAGGAGGAGGAGATCGTCAAGGAAGGCGAGATGGACGATCGCTTCTACGTGATCGTGTCCGGCAGCGTCGCGGTGATGCGCAACAACCGCGCCGTCGGCCAGCTCGATGCGGGCGATTGCTTCGGCGAGACCAGCTACGTCCGCGGCGCGAAGCGACTCGCGACGATCAAGGCCCTGGCGCCCGTCACGCTGATGAAGGTGAGCTCGACGCTGCTCGAGCAGTCGTCGGCGGCGTGCCAGCTGCGCTTCAACAAAGTCTTCCTGCGCAGCCTGATCAGTCGTCTGCAGAGCCCGAGCTGACGAGCTGCACCAGCCGTCGTCCGGCCAGTACCGTAACTTCCCTGCGACTGACGGCGGCCGTCGTCATATCTGCCAGGTCCGGCAGGTTGGACGCGATGATCTCTATTCGCTCGACACGCGCCGCATCCTTCGTCAGTGCGATGCGTAAGACGCGATGCGGGCGCAGGCCGTTCTGCATCGCCCAGAGCTTCCCGTCGCTGGCGTAGAGCCCGTCGATGCCGCCCACGAACGTGCCCTCGGGCGCGTCGACGACAGCGATGCGGGCGCTCGCCAGGTCGATCGTCCACAGTCCGCGCAAGTCGGCGACCACGAGGCGTTGAGCTGCATCGAGCCAGGTCAGGCCGTTCGGATACCCGAACGTCCCGGGCCCGGCCAGCGTTCGCCAGGTTCCGGTCGCGGCCAGTTGCCAGATCGCGCCGCGCTGCGAATCCGAGATCGCCACCGTGCCATCGGGCAGCAACGCGACGTCATTGCACAGCGTGCGCGGATCCGGCAGACGGAAGCGCTCGACGCGGCCCGGCTGCAGCGAGATGCGCAGGAGCTGGGATTGCGGCTCGGCGTCGTTCGGCCCGGTGGAACAAGCCCACACGACCTTGCGCGCGGCGTCGTTGCGAACACCGAGCATGCGGCGTGACGGCTCGGTTTCGCGCCACACCTGGGTTGCGGTTCCCGCGCGGTCGACGCGATACAGACTGCCGTTCGCCATCGAGCCGAGGATCCACTCGGACCCCGCTGCGTCGATGCCTTCGGCATCGAGGTCGGCAGGATCGATGCGGATCACTTGCGCGAGCAGTCCGGACGGTTGCCCGTTGCGCGTCGTTGCCTCGCGCAGCGCTGTCGTTGCCGGGTCGGCGGGCAATGACGCAAAGCTGCCGCGCTCCCAGAACGCGTAGTGATAGCCATGGGTCGCGAGCCAGCGCAGCTCGACGATCGCGGGACCTGTGCGTCCCGACATCGCAAGCGCTTCTGCGTGCAGGAAGCGCAGCGGCGGATTCGCTGGTGCCCAATCCGTCAGTTGGCGGGTCAGCTCCAGAAAACGCGACACATCGTGCTGCTCGCGCGCTTGCAGTGCCTGGTCGTATAGCGCCATGGGCCCTGCAAGAACGGTGGCGGCGCCGAGAACGAGTACGGGCAGGATCATGACGCGCACCATTCGGCGTACGCAGTCACCGCGCCTTCTTCGAAATTGCGGAGTCGCGGCGTCCAGCCGAGCTCACGAGCGCGCGTCGAGTCGAGCGCAACGTCGCGCTTCATTACTTCGATCGTGTGCGGATCGTGCACGCTCGCCACGGCCTCCTCGCTCTCCATCGATGCGGACACGCCGCAGACCGCCGCAACGCATTCGAGCGTGTGCCGAACGCTGAGCGGTTGGCCGTCGACACCCTGAAACACTCCGGACGCACGCGTCTCCACGAGTCTCGCATAGAGCGCCGCGAGGTCATCGAGGTGGATCAACGACCAGCGATTCTCTGCGGCTTCGCGCAGGCAGGGCAGGTGCCCGCTGCGCCGCGCGGCGGCGAACAGGCTCGCGATGGTGCCGCCGCCGCGTCCACCGTAAACCATTCCGAGACGGACGACTGCGTTCGGCGCTGACGCGTTTCCAGCGAGTGCGATTTGCTCAGCTTCGCGGCGCACTGACGGTGCGTAGCCGTTCGACGTATAGACCAGTCGTCGAGCGCGCGTCAGGACACGCGTGGTGTCCCTGTCCAGGTCGAGGTTCTCGGTGCCGTCCGCCGAATACTCGAACGCCGTGTGGACGACTACCTCGGCGCTCTCTGCCTCGTGCTGGTACGTCTCAGCTCGCGCAAGGTTGCCCGGCACCGCACGGATCCCTGCGGCGTTCAGGCGCTCTTCGCTACTCGGACTCCGCGCCAATGCAACGACCGTGTGGCCCCGCGCCTGCAGGCGGCGCGCAATCGCTGCGCCGACATAGCCCGTAGCACTGGTGAGGAATACACGCATGCGATGCTTGCCAGGAGTTCAGCCTGCTTGCAGTGTAGGGACATGCAAGCAGCGCGACTGTCGAAATCTTCTTCCCCTGCGACGGCGCAGTGGGAGCCCGGCTATCGCGTTGCCTGGCGCTACGCAGACGATCGCTTTGCGGTGGCCGACTGGCGCTGCAGCGGCACGGGATCCGTGGCGCCGCCGGCGGACGAGTACTCCCGCCATTTCGAGATCAACCTGCATCGCCGCGGCTGGCACATCCGCTCGGTTGCGCGCCGGCAGTACTTCATCGATCCGTTGCATCACAGTCTGTGGCCGGCGAATTCCGGCTTTCGGCTCTCGAACAACGTCGCGCGGCCGCAGGCAGCTACGCTGCTGTTCGTGACGCACGCTGCGATGGAGGAGTCGCTCGCAACGATCGATGGTGCCGGGGCGGCAGCGCTGCGCCGGCTCCGTACATCACCTGCGCACTGGCGTTCGAGCGAAGTCACAGCTTGTCATGCTCGATTGCTGGCGACGCCAACGGAGGATTCGCTGGCACTCGCAGAGCATTCGCTCTCTCTTATCCAGCGTGTTGTAGCGGAAGCTGCAGGCGCGGATGACGGCAGAATGCGCGCGCACTCGGCGCGTCGTGCTGCGATGGTCGACAAGGCGCGGTCGTACATCCTCAGTCGCTATCGCGAAGCGTTGTCGTTGTCGTCGATCGCTGCCGCATCGGGTGTTGCGCCGTCGACGCTGTGCGCGAGCTTTCCGTGCGTCACTGGGATGCCGGTGTGGCAGTACGTGCAGCGTCTACGTCTGCAGGATGCAGCGCTGGCGCTGGCGGAGGGCGCGGAGAATCTGAGCGGCCTGGCGCTCGATCTGGGGTTCAGCTCGCACAGTCATTTCGCCCAGGCGTTCCGGGCGCAGTTTGGGCGGACGCCGTCGCAGTTCCGCGTGGGTCAGGCTTCAGCCTGACTCTTTGTCCTTCTCGATGAGCGCGTACGCCGAGTGGTTGTGGATCGACTCGAAGTTCTCCGCTTCGACGACGTAAGCGCGCACGCGCTCTTCCTTGTTCAGCCGCACGGCGACGTCGCGCACGATGTCTTCCACGAACTTGGGATTGTCGTAGGCGCGCTCGGTCACGTATTTCTCGTCGGCGCGCTTCAGGATGCCGTACACCTCGCACGAAGCTTCCGACTCCGCGATGTCGATCAGCTCTTCCAGCCACATGTGGCCGTCGACGCGCGCCTTGATCGTGATGTGCGAGCGCTGGTTGTGCGCGCCGTAATTCGAGATGCTCTTCGAGCACGGGCACAGGCTGGTGGCCGCGACCACGACCTTGAGCCACAGCTCCGCCTTGCCATGGTGCAGCTCGCCGATCAGCGACGCCTCGTAGTTCATCAGGCTCTCGACCCCCGAGGCCGGCGCCTTCTTCATCACGAAGTAGGGGAAGTCCATCTCGATGTGGCCGCTCTCCGCGTCGAGCTTCTCGGTCATCTCCGCCAGGATGTCGCGGAACGACTCGACCGAGATCTCGCGCTCGTTCCGGTGCAGCACCTCGACGAAGCGCGACATGTGCGTGCCTTTGAAGTTGTGCGGCAGGGCCACGTACATGTTGAAGTTGGCGATGGTGTGCTGCTCGCCGCTGGAGCGATCCTTGACGCGCACCGGGTGGTACACGTCCTTGATGCCGACCTTGTTGATCGGGAGCTGACGGGAATCAGCGCGCGCCTGCACGTCCTCGATCGACGTGGCGGGAGGTAATGCGTTGGAAGGGAGCGTAGCCATGGTTCGGTGTGCAGAATCGACTTGGCAGGAAACGGCGCTTATTGGGCCGGGGCCAGTATAAAGCAAGCCCTCCGCGCCAACCGCTAACCGCCCACCGCCAACCGCTTCCCCGCGTGCCACCAGCGCGTGATCGCGCCTTCGACTGCTGTGCGATCCAGGCCGGCCAGCGCGAGGCAATCCTCGCGTGACCCGTGCTCGATGAAGCGATCGGGAATACCCAGATTCAATATCGGCAGGGTGTGACCGTTGGTCGCGAGGCATTCGTCGATGGCGCTGCCGGCGCCGCCGGCCACGACGTTTTCCTCGACTGTGACCACCGCGCGATGCGTGGCCGCGATGCGCAGGATCAGCTCTTCGTCCAGCGGTTTCACGAAGCGCAGATTCACGAGCGTCGCATCCAGCTGCTCGGCGATGCGCTCGCAAGTGGGCACCATCGCGCCGACTGCTACGATCGCGAGACCGCTGCGGCCTTCGCGCCGCATCTGCGCCTTGCCGATCGGCAGCGCGCGCATCGCCTGTTCGATTGCGACACCGGGACCCTGACCACGCGGGTAGCGCACTGCTGCCGGTTGATCGAGCTGCGAAGCGGTGAAGAGCATCTGGCGGCACTCGTTCTCGTCGGCCGGTGCCATCACTACGAGATTCGGAACGCAGCGCAGGTACGACAAGTCGTAGCTGCCCTGGTGAGTCGCGCCGTCGCCGCCCACCAGCCCCGCGCGGTCGATCGCGAACGTGACAGGCAGCTTCTGCAGGGCTACGTCGTGGATGAGCTGATCGTATGCACGCTGCAGGAAGGTCGAGTAGATCGCGACGACCGGCCGCAATCCTTCGCACGCCATGCCGGCGGCGAGCGTGACCGCGTGCTGCTCGGCGATTGCGACATCGAAATAGCGATCCGGAAAGCGCTTGGAGAATTCCACGAGCCCCGAGCCCTCGCGCATTGCCGGCGTGATGCCGACCACGCGCGGATCCTGCTCCGCCATGTCGCACAGCCATTGCCCGAAGACCTGCGAGTACGACGGACCGCTCGCCTTCTCCTTGAAGATGACGCCGCTCTTCGGATCGAACGGACCCGGACCGTGCCACTTGATCGGATCGGCCTCGGCGGGCGCGTAGCCTTTGCCCTTGCGCGTGATGACGTGCAGGAACTGCGGGCCCTTCTGGTCGCGCAGGTTGGTCAGCGTTGCCACCAGCGCGCGCAGATCGTGACCGTCGATGGGCCCGATGTAGTTGAAGCCCATCTCCTCGAAGATCGTGCCGGGCAGCACCATGCCCTTCATGTGCTCTTCGGAGCGACGCGCCAGCTCCCACACCGTCGGCATGCGGCTCAGCACTTTCTTGCCGCCTTTGCGCAACGTCGCGTACACCTTGCCGGAGAGCACGCGCGCGAAGTAGTTGGAGAACGCGCCGACGTTCTCGGAGATCGACATGTCGTTGTCGTTGAGGATGACGAGCATGTCGGTGTCCATGCTGCCGGCGTGATTCAGCGCCTCGAATGCCATGCCGGCGCTGAGCGCGCCATCGCCGATCACGGCGACGACGCGACGCTGCTGACCGCTGCGAGCGGCGGCAATCGCCATGCCCAGCGCCGCGCTGATCGACGTACTCGAATGGCCCACGCCGAACGTGTCGTATTCGCTCTCGGTGCGCGTCGGAAACGGCGCCAGGCCGTTCTTGAGCTTGATGGTGCGCAGCCTGTCCCGGCGCCCGGTCAGCACCTTGTGCGGGTACGCCTGGTGGCCGACGTCCCACACGATGCGGTCGTGCGGCGTGTTGAATACATAATGCAGCGCCACCGTGAGCTCGACGGTGCCGAGCCCGGCAGCAAAGTGGCCGCCCATCTGCGCGACCGTATCGATGAGGTATTGGCGCAGCTCCGTCGAAAGTTTCTTTAATTTCGCCGGCGTCAGCGCACGCAGATCGGCGGGCGAGCCGATCGAGGTGAGCAGCGGGTACGGCGTTGCGGAGCCCATGGAGCGTCAGTCTACCGTAAAGCGTTCAGTACTTTCGGAGCACCAGCCAGTCCGAGACGCTCGCGAGCGGCGCTGCACGCGAGCCGAGAATCGCGAGCGACGCCAATGCCTGCGCGTGCAATTCATGCATGCGCCGGCGAGCCGCGTCGACACCGACGCTCGATGGATACGTCGGCTTACCGTGGGCGCGGTCGGCTCCGGTCGCCTTGCCGAGCAGTGCCACGTCGCCTTCGATGTCGAGCAGGTCGTCCTGAATCTGAAACGCGAGGCCGATCGCGCGCGCGAATTCGTCGAGCGCCTGCCTGACCGCGTCGGAAGTCCGCTCGGCGCAGGCGGCGGCCATGAGTACCGACGCGTGGATCAGCGCACCGGTCTTGCGTGCGTGCATTTCTTCGACCTCCGCCAGGGACAGTTGCCGGCCGACCGCAGCGAGATCGAGCGCCTGGCCGCCAGCCATTCCATCTGTACCACTCGCAACGGCCAGCAACCTGACGAGCTCGAGGCGAATCGTGGCGTCCGCGGGCAATCCCGGGCCGCTCGCGAGCGTCTCGAATGCGAGCACCTGCAACGCGTCGCCGACCAGGATCGCAGTCGCTTCGTCGAATGCTTTGTGACACGTCGGCCGTCCGCGGCGCAGATCGTCGTCGTCCATCGCCGGCAAGTCGTCGTGAACGAGCGAGTACGCGTGGATGAGTTCCACCGCGCAGGCGACGCCGTCGACGTTCGCATCCCCGATGCCGAGTGCGTTCGCGGTTGCGTACACCAGGACCGGACGCACGCGCTTGCCGCCGCCGAGTGCGCTGTAACGCAAGGCTTCGTGCAGACGAGTCGGACGTGCGTTCGCGGGCGGCAGCCGGGCGGCGAGCTCGCGCTCGATGCGGCTCTGCCAACGTTCGAGCAGCGCCTGGAACTGCGGGTCGCGGGAGATTTCGGCGGACTCAGCTGTCGCGCTCATTGTCTTCCGCATCGAACGGCGCGGCCTCGAACTGTTCCGGCGCGCCGCTCTTGCGCAGCAGGATCTCCACTTTCTGCTCGGCCTGTTTCAATGCGCTCTGGCACACGCGCGTGAGCTGCACGCCGCGCTCGAAGTGGCGCAGCGATTCGTCGAGCGACAGATCGCCCTGCTCGAGTTTTTCCACGATCGCTTCCAGCTCGGCGAGCGAGCGCTCGAAATCGGAGGCCGCAGTCTGCTCTGCGCTGGCCGGGGGCGGTTTGCTGTTCACTGAAATGGTGTAAGAGGGGCGGGTGTGCGCGTGAAATGCGCGGCAAGCTTGCATGCACGCCCAATCGTGGTCAATCGGCCGGCGCCCGCGCGCCGTCCGCTCACGGCACGTCCGGCGTTGACTTGGCTCGCACGCAAGACTAGATTTTCACCCCCATTAGACTTGGTCTATGTAGAGTCCGTTCACCGAGGATTGCGCAATGAAGAATCTGAAGGGCACGAAGACGGAGAAAAATCTGAAGGACGCGTTCGCCGGCGAGTCGCAGGCGAATCGGCGCTACCTGTACTTCGCGGCGAAGGCGGATGTCGAAGGCTACAACGACGTCGCCGCAGTGTTCCGCTCGACAGCGGAAGGCGAGACCGGGCATGCGCACGGCCACCTGGAGTATCTCGAAATCGTCGGCGATCCGGCGACGGGGCTGCCGATCGGCCCGACCGGCTCGAACCTGAAGGCGGCGATCGCGGGCGAGACGCACGAGTACACCGACATGTACCCCGGCATGGCGAAGCAGGCGCGCGACGAGGGCTTCGAGGAAATCGCGGACTGGTTCGAGACGCTCGCGAAGGCGGAGCGCTCGCACGCGAACCGCTTCCAGAAGGCGCTGGATACGTTGTGATTCGAGCGAGTCACGACATCGCGGGGTCACGCAGCGTGACCCCGTGAGCGCATCCGACTCCCGCGAAGGCAGTCTCGAAGCGCCGACGCGCCATCCGATCGACTGGCGCAGTCCCGAGTACCGCGACGAAGCGCTGCTCTTCAAGGAGCTGGAGCGGATCTTCGACATCTGCCACGGCTGCCGCCGCTGCTTCAGCCTGTGCAACGCGTTCCCGACTTTGTTCGATGCCGTCGATACTTCGCCGAGCGGCGAGGTCGAAAGCGTCGACAAGAAAGTCTATTGGGACGTCGTCGATCACTGCTACCTGTGCGACATGTGCTACATGACGAAATGTCCGTACGTGCCGCCGCATCCCTGGAACGTCGATTTCCCGCACCTGATGCTGCGGGCGAAGGCGTTCAAGTTTCAGACTCAGCCGATCCCCAGGCGCGACAGGATTCTCAGCGCGACCGACAGGGTCGGAACGCTGGCCGGCATCCCGGTCGTTGCCGAGATCGTCAACGCAGCCAACAAGACTGAGATCGGACGCAAGCTGCTCGACAAGGTTCTGGGGGTGCATCCCGAAGCGCCGGTTCCGGAATACCACAGCAAGTCGTACCGCAAGCAGCACGCCGCGGCTGCGCATCCTGCGGTCGATGTGCAGCCGACAGCCGATACCAAGGGGCGTGTCGTCCTGTTCACCACGTGCTACGGCAACCGCAACGAGCCCGATCTGGGCAAGGATCTCACCGCGATCTTCGAGCACAACAACATCGCCGTGACGATTGCGCGCTCCGAGCACTGCTGCGGCATGCCGAAGCTCGAACTCGGCGACCTCGAAGGTGTCGCCCGTCTGAAGGAACAGAACATCCCCGAGCTGGCACGGCTCGTCGAGGAGGGTTGGGACATCGTCACGCCGATCCCTTCGTGCACGCTGATGTTCAAACAGGAGCTACCGCTGATGTTCCCGGACGACGCGCAGGTGCTGAAGGTGCGCGATGCAATGTTCGATCCGTTCGAGTACCTGTGGGCACGCTACAAGGGCGGGCTGCTGCGCACCGACTTCACGCGCCAGCTCGGCAAGATCAGCTACCACGTGCCGTGTCACCTGCGCGTGCAGAATCTCGGACTGAAGACGCGCGACGTGCTGATGCTCGTGCCGGAGACGCAGGTCGACGCGATCGAGCGCTGCTCCGGGCACAACGGCACGTACGGAGTGAAGCGCGAGTACCGCGACGTGTCGATGAAGATCGCCCGGCCGGTCGTGCGGCGGGTCGTCGACGGCGGCGCGGATTTCTACTCGAGCGACTGCCCGATGGCCGGGCACCAGATCGAGTCAGGGATGGAGCAACCTCGGGAACCGACGCACCCGCTCAAGCTTCTACGGATGGCCTACGGAATCTGAAGTGAGCGCCATGAGCCGCACCGCTCTCACCCGCAAGGACCTGATGAGCCTCGAGCAGTACTCGACGGCCCGCAAGGAATTCCGTGCCAGGGTGATCGACCACAAGCGCAACCGCAGCGTCGCGCTCGGGCCGAACGCGACCTGGACGTTCGAAGACCAGTTGACGATGCAGTACCAGGTGCAGGAGATGCTGCGCGTCGAGCGCATCTTCGAGGCCGAGGCGATCCAGCAGGAGCTCGACGCCTACAACCCGCTGATCCCGGACGGCCGCAACTGGAAGGTGACGTTCCTGCTGGAGTTTCCCGATGTGGACGAGCGGCGACAGCGACTCGCGCAGCTCAAGGGCGTGGAGGACCGCTGCTGGGTGCAGGTCGCGGGCTGCGAGCGCGTCTGGGCGATCGCCGACGAAGACCTGGAGCGCGAGAACGAGGACAAGACTTCTTCGGTGCACTTCCTGCGCTTCGAGCTGAGCGAGCAGATGTGCGAGCAAGTGAAAGCCGGCGCCGCGCTGGCCGCCGGCATCGACCACGACAACTATCGCCACGAGGTGAGCCTGCCCGGGAACGTGCGCGATTCGCTGGCGAAAGATCTGATTTAGAAGCGGTTAGCGGTTAGCGGTTGGCGGTTGGTGAGATGCCGCAGCGTTCCGCATTTTCTTTCTGCACTAACCGCCAAGCGCCAACCGCCAACCGCTTCTGGTGCTAGAATCCGCCGCGCGAAACTCTGGCTCACGCGCTCTAGATGGCACAAAGCTACACTGCTTCGGACATAGAAGTACTCAGCGGGCTCGATCCCGTACGCCGGCGTCCCGGCATGTACACGGATACCAGCCGCCCGAATCATCTCGCTCACGAAGTCATCGACAACTCGGTCGACGAGGCGCTCTCCGGTCACGCCAAGGAGATCGACGTCGTCCTCTACAAGGACGGCTCGCTGGAAGTCGCGGACGACGGCCGCGGCATGCCCACCGACATTCACCCGAAAGAAAAGGTGAGCGGTGTCGAGCTGATCCTCACGCGGCTGCACGCCGGCGCCAAGTTCTCCGACAAGAACTACGAGTTCTCGGGCGGCCTGCACGGCGTCGGCGTCTCGGTCGTGAACGCGCTGTCGAAGAATCTCGAATGCTGGGTGAAGCGCGGCGGCAAGGAATACAACATCAGCTTCAAGGACGGCAAGGCGCGCTCCAAGCTCGAAGTTGTCGATGAGGTCGGCAAGAACAACACCGGCACGAGGGTGCGCTTCTGGCCGGATCCGCAATTCTTCGAGAGCGTCGCGTTCTCGGTGCCGAAGCTCAAGCACGCGCTGCGCGCCAAGGCGGTGCTGTGTCCCGGTCTGCGCGTCACGCTCAAGGTCGAGCAGACCGGCGAGAAAGACGAATGGTTCTACACCGGCGGTGTCAACGAGTACCTGCGCGAGGCGCTCGGCCCGGGCGAGTGGCTGCCGCCGGAGATGTTCACCGGCAGCATCAAGGGCGAGAAGGAAGCGGCCGAGTGGGCCATCTGTTGGCGGCTCGACGACGGGACGCGCGTCGAGGAGAGCTATGTCAACCTGATTCCGACGCCGCAGGGCGGCACGCACGTCAACGGCCTGCGCGTCGGCCTCACCGACGCAGTCCGCGAGTTCTGCGAGTTCCGCAACCTGCTGCCGAAGGGTCTGAAGCTCGCGCCCGAAGACGTGTGGGACGGCGTCAGCTTCGTGCTGTCGACCAAACTGAAAGAGCCGCAGTTCGCCGGCCAGACGAAGGAGCGCCTGGCTTCGCGCGAGTCGGCTGCGTTCGTCGGCGGAGTCGTCAAGGATCAGTTCGGGCACTGGCTGAACCAGCATCCGGAGTCGGGCGAGAAGATCGCGCAGCTCGCGATCTCCAGCGCGCAAGCGCGTATCAAGGCGTCAAAAGTCGTCTCGCGCAAGCGCATCACGAGTGGCCCGGCACTGCCTGGCAAGCTCACTGACTGCACCACGCAGCAGCCTGAGCGCGGCGAGTTGTTCCTGGTCGAAGGCGATTCCGCCGGTGGCTCGGCCAAGCAGGCGCGCGATCGCGAGTTCCAGGCAGTGATGCCGTTACGCGGCAAGATCCTCAACACCTGGGAAGTCGAAGCCGCCGAAGTGCTGCAGTCGCAGGAAGTGCATCACATCGCGATCGCGCTCGGCGTCGATCCGGGCTCCGACAAGCTCGAGGGCCTGCGCTACCACAAGGTCTGCATTCTCGCGGACGCGGACTCCGACGGCCTGCACATTGCGACGCTGCTGTGCGCGCTGTTCCTGCGACACTTCCGGCCTCTGGTGCTCGCCGGGCACGTTTATGTCGCGATGCCGCCGCTGTACCGCATCGATGTGGGCAAGCAGGTGTATTACGCGCTCGACGATGCCGAACGCGCCGGCGTGCTCGATCGCGTCGCTGCGGAGAATCCGCGCGCCAAGCCGCAGGTCACGCGCTTCAAGGGCCTCGGCGAGATGAGCGCGATGCAGCTGCGCGAAACGACCATGGCGCCGGAAACGCGCCGGCTGGTGCAGCTCACGGTGGAAGCGAAAGATCAGGCTGATCAGACGATGGACATGATGCTTGCGAAGAAGCGCGCCGGCGACCGGCGCGACTGGCTGGAGGCCAAGGGCAACCTCGCCGAGGTGCAGGTCTGATGCCGAGCCAGCCCACGCTCGATTTCGAAGGCATCGAGCGCCAATCGCTGCGCACGTTCACCGAGAAGGCGTACCTCGACTACTCGATGTACGTCATCCTCGACCGCGCGCTGCCCCACATCGGCGACGGTTTGAAGCCGGTGCAGCGGCGCATCGTCTACGTCATGAGCGAGCAGGGCTCGACGCAGGCGGCGAAGCACAAGAAGGCGGCGCGCGCGGTCGGCGACGTGATCGGCAAGTACCATCCGCACGGCGACTCGGCGTGTTACGAAGCGATGGTGCTGATGGCGCAGCCGTTCTCGTACCGCTATCCGCTCGTCGACGGCCAGGGCAACTTCGGCTCGCAGGACAATCCGAAATCTTTCGCTGCCTACCGTTACACCGAGGCGCGGCTGACGCGCTATTCCTCGCTCCTGTTGTCGGAGCTCGGCCAGGGCACGGTCGATTGGGCGCCGAACTTCGACGGCACGCTCGAAGAGCCGCAGCTCCTGCCCGCGCGCGTCCCGAACATCCTGCTGAACGGCGCTACCGGCATCGCGGTCGGCATGGCGACCGACATTCCGCCGCACAACCTGCGCGAGGTCGTGAACGCCTGCGTGCTGCTTCTCGACGAGCCGCAGAGCACGCTCGGCGACCTGTGCAAGAAGATCAAGGGGCCGGACTTCCCGACCGGCGGCGAGATCATCACGCCGGCGAGCGAGATCCGGCAGATGTACAAGTCCGGCAACGGTTCGATCCGCGCGCGCGCCGTGTACGAGATCGAAGACGGCGAGGTCGTGATCACGCAGCTGCCGTACCAGGTCTCGGGCGAGCGCGTGCTCGAGCAGATCAACGCGCAGTACCAGGCCAAGAAGCTGCCGATGGTCGAGGACTTCCGCGACGAGTCCGACCACGAGCACCCGACGCGCCTGGTTATCGTGCCGCGCTCGAATCGCGTCGACACCGAGCAGCTGATGGCGCACCTGTTCGCCACCACGGATCTCGAGCGCACGTATCGCGTCAATCTCAACATCATCGGCCTGGATGGCAAGCCGAAGGTGATGGACCTGAAGGGGCTGCTGGAAGAGTGGCTGCAGTTCCGCGTCGACACCGTCACGAAGCGCATCAACTGGCGCCTGGAGAAGGTGCGCGCGCGACTGCACATCCTGGACGGCCTGCTCGCCGTCTATCTGAACCTCGATGAAGTGATCAAGATCATCCGCCGCGAGGACGAGCCGAAGCCGGTGCTGATGAAGCGCTTCAAGCTGAGCGACCTGCAGGCCGAAGCGATCCTCGAAACGAAGCTGCGCCACCTCGCCAGGCTCGAGGAGATGAAGATCAAGGGCGAGCAGAACGAGCTCAAGGCCGAAGAGGAAGAGCTCGACAAGATCGTCAAGAGCAAGGCACGGCTGAAGAAGCTGATTCGCGAAGAGCTGCTGGCAGCCGCCGAAGAGTTTGGCGACGATCGCAAGAGCCGCATCGTCGAGCGCGCGGCGGCGCAGGCGATCGACGAATCGGAGCTGGTGACCAGCGAGCCGGTCACAGTGGTTCTCTCGCAGCGCGGCTGGGTGCGTGCAGCGAAGGGACACGATCTCGATCCGGTGTCGCTGTCGTACAAGACTGGCGATTCGTTTCTCGCGGCGGCACATGGCCGCAGCACGCAGCTCGCAGTGTTTCTCGACAGCACAGGTCGCGCGTACAGCCTGGTCGCGCACTCGCTGCCTTCGGCGCGCGGGCAGGGCGAGCCGTTGTCGGGGCGACTCGACCCGCCGGAAGGTGCGACGTTCGCCGGCGTGTTGATCGGCGAGCCCGACGATCGTTGGGTCGTCGCTTCCGACGCCGGCTACGGCTTCGTCGTGAAGCTCGGCGAGATGCACTCACGCAATCGCGCCGGCAAGACCGTGCTCAGAGTTCCCGAAGGCAGCGGCGTGCTCGCGCCTGCGCAGGTTCCGGCAGCCGGGGATGCGCTGCTGTGTGTAGTGAGCACCGAGGGCAAGATGCTCGCGTTCCCGGTGAAGGATCTGCCGGAACTGCCGCGCGGCAAGGGCAACAAGATGTTCGGCCTGTCCTCGAAGAAGGTCGCGAGCCGCGAGGAATACCTGGCCGCGATGGCGATCGTCGGGCCGGAGCAGAGCCTCATCGTCCATTCCAAGGAGCGCAAGATGACGCTCAAGTTCGCCGAGCTGAAGGACTACCGCGGCGAGCGTGCACAGCGCGGCGCGGTGTTGCCGCGTGGGTGGAGGACGGTCGAGCGACTGGAAGTCGTGTCAGGCTAAAGCCTGACCCACGGGAAGGGTGTGGGTCAGGCTTCAGCCTGACTCTTCAAGACTTATATCGTCACCGACTCCGGCTCGTTGACGAAATACCCCTGGATGAACTCGATGCCGAGCTGCCACAGCACCGCCATGGTGTTGGCATCTTCAACTCGCTCCGCGACCGTGCCCACGTTCTTGCCCTTCGCCTGGTCGACCAGGTCGCGCACGCGCTGCTGCAGCTCCGTGTCCACCGCGAGCCCCTGCATCAGCGTGCCGTCGATCTTGATGTAGTCCACCGCCAGGTGCGAGAGCAGGCGGCGCGGATCGCGGCCCGAGCCGAAATGCTCCAGCGCGAATTTGAAGCCGTCGCGGCGCAGGCCGGACGCGAGATCGGCCGCGTCCGCGAGGTACTCGGTCGAAACCTGCTCGCTGACCTGGAACACGATGCGCTGCGGGTCGATGCGGGTCGCCTTGAGCTGGTTCTGCAGCCACGGCAGGAGCGACTTGTCGCGCACCGAGTCCTTCGACAGGCGCACGAACAGCTGGTTGACCTTGCGGCTCGCGCAGAACGTCATCGAAGAGCCGATAACCCAGCGGTCGATGTTTTTCATCAGGTCGTTGCGCTCGGCGGCTGCCATGAACTCCGACGGCAGCACTTCCTGGCCCTGCTCGTCGACCATGCGCACGAGCACGTCGAACATGCCGCGGTCCTCGCCCATCAGGCTCGCGATCGGCTGCTGCATCAGGCGGAAACGGTTCTCCATCAGCGCGGCGCGGATGTAGCGGACCCAGATCGCGTCCGCAGCCTGTTGGCGCGTGTCTTCGTCCTGCGTGTCGATGATCGCTACGCGATTGCCGCCGGCGGCCTCGGCGTTGCGCCGGGCGCCCAGCGCATCGTTGATCGAGCGCGCGACATCGGGTGTGCGGATATCGATCATGCCGATGCCGACGCTGCACGTGCAGGAGGTCTGCTTGTCGCCGGCGCGGAACACCTGCGCCGCAACCTTGCGAATGAGATTGTTGGCCCAGGTCTCGACGTCGCGCGTCGTGCCGCGCTCCATGAGGAGCACGAACGTGCCGTCGCCGAACCGGCCGAACAGGTCGCTCGCCTGGCGCGTCTCCGCGATCAGCCCGGCGAACTGGCTGATGACTTCTTCGATCGCGAGCGGGCCGACGTCCTCGGTGAGCCCGTCGAGCTTGTCGGGCTGGATCGCCACGAGCTGACGAATGCCCGCTTTGATCGGTTGCGACAGCGTCTGCTGGAGCTGTTGCACGAAGAAGCGTCGCTGCAGCGCCCCGGTCGCGGCATCGCGTTCGAGCGCATCCGTGAGCTGTTCGTTGATCGTGCCGGCGTCGCGCTTCTTCGACGCCACGCACAAGCGCACGGCCGGCTCACCTTCGAAGTCGACCGGCGACAGCTCGATTTCGAGCGGCACGTTCGAGCCGTCCGAGAGCACCGCGCTCGCGCGCAACGAATGGTTCGACCACTTGCCCTGCAGGCACGCAACCAGCGCGCCCTTGATCGCGGCGTGCGCTTCGGCGTCGAAAGCGTCCATCAGCGGCGTGCCCAGGATCGCCTCCGCGTCCGGCAGACCGTAAAGATCCAGCCACGCGGGGTTCGCGTCGACCACGATACCTTCCTGCACGTGGGCGATCGCGTCGGCCGAACCGGCCATGAACGACTTGAGCTGATCGCTGTACTCGCGCGCCGAGCTGATCGTGCGATTGAGCGTCTGCGCGCGGTTGTAGGCTTCGAGCTCGCGCGTCACGACCAGGCGAAAGCGCAGCGGATTCACGAGCGACACCGCGTCGCGCGCGCCTTGTTGCATCGCTATCGCGATCGCACCCTCGTCGAGCTGATCGCGCGCGATCAGCACCGGCACCTCGGCGCCGAACTGCTTCGAGACGGCCATCACCTTGGCGATGTCCGACGGATCCTGGCCGACGAACGCGACCAGCATGTGGGCGTTGATCTGCGTCAGCGCCTCGCCGAGATCGTTGAGCTCACGGATCCAGTTGCAACGCACCGCGAGGCCGGCGTTGCGCAAAGTGCTGTTGATGGCTTCGACGTTGTCCTGATGCCGGGTCAGGACGATCATCGGCACCGCGCTCTGTTCGGCCAAAGCTACTCTCCGCTTCTTTCGTGCGAGTCTAGCACCGCCATCTTGGCCGGCGCGCCGACCACTTCACGAACGAGACGCGGTACCAGGTATCCGGGCAGGCGCGCGGTGAGCTCCCGGTGCAGGTCGAGCGCGCGGCGCTCGTCGACGTCGAAGTGCGCCGCCCCTTGTACCTTATCCAGCAGGTGCAGGTAGTAGGGAAGAACGCGTGCCGCAAACAAGGCTTCGCTGAGCTGCGCGAGCGCTGCGACCGAATCGTTGACCCCGGCGAGCAGCACGGACTGGTTCAGCAGCGTCGCGCCTGCCGTCGCCAGCTCGGCGCAGGCACGCCGCACCGGCTCGTCGATCTCGTTCGCGTGATTCGCATGGATCACGACCACCTTCTGTAGCGGCACCCCGGCCAGCCACTTGAGCAGCCCGGCATCGATGCGCTCCGGCTGTACGACCGGGTAGCGAGTGTGAATGCGCAGGCGGCGAACGTGCCGCACGGCCTGCAGCTCGTCGGTCAATTGCGTCAGTCGACGGTCGCTCAAGCTCAACGGATCGCCGCCGCTCAGGATCACTTCGTGGATGCTGGCGTCGGCCTGCAGCCGTGCGATGACGGGCTGCCAGCCCTGCCGCAGTGCCGACTGTTCCGAATAGGGGAAATGCCGTCGAAAGCAGTAGCGACAGTGAACTGCACAGGCGCCCGTTGCGACCACGAGCGCGCGCCCCGCGTACTTGTGCAACAGCCCCGGTGCCGCACTGCTGGCGAGATCGCCGACCGGATCGGTCGTGAAATCCGCGGCGGCAACGAGCTCCGCCGCACCCGGCAGCACTTGCAGGAGCAACGGGTCGCGCGGATCGCCGCGCCGCATGCGCGCGACATAACCGCGCGGCACGCGCAGCGGGAATTCGCGAGCCGCCGCGAATGCGGGTTCGAGCAGCGCGGGGTCGAGGTCGAGCGCGGCGCACAGCTCGGCCGGATCGGTGATGTACGGGTCGTTGCGAAACTGGCTCGGGAGGGAGGTTGCGGCTATCATCTGCGCCCCTTCGGGGAATCCCCTCTATTTTATTGATCCGATTTGATTGAGCCAGGGTGCGAAATGGGCAGCTTCTCCACGAACGAATTCAAGTCCGGCCTCAAGATCATCCTCGAGAACGACCCGTATTCGATCGTCGAGAACGAGATGGTGAAGCCCGGCAAGGGCCAGGCCTTCAACCGCGTCAAGGTGCGCAATCTCAAGACCGGCCGCGTCATCGAGCGCACGTTCAAGTCCGGCGACAGCGTCGAGGCTGCGGACGTGGTCGAGACGGAAATGCAGTATCTCTACACCGATGGCGAGTTCTGGCACTTCATGGTGCCGGACACGTTCGAGCAGTTCACCGCGGGCAAGGAAGCGATGGGCGAGGGCGCCATCTGGCTGAAGGACGGCATGGAGTGCACGGTGATGCTGTGGAACGGCGTGCCGCTCAATGTCACGCCGCCGGCGCATGTCGAGCTGAAGGTGGTCGAGACGGATCCGGGTGTGCGCGGCGACACCGCGACAGGTGGTGCGAAGCCCGCGAAGCTGGAGACCGGGGCGGTGGTGCGCGTGCCGCTGTTTATCAATGAAGGCGAGATCGTTCGCGTCGATACGCGGACGTCGGAGTACTTGTCGCGCGGCAAGGCTTGATGGGGATGTCGGGCTGAAGCCCGACCTACAGGGCTCTAATCACCTCGGCTACGACTTTTTCGAGCCCCGCCTGATCCTCGGCATCGAAGCGCTCGAACTTCGGGCTGTCGAGGTCGAGCACGCCGAGCAACTCGTTTCCGCGCAGCAGCGGCACCACAATCTCCGAATTCGACGCCGAGTCGCACGCAATGTGGCCGTCGAACTCGTGCACGTTCTTGACGATCACGGTCGCACGGCGCGCCGCCGCCGTGCCGCACACACCTTTGCCGAGCGGAATCCGCACGCACGCCGGTTTCCCCTGGAACGGGCCGACGACCAGCTCGCCGTCCTTCAGCAGGTAGAACCCGACCCAGTTCAGGTCCGGCAGCGAGTGATAGAGGAGCGAGGTCGTGTTCGCGAAGTTCGCGATCGCGTCGCGCTCGCCTTCGAGCAGTGCGCGCGTTTGCGCGACGACGTCCGCGTACAGCGCGGGCTTCGGTTGCTGCGAATCGATGTTCAGCTCGTGCATGGTCAGGCCCTGTCGAAAGGAAACGCGAGCACTTCGTCGATGTGTCGAGCGCCGACTGCGCACATCACCAGGCGGTCGAAGCCGAGCGCCACGCCCGAGCACTCCGGCAGTCCGTGCTCCAGGGCTGCGAGAAAGTTCTCGTCGATTGGCACCGGCGGCAGATTGCGGCGCTGACGCTCCGCGACGTCCTGTTCGAAACGCGTCCGCTGCTCCTGCGGATCGCCGAGCTCGTGGAAGCCGTTCGCGAGCTCGATGCCATCGAGGTACGCCTCGAAGCGCGACGCGATGTGTCCGTGCACGCGCGCCAGCGCAGCCTGCGATGCCGGATAGTCATAGATGAATGTGAGTCGATCGAGACCGAGCTGCGGACCGACCAGCGTGCCCATGATCAGGTCGAGACACGCATCGCGGTCGTGCGCCAGGTTCTGCGGCATCTCGATGCCGGAGCTGTGCAAACGCGCGACCAGCATCGGCGTGGAGTCCTGAAAGACGTCCACGCCCGCATGCAGCTGCATCGCCTCGCGATACGTGAGGCGCTCGGCGCGATCGAACTGTCGCGATGCCGGCAGCACGGCGCTGATCAGGCGCTCGACGTCCGACATCAGCGAATGATGGTCGTAGCCGACGCGGTACCACTCGATCATCGTGAACTCGGGGTTGTGCCAGCGGCCGCTCTCGCCGTCGCGATAGACCTTGCTGATCTGCCAGATGTCGCCGCAGCCCGCGGCAAGCAGGCGCTTCATCGCGTACTCGGGCGAGGTCTGCAGGAAGCCGGGGCGGCCGTTCGCGATCGCCTGGACGCTGGCGATGTGCACGTCGGTCACTGCGGCGGCGCTGAGCGCGGGCGTCTCGACTTCGAGCGTGCGAGTCGCCGCGAAATATTCGCGAGTGGCGCGCAACATGGCGGCCCGCACTTCGAGCGTGGCGATGGAGGCTGTCGGTCGCCAGCTCATGTCGTCACCGCGCGTGCGATGGGTCGTCCCAACTGCACCGTCGACTCGGGAACCAGCGTCGGCTCCCACGCGATGCGATTGCGCTCGAACAGCAGTATCACAGTCGATCCCATATTGAAGCGGCCCAACTCGTCGCCCTTCGCGAAGTGTCGGCCAAGACCCGTCGCAATGCGCGTCGGGTCCTTGCTCCGCCGCGGCGGCGGATTCACTTCGCTGCAATGGACGGTCTCGATGCTGCCGACGAACAGCGCGCCGACGAGGATGACTGCCATGCGGCCGATCGGCGTCGTGAAGTCGCAGATCAAGCGCTCGTTGCGTGCAAAGAGGCGCGGCAGCGCACGCGCGGTGGCTGTGTTGACGCTGAAGAGCTCACCGGGCACATAAATGTTGTCGCGAGCGGTGCCGGCGTAAGGCATATGAATGCGGTGATAGTTGTACGGCGCGAGGTAAATGCACGCGAAGCTGCCGCCACGATAGGTCGCAGCTGCTTCGGCATCGCCCGCCAGCAAGTCCAGCAGCGAATAGTGGTGTCCCTTCGCTTGCAGCAGCAAGTCGTCTTCGATCGGGCCGCGCTGGCTGACCGTGCCGTCGACCGGGCTGACGACGACGTCCGTCTCGGCGGCAATCGGCCGCACGCCGGGGCGCAACGCGCGCGTGAAGAAGTCGTTGAAGCTGCGATACGCGAACGGATCCGGTTGCACGGCCTCGGTCATGTTCACGCGATAGTTGCTGAGGAAGATGCGCAGGAACGTGTTCCTGATCCAGCGCGTTTCGCTGCGCGCGACCGAGTAGATCACGCGCGACAGCGCGTGCTTCGGCAAGGTGTGCTGAAGCGCGGCGAACCAGCTCATACGCCGGCGGCGACGATCCGCCGATAGTCTTCCGCAATGAGCTTCGGCGAGTGCGGCGCCGAGAACAGCGCATGCAACGCGCCGTTGGGATCGATGAGAAACACCGACGTCGTGTGATCCACCGTGTAGCCGCCGCCTTCGAGCGGCCGCGGAGCGGCGAGCACGCCCATGCGCTGTGCAAGCTCGTCGATCGCAGGTTTGGTGCCGGTTGCGCCGACGAATGTCGGGTCGAACCCTTTCACGTAGGCAGCGAGCTGCTGCGGAGTGTCGCGCTCGGGATCGACGGAGATCATCACGACCTGCGGACGCTGCGCTTCCGGCAGATCTGCCAGCAATTGGCGGGTTTCCGCCAGCGCGCGCATCGTGACCGGACACACGTCCGGGCAGCTCGTAAAGCCGAAGAACACCAGGCTCCAGCCGCCCCGCAGCCGTTGCGCGTCGAACGGCCGGTTGTCCTGGTCGATGAGCTCCAGCGGCGGCATCGGCCGCGGCGGGGCAAGCAGCGTCGCCGTGGCGACTGCGAGCTGTGCTCCGCCCTGACGGTGCAGCACCCAGCGCGCCGACAGGATTCCGGCGGCGATGGCTACAATAGCGACAAGAGCTGCGAGCGCGATCGTCTGAGTTCGGGACATCGTTTCCTCGTGGCGGCGAATTATCGCACGGCGCCCGATGAACCCGACCTCCAACAATTCCGCCTGGCCGCCCGGCTCCGCGCCGGTCACGCTGCCTGCACCGGATCCGGCGACGGTGGAGCAGCTCATTCACTACGGCACGCTGCTGTTCGAGCAGTCGGACCTGTGGTTCGGTCACGGCACCGACAACGCATTCGACGAAGCAGCGGAGCTCGTGTTCTTCGGCGCCGGGCTGCGGCACGAGGACGCCGCGGATGTGTACAGCAGACAGCTCGCCACCACCGAGCGCGCGGCAATTCTCGCTCTGTTCGGACGGCGGATTGCCGAGCGAATTCCCGCCGCCTATCTCACGCGTCGCATGTGGTTCGCCGGACATGAGTTCTATGTCGACGAGCGCGTGCTCGTGCCTCGCTCGCCGATTGCCGAGCTGGTCGAGGCGCAGTTCCAGCCGTGGATCGCGCCAGCGAAGGTGCGCCGCATTCTCGACATTGGCACCGGCTCGGGCTGCATTGCCATCGCCAGTGCGCTGGCCTTGCCCGGGGCACACGTCGATGCGAGCGACGTCTCGGAGGACGCGCTCGCGGTCACAGCGATCAACATCGCGAAGCACGGCGTGCAGGCTCGCGTGCGCGCGATCCGTTCCGACGTGTTCGATGCGCTCTCGGGCGAGCGCTACGACGTGATCGTTTCGAATCCGCCTTACGTGGGCGACGCCGAGATGGCTGGCCTGCCGCTGGAGTATCGACATGAGCCGGCGACGGGCCTGCACTCGGGCGTCGACGGGCTCGACGTCGTGCGCCGGATTCTGCAGGGCGCCGCCGAGCGGCTCGAGCCGCATGGGCTGCTGATCGTCGAGGTCGGTAATTCCGAAGCTGCGCTGGTCGAGGCGTTTCCGGCGGTGCCGTTCACGTGGCTGGCGTTCGAGCGCGGCGGCGGCGGCGTGTTTCTGCTGACCGCCGAGCAGCTAGAATCCGCCAATGTCCGGTAACACCTTCGGCAAGCTGTTCACTGTCACGTCGTTCGGCGAGAGCCATGGACCGGCGCTCGGCTGCATCGTCGACGGCTGCCCGCCGGGCCTGGAGCTGGCGGAGCAGGACATTCAGCCGGAGCTGGAACGGCGGCGCACCGGCACTTCGCGCCATACCAGCCAGCGCAAGGAGCCCGACCAGGTCCGTATCCTCTCGGGTGTGTTCGAGGGGCGCACGACCGGCACGCCGATCGGTCTCCTGATCGAAAACGAAGATCAGCGCTCGCGCGACTACGAGAAGATCAAGGACCGCTTCCGCCCCGGGCACGCCGACTACACCTACCAGCAGAAGTACGGTTTCCGCGATTACCGCGGCGGTGGCCGCTCGTCCGCGCGTGAGACAGTCATGCGCGTCGCGGCTGGCGCGATCGCGCGAAAGTATCTGCGCGAGCGGCTCGGCGTCGCCATCCAGGGCTATCTCGCGCAGCTCGGTCCGCTGCGGCTCGAGGTCAAGTCGCTCACAGGCGTGTACGACAATCCATTCTTCTGTCCCGATCCGTCGCGGCTGGAAGAGCTCGATGCCTACATGACCGAGCTGCGCCGCTCCGGCGATTCCGTCGGTGCGCGCGTGAACGTCATCGCGACCGGCGTGCCGCCCGGTCTCGGCGAGCCGGTGTTCGACAAGCTGGATGCCGACATCGCGCACGCGATGATGGGCATCAACGCAGTGAAGGGCGTCGAGATCGGCGCGGGCTTCGCGGCTATCGAGCAGAAGGGCAGTCAGCATCGCGACGAGATGTCGCCCGCGGGCTTCCTGTCGAACAATGCCGGCGGCGTGCTCGGCGGCATCTCGTCCGGCCAGGACATCGTGGTCAGCATCGCGCTGAAACCTACTTCGAGCATCATCATTCCCGGCCGCACGATCGATGAGCAGGGTGCGAGCGTGGAGGTCGTCACGACCGGCCGTCACGATCCATGCGTCGGTCTGCGCGCGACGCCGATCGTCGAAGCAATGCTCGCGCTCGTGCTGATGGATCACTACCTGCGACACCGCGCACAGAACGCTGACGTTGTCGCAAAAACTCCTAGGATTCCGCCGCAGGCGTAGCTGTTTTTGCGGAACTCGTACCTTATGTCGACTCGGGGTTTCAGGTAGTGTTCGCCCAGCGCAAGAGGGTGCCCGCGCGTTAGGAAGTATGAGTAGACGTTGGAATGTAGCGGTGGTCGGCGCGACCGGCCTCGTGGGCGGCAACATGCTGTCCATCCTGGAGCAGCGGGGTTTCCCGGTCGGCGAAGTGCACGCGCTCGCGAGCGCGCGTTCCGTCGGGCGCACGGTGCGTTTCCAGGGGCGCGACCTGCCCGTTCAGGATCTGGAAACCTTCGACTTCTCGAAGGTGCAGATCGGTCTGTTCTCGGCGGGGGCCAGCGTCTCCAAGGTGCACGCGGTGCGTGCCGGCAAAGCGGGCTGCATCGTCATCGACAACACCTCGCAGTTTCGCTACCAGGACGACATTCCGCTGGTGGTCGCCGAGGTCAACCCGCACGCGATTGCTGGCTACCGCAACCACAACATCATCGCGAACCCGAACTGCTCGACGATGCAGATGCTGGTGGCGCTGAAGCCGCTGCACGACGTCGCGCAGATCGAGCGCATCAACGTCGCCACCTACCAGTCGGTGTCGGGCGGCGGGCAGAAGGCGATGGACGAGCTGACGCAGCAGCATGCCGCGCTCGCGCAGGGCGGCGTAGCGACGCCGAAAGTGATTGCCAAACAGATCGCCTTCAACTGTGTGCCGCAAATCGACGTGTTTCTCGACAACGGCTACACCAAGGAAGAGATGAAAATGTTCTGGGAGACCCAGAAAATCATGGAGGACCCGTCGATCCGCGTGAATGCGACCGCCGTGCGCGTTGGCGTCTATGTCGGACATTCGGAAGCGGTGCACATCGAGACGCGGCGCAAGCTGACCGAGACGCAGGCGCGGGAGATCCTGGGGCGCGCGGCCGGCGTGGTGGTCATCGACGAGCGCAAGCCGGGGGGCTATCCCACGGCGGTTACGGAGGGGGCAGGTACGGACCCGGTGTACGTGGGTCGCATCCGCGAGGACATCTCGCACGAGCGAGGTCTGAATCTGTGGATTGTGTCCGATAACGTTCGCAAGGGAGCTGCTTTAAATAGCGTCCAAATCGCCGAGATTTTGGTGAAAGACTACCTGTAGGCTATATTTGCGCGCGCAAAGTCAAGAAGCACATGAGCTTTTGACCGCTCGCGCCTGCCCTAAAGCACTGATTAATCAAAGGCCATAAGGCCGGAAAGGGCTTGGGAATGCATCGGGACGACGAGACCCGGGAGAGCTGATGAGAAGACACTTGCAGCGCCTGCTTTTGCTGGGCGCACTGCTGTCCCCCGTGACGCTGTACGCGCTGGGTCTGGGCGAGATCCGTCTCCACTCCGCCTTGAACCAGCCGTTCGACGCCGAGATCGAGCTGATTTCACCGACTGCCGAAGAGCTGCAGGGCCTGAAGGTCGGGCTGGCCAGCCCCGATCTGTATTCGCGTTACGGCATCGACCGCCCGATTTACCTGACGTCTTTCGCGTTCTCGGTCCAGCGCACCCGCGACGGGCGCGCCAGCATCAAAGTCACCTCGAACCGCTCGGTCACCGAGCCGTTCGTCACGATCCTGGTCGAAGCGAGCTGGGCGCGTGGCCGCCTGCTGCGCGAGTACACCGTATTGCTCGACCCGCCCGTGTTCATGCCGTCGCAGCAGGAAGCTCCGGCGCCGGTCACCACGCCGCAGACGAGCACGCAACAGGGACGCATCGAGCGTCCGGTCGCGGAACAGCCGCGGGAAGAGGCGCCGGCGCAGGCCACCCCGCTGCCGACACCTTCGGAGCCGACGCAGGAGCCGGTTACTTCTGCTTCCGCGTCCGGCGAGCCGGTTGCTGGCGAGTACACCGTCCAGCGCAACGACACGCTGTATCGCATCGCCGGACGCGTCAGCCAGAGCGGATCGCGTCGCGAAATCAATCGCACGATGATCGCGCTGTTCCGCGCGAACCCGGCCGCATTCAACGGCAACATCAATCGTCTGCGCTCGGGCAGCGTGCTGCGGATTCCGGAGCTCGCCGACATCGAAGCGATTCCGACCGGCGAAGCGAATGCAGAAGTCCAGCGCCAGGCCGCCGAATGGAGTGGCGCACAGCAGCCGTCGCAGGTCGCGCAGGAAGAAGCGAACCGGCTGCGGCTGGTCACGCCCGAAGAAACGCCCGCTGCTCCGGCACCGGCAGCACCCGCGCCCGAACAGGTCGCGAAGGCGCCGACGACCGCTCCGACGACGTCGGGTCCGACGCCGCAAGACAATCGCGTAGCGTTGCCGAGCCAGGGCCTCGCCGAGACTCAGCAGGGCGCGACCGAAACGCCGGTCGAAGCCGCGCCACAACCCGAGACGACGGCGGAGCAGCCGGAACCCACGGCTGAGACGCCGACGACGGAACAGGCCGCGCCCGCACGGCCGGTCCAACGCCCGCCTGTGCAGGCTCCGCAGGAGCCGACGCCGTCGCTATTCGACCGTATCGGCGACTTCTGGTGGGTGCCTGTCGTAGTCGGCTTGCTCGTGGTCCTGGTCCTTGCTGTGGCGTTCATCCGTCGCCGTCGCGAGGAAGCGGCTGTCGCCGTCGACTCGATGGCAGGACTGGACTTCGAGCCGCGTTCCACGCGCGTTGCCCCGGCGCTGTCGCCGGTCACGAAGGCGCGCGATTCGTTCCTGGTCGAGGACTCGGAAGACGAAGACACGCTTGGCGGGGATGAGACAGCGCCGACGCCGACCGCGCGCCGCGCGTCGGAGCCGCCGCCGAAGCCGCGCGTCGAGCCCGTTGCTGTCGCGGCACCCGCGGCCGCCGCAGCGAGCCCGCGCATCGACGAGACGATCAGCAGCGAAACGCAGGTGCGTTTCGATCAGCAGGACGCACTCGCAGAAGCCGACTTCCACATGGCGTACGGCCTGTACGACCAGGCGGCCGATCTGGTGAAGATCGCGATCGGCCGCGAGCCGGGCCGTCGCGACCTGAAGCTGAAGCTGCTCGAGATCTACTTCGTCTGGGGCAACAAGGATCTGTTCCTCGACACCGCGCGCGAGCTGCACGGCACGCGTGGCCAGGCAGCTGCCGGCGAGTGGGACAAAGTCCTGATCATGGGCAAGCAGATCGCGCCGGACGACGCCATGTTCAAGGGCGAAGCCGGTGCTGCCCACGTCGACCTCGTCGACGTGAACCTGGAAGGCGGCGAGAACCGCGTCGACGTCGACCTGTTCGCGGAGCCGGATGCCGACAAGCCGGCCGGCCTCGACCTCGAGTTCACCAGCGGCGAGCGCAAGGCGCCTGCTGCGAGCGGCGCTTCATCCGACCTGGACTTCCTGCTCGACGAGCCGAAGCGCGGCTCCGACGAAGAGCCGACGCGCGAGTTCGACCCGCTGTCGCGCACGCAGGAGACGCCGACGATCGAGACCCCCACGATCGACCGCTCGTCGCAGACCCTGCGCGAGCGCACGCTGCGCGAGAAAGCGGCGAAGACGGATCAGACCGCCGAGCTGTCGCTCGACGACCTCGGCCTGGACGTCGATGCGATGGATTCCGGCTCGCTGGAAGACACGACGTCGCTGGAGAAGGATGCGACGGCCGAAAACCCCGCGGCGCTGCGCGACGACGAGATGACGCAGCTTGCGCCGTCGATGGGCAGCTTCGATCGCACGATGAAGGCGCCGCGCGAGAAGTTCGACATCGAGACCACCGGCACGATCTACATCGACCAGGTCGATCTTGCCGGCGGCGATACCGTCGAGCAGCCGCGCGTGGAAACGGATTCGACTGCGGAGATGAAGCGTCCGTCGGTGCCGCGGGAGCTGGACGTCGACCTGGATCATTTGTCCGGCTCGGGCACCAGCCCGGAGACCGTGCGCCAGGTGCGCGGCAGCGGCGGGCGCGAGGACGACTCGTTCTCGAGCGATGTGTTCGCGGATCGCACTTCCGAAGTGCCGCGCGTCGACCTGGACGTCGGCGAGCCGCTGTCCGGCGATGACGGCGATACTGCTCACCGCCGCACCCTCGCGGGCGCCGACGTCGGGCTGTCGGAGCTCGAGCCGGTGACGATGAGCGAAGTCGGCACCAAGCTCGACCTGGCGCGTGCCTACATGGATATGGGCGATCCGGACGGTGCCCGCAGCATCCTCGAAGAGGTGCTCTCCGAGGGCAACGCCAGCCAGAAGCAGGAAGCGCAGCGCCTGATGGAGTCGATCAGATAACCCGAATCGCCCTCGGCCTGGAGTACGACGGCAGCCCGTTCTGCGGCTGGCAGTCGCAGGCGCATGCATTGGGGGTCCAGGCGGTCGTCGAGGCGGCGCTGTCCACGGTCGCGGATCATCCTGTCGAAGTCACGGCGGCTGGCCGGACCGATGCCGGCGTGCACGCGGCGATACAGGTCGTCCACTTCGATACACAGGCAGTGCGGACCGAGCGCGGCTGGGTTCTCGGCGCGACTACGAATCTGCCTCCGCAGGTCAGCGCGCTCTGGGCCCGCGAAGTTCCTGAAGCCTTCCACGCGCGCTACAGCGCACTCGCACGCACCTATCGCTACGTGATTCTGAATCGCACGCCGCGTCCGGCGCTCGCCGCCGATCGCGTCTGCTGGATTCGGGATCCGCTCGATGAAAACCGCATGCGCACGGCCGCGGCGCCGCTCGTGGGCGAGCATGACTTCTCGTCGTTCCGCGCCGCCGAATGTCAGGCACGTACGCCGATGCGTAACGTGCACAAGATCGACGTCGAACGGATCGGTGAGCGCATCGTGCTGACCGTGTGTGCCAACGCGTTCCTGCATCACATGGTGCGCAACATCGCGGGCGTGCTGATCGCGATCGGCACCGGAGAGCGTCCGACCGGCTGGGCGGCCACAGTGCTGGAAGCACGCGACCGAACCAAGGGCGGCGTGACAGCACCGCCCGGTGGGCTGTACCTGGCCGGTATCCGGTACACGCCCAGCCTGGGCTTGCCAAGCGAGCCGTCCGACCCCACGATGCCCCTATGACCTGGTTCGAGAAAATCATGCCCTCGCGGATCAAGACCGAGCGCCGCACGCGCTCGGTCCCGGAAGGCTTGTGGATGAAGTGCGCCGCCTGCGACGCGGTGCTGTATCGGGCCGAGCTGGAGCGCAACCTGCACGTCTGCCCGAAGTGCGGTAACCACATGCGTATCGGCGCGCGCGAGCGGCTCGAATACTTTCTCGACCCGGAGACGACCGAGGAGCTGGGCGAGGCGATCGAGCCCGAAGATCCGCTCAAGTTCCGCGACACCAAGAAGTATCGCGACCGCGTGCTGCAGGCCCAGAAGAGCACGCAGGAGAAGGATGCGCTGGTCGTGATGAGCGGCACGCTGCACGGGTTGCCGATCGTCGCCTGTGCGTTCGAGTTCGCGTTCCTCGGCGGCTCGATGGGCTCGGTCGTCGGCGAGCGCTTCGTCCGCGGCGCCGAGCATTGTCTCGAGCATCGCAAGCCGCTGGTCTGCTTCTCTGCCAGCGGCGGCGCGCGCATGCAGGAAGCGCTGCTGTCGCTGATGCAGATGGCGAAGACCAGTTCCGCGCTCGCACGGCTGAGCGAGGCGCGCTTGCCATACATTTCCGTGCTGACCGATCCGACGACCGGCGGCGTGTCGGCGAGCCTCGCGATGCTCGGCGACGTCAACATCGGCGAGCCGAAGGCGCTGATCGGTTTCACCGGCGCGCGCATCATCCAGCAGACCGTGCGCGAGACGCTGCCGGAAGGCTTTCA
>Ga0114129_10000485_pt1 | contig 48038 bp, 37 predicted proteins | sample RhiMetdeltSRZDD1_FD_80071 | JGI IMG/M metagenome (GOLD analysis project Ga0114129, IMG submission 80071) | Populus rhizosphere microbial communities from Tennessee, USA - Rhizosphere MetaG P. deltoides SRZDD1 (version 2) (version 2) | ecosystem: Host-associated > Plants > Roots > Rhizosphere >...
CATGTCCTGGCACGGGGGCGTCATCACTTCGAGCTGCGATTGCAGCATTTCCGGCGCGACATGCCCGCCGAGCGCCTTGACCGCGCCGGCGATGAAGCGCGGGTCGCTGCGCGAGGCGGCGCGCCGCGTCCGTGCGTTGAAGATGAAATATTCCTCTTCGACGCCGATCGAGTAGCTATGTTCGGCTGTCATGCCTGTTGCCACGCCCGAGCTATCCAGTCGCGCAGTTTGCGGCCGGCGGCAAGATCCCGGTTGGCGGAGCTCTCCGGTTCATTGCAATGTGCGCCGGACGTAACGGGCACCTGGTCCGACGGGGCAATGAAAAACAGCGTGGGTCCCACATTCGGGTTGTTCGCCGCGCTCGCGCTCGGCGGCTGCACCACCGCGTCGCTGATGGGTTGCCGCGGTGATCAGCAGGGGATGCTCGCGGCGGAACTGCTGTTCGGCCGCAGGATTGGCGACCGCGGGATGGTGAGCGAGGCCGAGTGGGCGCGCTTCCTTGCGCGCGAGATCAGCCCGCGGTTTCCGGATGGGTTGACCGTGCTTGATGCCGTCGGTCATTGGCGCGATGCCACGCGCAACCGAAGCGCGCACGAGCCGAGCAAGGTCGTGCTGATCGTGTTCCGCGACGATCCGCAGAAACAGGAGGATTTGAACGCGATCGCCGCGGCCTACAAGCGCCAGTTTCGCCAGCAATCGGTCGGCATCGTGATCAAGCCGGCCTGCGCGTCGTTTTGACGAATCGTGGGTAGGCAAAGAGGCGCGCGCTTGCGCGCCGTGCCCACGGCGTTCTCCGGACGTGGGCACGCTTCGCTTCGCGGCGCTTTGCTCACCCTGCGTTAAACTACCGCCGCGCAGCCTCGATCTGCTGCTTGAGCGCACCTACGCCGACCGCCCCCGGGATCACGCTCTGCCCGACCACGTAGCTCGGCGTGCCGCTGATGCCGAGAGCCTCGGCAAGCTTGACGCTTTCCTCGAGCGTCGCCTTGACCTCGCCGCTCTGCAGATCCTTTTCGATCCGCGCCATGTCGAGCCCGACCTCCTTGGCGGCGGCGAGCGCCTTGGCCTTGTCGATCTGGCCGCGTCCGCCGAGCAGCTTCTGATGGAACTCGAGATATTTCTTGCCGGTCCGATCCTGCATGTTGACGGCGACGGCCACCTGCGCCGCCTCGACCGAGCCCGGTCCGAGCACTGGGAACTCCTTGAGCACGAAGCGCAGCTTCTGATCGCTCTTCAACAGTTCGAGCATGTCGGCGAGCGCGCGCTTGCAGTAGCCGCAGTTGTAGTCGAAGAACTCGACCAGCGTGACGTCGCCCTGCGGATTGCCGAGATTGACCTGACGCTTGGAATTGAACAGCGCCTCCTTGTGGGTGCTGATGGCGGCCATGTGCTTGTCGGCCTCCGCGACCGCCTGCCGTTTCTCGAGTTCGCCGATCACCTCCTGCAGGACCTCGGGGTTCTTCATCAGGTAATCCCGCACGATCGTGCCGATCTCTTGCCGCTGTTCGTCGGTGAACTTTTGCGCCTGCGCAGGCTCGGCCGCGGCAAGCACCGTGATGGCAACCGCCGCGGCGGCGATGGGGGGAAGAGGGCGGATCATCGGATGTCCTTTTCGGGTTGGCGGTATGCGCTAGTTCGGGCGTGTCGCCGCGGCCGGCGGCTTGTAGGAGTAGATGTCATCGGCCTTGACCCAGCCGGGCGAGCCGGTGGGAAACCGGTTGCGCGCGCGGCCGGCAAGCTCGCGGGCGGTCTTGATCTCGCCGCTCGCGAAGGCGGCCTGCGCGGAGGCGAGGTCGGCGTGCGCATGGTCGCCTTTGCGGCCATAGGCCATCGCCAGGTAACGGTACCCCTCGGGCACGTCCGGGTCGCGGGTGAGCGTCGAGTGCAGGATGCCGATCGCCTCGTCGGCCAGCTTGGCGTCGTTGGCGGCGACCAGCGCCTGGCCGAGCAGCACGCGGATGAGCGGGGCACTCGGTGCCAGCGCGGCCGCTCGTCGTAGCGGCGCCATCGCTTCGTGCGGCTTGCCGTTCTCCAGCAGCGCCTGACCCTTGAGCTCGTGGAAGTAGGGATTGTTGGGCTGCGACTGAACGAGACCATCGATCTGCGCAAGCGCGCCGCGCAGGTCGGCAAAGCGGTAGGCTGAGATGGCGCGCGCGTAGCGGGCGGCAAGGCTCGTGTCGCTCAGCGGATAGCGCCGCGCGACGCCGTCGGGCGGTTCCAGAAATCCTGCGAGCTTCGCCCGCATCAGGTCGTGGCGCTGCTGCAGCTCGGGCGGATCGGTCTTGGGCCAATGCGGGCTCGATTTGGCCAGCTGGTCGAGCGCTTCCAACCGATCGCGCGGCATCGGGTGCGACTGGGTGTAGGGGTCGACGCTTTGCGAGATGAACATCGTCTGCTCGGCAAATCGCTTGAACGTCGTATGCATCCCCTTCGCCGACTGACCGGTGGCGCTGAGCAGGCGCACGCCGGCGCGATCGGCAGCCTCCTCCTGGCTGCGCTGATAGCTGAGCAGCGAGCGCCGGATCAGCTCGGGTTGCGCCGTCAAGGCGCCGACGCCGGCTTGCGTGATCCCGCTGCCGGTCTGCCCGCCGGCGCGCGAGCCGGCGACCAGCGCGCCGGCGCCGAGCAGCATGCCCACGAGCATGGTGGTCTGGGCATTGGCCAACTCGTTGCGCAGCTTGGTCAGGTGCCCGCCGGAGATATGACCGGTCTCGTGCGCCATCACGCCGATGATCTCGTTCGGGGCCTTGGCGTCCATCAGCGCGCCGGCGTTGATGAAGATGCGCCGCCCGTCCATCACGAACGCGTTGAACGGGCGGGCGTTGATGATGGTGATTTGCACGTTCTGCTGGGCGAGGCCGGCCGCCTTGAGGATCGGCGCGGTATACTCGCGCAAGAGTTGCTCGATCTCGGCGTCGCGGATGACCGGCAGGCCTTTGGCACCCTTGGCGGGCTGGCCCATAGCCGAGCCATGCCCCGCCATCGCAACCGCCGAGGCGAGCAGGAGCACCGCGCCGCACCGCAAGGGCGTTGTGATCGGTGGTGATCGCATCGACGGCCGCGTTCTCTCCAAGATCATCTCGGTCTAACAGACCGGTGCCTTGCGTGCTCACACGAGCCTGTGAACATGACCGCAAGGCCACATCAGCGACGCGCGGCTCGCAACGCCGTCGCTTTCCAGCTAAATGCTAGCCATCCCGATTCCGATCTTCGCTTAACCGCTGCGGCAGCTACCGAATTACGGAATCGACAGACCCTAGCAGGTTTGGGCGCCCGGCAGCCCATAATATGAAGTTGAGCTTGCCGCCAAGGGATCCGCGCACACGCGAAGGAAGCCATGGAATACGGCAACAGCGGGGCGCAACAGCCGATGTCCGCCCAGAGGTCTGACCGATGCTGATCAATGCCGCGAAGCGCCTGCTGCTGCCCTCGGCGCGCAGCGACGTGCCGCCGTTCATCGTCATGGACGTCATGGAGGCGGCGGCCCGCATCGAGGCCGATGGCGGTCGCGTCGTCCACATGGAGGTCGGTCAGCCGCTGGCGCCGGCGCCCGCCACTGCCCGAGAGGCGGCGCAAGCCGCGCTTGCGGCCGGGCGCATCGCCTACACGACCGCGCTCGGCATTCCGTCGTTGCGGGCGCGAATCGCGCGGCACTATCGCGAGGCCTATGGCATCGATCTCGACGCCGATCGGGTCGTGGTCACGACGGGCTCGTCCGGGGGCTTCATCCTCGCGTTCCTGGCGCTGTTCGAGCCCGGCGACCGCGTTGCCATGGCGTCGCCCGGCTACCCGCCCTATCGGCATATCCTGACCGCTCTCGGGTGCGAGCCCGTGCTGATCGAGACCACGGAGACGACGCGTTGGGCGCTGACGCCCGAGGCGCTGCTGGCAGTCCATCGCACATCGCCGCTCGCGGGCGTGATCGTCGCAAGCCCGGCCAACCCGACCGGTACGATGATGAGCGCGGCCGCGCTGCGGGCGCTGGTCCACGCCGCCGAAGGCGAGGGCATCCGGTTCATCTCCGACGAGATCTATCACGGCCTCGACTACGCGTTCGCGGCAGAGACCGCCGTGCGCGTTTCCGAGCGCGCCGTCGTGATCAATTCGTTCTCGAAATATTTCTGCATGACCGGTTGGCGTGTCGGCTGGATGGTGGCTCCGCAGGAGTTGGTGCGGCCGATCGAGCGCCTGCAGCAGAACCTCGCCATCTCGGTGCCGACGCTGTCGCAGGTCGCGGCCGAGGCGGCGTTCGACGGCCGCTCCGAGATGGAGGAAGTCAAGCACGGCTACGAGGAGAACCGGCGCATCCTGCTCGCCGGCCTGCCGGACGCCGGCTTCGACAAGATCCTGCCGGTCGACGGCGCGTTCTATCTCTATGCCGACATCTCTCGCTTCACCAGCGACAGCCTCGACTTCGCCAAGCGCATGCTGGAGCAGGCCGGCGTGGCGGCGACGCCCGGCGTCGACTTCGACCCGGTGCACGGCCGCCATTCGATCCGCTTCTGCTATGCAGGATCGGCGGCCGAGATGCGCGAGGCGGTGGAGCGGATCGGGGGGTGGCTCAAGCCCACGGTTTAAGACCGGCACGCGCGTCCCTACATAGAGGGCCTTCCCCATAGGGGTTCTCGCGCCATGCTCGATCTCACCGCCGTTTCCTTCCCATCCGTTTCCGACGATGCCGCAGTGGCGGCAGCGCGGCCGGGTCATGATGACGATGTCCGATTGCTTGATGCCTACTCGCAGGCCGTGATCGCGGTCACCGAGCGCATCGGCCCGGCAGTGGTGCGCGTGGAGACCCGGCACGCGAGCGAGAGCAGCGGCCGCCACGGCGGCGGCAGCGGCTCCGGCGTCGTGCTCTCTCCCGACGGACTGATCCTGACCAACAGCCACGTGGTCGAGGGGGCGCGCGCCATCCGGGTCGCCGACGCCGAGGGCCGTTCAATGGAGGCGCGCCTGCTCGGCCAGGACGCCGACACCGATCTGGCATTGCTGCGCGCCGACGCCGCCAAGAACCTCACGGCGGCGAACTTGGGCGATTCCAAGCGGCTGCGCCGCGGCCAGCTGGTGGTGGCGATCGGCAACCCGCTCGGGTTCGAATCGACCGTGACCACGGGGGTGATCTCGGCGCTCGGCCGCTCGCTGCGCACCCGCACCGGCCGCTTGATCGAAGACGTTGTGCAGACCGACGCCGCGCTCAATCCGGGCAACTCGGGCGGGCCGCTGGTGTCCTCGCGCGGCGAGGTCATCGGCATCAACACCGCGGTGATCGCGGGTGCGCAAGGCATCTGCTTTGCGGTTGCCAGCAACACTGCGAGCTTCGTGCTCGGCGAATTGCTGCAGCATGGCCGCGTGCGCCGTGCCTATATCGGGGTGTCCGCGCAGACGGCCCCGATCCCGCGCCGGCACGCGCATTTCGCCGGCATCGACAACGCGTCCGGCGCGATGATCATGGGCGCCGAGCCGGATGCGCCCGCGGCCGCCGCAGGGTTGATGTCCCACGACATCGTGGTGCGCCTCGACGGCGCGCCGGTCACCGGCGTCGACGATCTGATCCGGCTGCTCAACGCCGATCGCATCGGACGCGCCGTCACCGTCGAAGCGCTTCGTCTCGGTCGGCTGCGCGAATTCACGCTGCGCCCCGTGGAGCGGCGCGCGCGTCAGACGTAAAGATCGTCAGCCGACCCGCGTCAGCGCGCCGTGAAGCTCTCGACCCGGCTCCAGGCGCGCTTGGCGCCCCAGTCGTGGACCGTTTCCGAGCTTGGCCAGTCGAGCGGGTTGGATGACATCATCAGGAACTTCCACTCCGCCCAGCCGCGGTCGTTGATCACTTGACGCGAGCTGGGGAGTGCTTCGCCGATCGCGGCCATCAGCCGGTCGGCCGCCTTGGCGACGCCGGGCGTCTTGAGCTGATCGCGGCGCAGCGCGAGGATGAAACCCTGCACCTCGGCGAAAGGATTGTGGTCGAGGCGGGCATACAGTTCCGGGTCCTTGCCCTCCTCGACCCAGGTGCTTCGGCTAGGCGACCAGAATTCCGCATTCTCGAAATGGATCGGCTCGGCCTGCTCGAGATATTTGGTCGTCCATTTTTTGTTGCCGGCTTCGCCCCAAGGCATGCGGCCGAACGCCAGCTTCCTGTCGGTGCCCTCATAGGCCTGGGAGGAGAGGATCGAGACCGGGCGCGGCAGCAGCCGGACCAGATCGTCCATGACCGGCATGATCTTCCGCCAATGCTCCCAGCGCCAGAGCGGCGGCTCGAGGCCGCCGAGGACGACGCCGACGCGCAACGCCGGCCGCCGCAGCCGCATGTGCCACCAAAGGCGCGAGATGGGCGTGGGATCACGGGGCTGCCGGCCGTCGCCGCCGCGCGGCTTCTCCGCCCCGGTCTCGGGCGGATCGGGACGGGCAAGCCAAGGCTCACCCACCTCGATGAAGGTAGCAAGGGCCAAGTCCGCGATCGCATCGAAATGCTGTTGCGGCTCGACGGGTCCGGGATCGTCATAGCTGCGCGGACCGAACTCCCACCACTCCCCGCCGTGCCAGCCGCCCTGCGCGTCGCGCGGCGTGATCCGGCGGCGGTCGCGGAAGATGTGGCCGACCTCGATCTGCTTGACCGGCAAGTCTTTCCAGGGACCGTCGACGAAGCCGTCGGGGCCGGTGCGGCCGAGATTGATCGTGAAGCCGCCGCCCGAACTGTAGAACTGGACGTTGAGGTAATCGACGCGCGCCGCCGACGGCCGGCGGAAATGGGGCAAGGAGCCGACGAACCCGCGCTCGCGGATGGCGGGAACGAAGCGGCTCTTCAGGGCCGCATCCATGCGCGCGCGGTGTTCGGTCACAGATGCAGGCTCACTCGCCGCGAGTCAAAAGTTGCGACGCCGCTCTAAGGACAAGCCTCGCAGGCAGTCGCCGGCCGGCGCTGGCTGGGAGACCGGGCATGTGTGCCGATCATGTCCCGGTCTGCCATTCCTGTCCGGTTCCGCCTCAAGCCAGCTCGGTTTGCTCGATTCCTGCAGCGTGAAAATCGTTACCGGATTGCGATGGGATTGATAATTGCCTGCACCGCGCCCGTGATGCGCGAAGGCCCTAGTACGAACAGGAACTCGTAGGCCTTGTCGGCGGCGAGCGGGCCGGTGTTCATGTTCTCCAGAATGTAGGTGCCGTTCTTTGTGATCAGCTCCTGGTGAACCGGGAAAATGTTGGGCGTTTCAAACGGGATCACCTCCAAGCCCCACGTGTCGGCGCCGACTGCAACCACACCCTTGCCGACCAGATATTTGGCACCATCAACCCCAAGGCCCGGTTCGACCGAGCCGTACCGCTTGTCATCCTTGCCGATCAGGCTCACCCAGCCGGTGTGGAAGATTACAACGTCGCCCTGGCGGATCTCGACGCCTTGCTTCTTCGCTACCGCCTCGATCTCGGCGCTATTGAATGCCGTGCCTTCTCTGACCACTTCGGTGCCGAAGTGCGCGGCCATGTCGAGCAGGACGCCGCGCGCGACCAGCGGGGGCACTTTCTCGATGCCAAACTTCTTCAGGCCGGTCGGATCCGCGAAATCGGCGAGTTTGTGGCCATTGTAGTAGACGTGATCGATACCGATGTGGCCGAGGCCATCCAGCTGGCTGCCAATGCCGACCCAGCCGTCGATAATGTCGTCGTTGTAGGTCAGCTTGCCGGGGCCGAGACCCGAATTGCCGGCTTGGCCGGGCTGCACGATGGTAATCTTGAACGTGCGCGGCGGGAATGCCGGCGTCTTCGAATTGGTCTCGATGCCCAGTGCATAAGTCTTGCCCGTCTTCACCAGCTGGGCCGCCTTCAGCACCGACTCGGGGGTGATGTAGTTGGCGGCGCCGATCTCGTCGGCGGGCCCCCATTTGGATTTCGTCCAATCCTGTTGCGCGCCCGCAGGTCCCGTCGTCCATGCGAGAGCAAATGCGGCAATGATGAAGCCATATCGCATTGGGGTCTCCTCTCGTTTGCAGGATCCATACTGCTCTTTGATTGCCAACGTTGTCCATGGTGAAGCTGCGTAGCGCTGCTATCCGCACGGCGCGCAGTTTGGCGCCGGCTGCACCGAGGTGTGGGCAGCGCCGAGCGCGCTCCGCCGGTGCTGCTTCTCCCTGAGATTTCCGCCGCGTTCGCGCTAGAACAGCGGCTGACCCAAGCGGCGCTTGACGGATTTTGCACTCCAATGTACTTTGCATGATAAAGCTTACCCGGTACCTCATGCGAGACCTCGACCGAGCGCTCGAAGACATCACGGCGATCCGCACCCAGATGGCGCGCGGCACCGCGTTCCGCGGTTACGGGCCGGCGACGGTGGCGGCAACCGGCCTGTTGGCACTGCTCGCGGGCGGGGCGCAGGCGCTGTGGCTGCCGGATCCGGCCGTGGACGTGTTTGGCTACATCGCCTTGTGGGCCGCGACGGCGGCGCTTTCGATCGTCCTGGTCGCGATCGAGATGGTGGCGCGTACGCGGCGCATTCACCGCGGGCTCGCAGATGAAATGATCCTTGCGGCGGTCGAGGCGTTCATGCCGGCGGGCGTCGCCGGTGCGCTGCTCACGCTGGTGATCTACCGGTTCGCGCCGCAAAGCGCATCGATGCTGCCGGGGCTATGGCAGATCCTGTTCAGCCTCGGCGTGTTCGCCTCCTGCCGCTCGCTGCCGGCGCCGATCTTCGCGGCCGCGGTATGGTACCTCGCCGCCGGCCTTGCCAACCTCGCGTTCGCGGGTGGCGATCACCCGTATGCGCCGTGGACGATGGCGGTGCCGTTCGGGGCCGGGCAAGTGTTCATCGCGGTCGTGCTCTACCGCAGCATCCGGGTGAACGATGCCGAAGCCTGAGCCGAGCCGCGGGCCCGTCGGGCGCTTCGCCTACGACGGACTCGACCGCGTGATCCACGAGAAGGCCCGCCTGAGCGTGCTGACCTCGCTGGTCGCGCATCCAAAAGGTTTGGTATTCGGAGACCTCAAGGGGATGTGCCGCCTCACCGACGGCAACCTGAGCCGGCACCTGCACGTGCTGCACCAGGCGGACCTCGTCGCCATCGAAAAAGGATATGACCAGAACCGCCCGCAGACGGTTCTGCGCATCACGCCGGAGGGCCGCCGGCGCTACCTCGACTACCTCGCCGTGCTGGAACAGGTTGTGCGCGACGCGGCGCGGGCTGCCAAAACCAGCGCGCCGCCAGTGTCGCTGCGTCGGGCCAAGCCCGCCTGACCCTCTTTTTTTGCCATAGGCTTTGCGATGCAAAGTAGTCTGGATCAGCGAGAAGGCGCGCACGTTGCCATCATCATGGACGGCAACGGGCGATGGGCGTTGCGCCGCGGCCTGCCGCGATCGGCCGGGCACGAGGCCGGCATCGAGGCAATGCGGCGGATCATCGAGGCGGCGCCCGATCTCGGTATCGGCGTGCTCACGCTGTTTGCGTTCTCGTCCGACAACTGGCGCCGCCCGCACGAGGAGGTGAGCGTTCTGATGTCGCTGCTGCGGCGCTACCTTCGAGCCGAGGCGAAGCGCCTGGTCGAAGCCCGGGCGCGCCTCACGGTGATCGGTCGGCGCGACCGATTGCCGGAGGGCCTCGGCGAGGAGATTGCCGCCGCCGAGCACGCCTGCGCCGGCGGCGACCGGCTGCACCTGCAAGTCGCCGTCGATTATTCGGCGCGGCAATCCATCGCCAACGCGGCCGCCGCTTGGCTTGCGGACGGCTCCCCGTCGGGCCGTGCGTTCGGCCGATTGCTCGCCTGGCAGGGCGGTGGAACCGGCTGCGATGTCGATCTCTTCATCCGCGCCGGCGGGGAGAAACGGCTGTCCGACTTCCTGTTGTGGGAATCCGCCTACGCCGAGCTCTGCTTCGTCGACACGATGTGGCCGGATTTCGCGCCCGACGACCTGCGCGCCGCAATGGCCGAATACCGCCGCCGCGAGCGGCGCTTCGGCGGGCTGGAGCCCATCGGCCCGCCCGGCGCTTCGATCCCGAGCGGACCTCGTCACCGCCGTTCCAGCCAGCAGCGGAGTAAAGCATGACCGATGCGTCTCTTGAGTCGCCTGCGGCCGACGCGCCGCCCGATCCGATCGCGAAGCCAAGCGGCCGCGCCGCGGTGTCACTGCACAAGCTGGCGCTGGTCGGCGGCCTCGCGCTCGCGACTCTTCTCCCGAACATCCTCATCTCCGGACTGATCGAGGAACGCGAAACGCGCCAGGAGACGGTCCGCAAAGAATTCGCTCGCAATTGGGGACCGCAGCAACAGCTGCAGAGTCCGATCCTGGTCGTGCCCTACCAGGTCCCTTCCGGGCGGCCGCGGCAGTATCTCAAGATCGCGGCGGCGCGCCTCGAGATTGCGGCCAATCTCGACCCGCAAGAGCGCAGGCGCGGCCTGTTCCAGGCGACCGTCTACGATGCCAGGATCGAGATGCAGGGCACGTTCGTCGTCCCCGCCGAGCATCGGCTGCGCGATCTTCTCATCGACAAGGAGAGCCGCATCCTGTGGAGCGAAAGCTTCATCGCGCTGGCGACGGCGGCAAGCTTCACCGGGCTTCGGTCCGAGGATCACGTCGCCGTCAACGGCGTCGCGACGCCGTGGCTGCCGTGCCTGGAAGCGGTTCGCCAGGAAGCGGACTGCCGGGGCGCGTCGGCCGTTCTGGCAAGCGCGCCGTTGGAACCGGCGACGAGGTCGACGACGATCCCGTTCAAATCGGCGATCAGCTTGCGCGGCACCGGCTCCTTCGGCCTCGCCTGGGCTGGCAAGGAGCTCGTCGTCACCATTCGCTCGCCGTGGACGACGCCGAGCTTCGGCGGCGACGTCCTGCCGACGAGTTCCAGCCTGACGGCGCAAGGGTTCGAGGCGCGCTGGCTGATCGCCGAGTTCGGCTCTCCGCGCATCCTGTCTTCGGCCGTCGTTGCCGATCCGACGATGTGGAAAGGGTCGACGATCGGCGTCGACCTGATCGAAGCGACCCCGATCTACCGCATGATCAACCGGGTGGCCAAGTATGGACTGCTGCTGGTGGTGCTGTCGTTTGCCACCTATTTCTTCTTCGAGATGCTGTCGCGCCTGCAGATCCATGTAGTGCAGTACGGGATTTTAGCGTTGTCGCTGTCGCTGTTCTCGCTGCTGTTGCTCTCGCTGAGCGAGCCGATCGGGTACACGGCCGGATACGCGACGAGCGCCGCGCTGGTCCTGATTCAAGCGTCGCTCTACACCGCCGCGGTGGCAAGGTGCGCCAAGCCGGCGCTGGCGTTTGCCGGCATGCTGGCGAGCCTGTTCGCCTTCCTCTATGTCCTGCTCGGGCTCGACACCTACGCGCTCCTCGTCGGCGCGCTCGCGCTGTTCATCGTGGTGTCGGCCGTCATGGCCGTGACGCAACGGGTCGATTGGCTCACGTCATCTTCAAATCAAATTGAAACCCCGAAAGCCGCCACCGGCGTGCTATCGTGAGCGACGCGCACGGCGCCCACCTCGTGACGGGAAGGCAAGCGATGCCTGGATACTATGATACCCAACACCTCGCCGATTTCGGCAAGATCGCCGAAGTCAGCCCCGAGCTCGGCAACAAGTTCTTCGACTATTACGGCAGCGTTTTCGCCGACGGCGCGCTCACAGCGCGCGAGAAAAGCCTGATCGCGCTCGCAGTCGCGCACGCGGTGCAGTGTCCCTACTGCATCGACGCCTACACGCAGGATTGCCAACAAAAAGGCGCGGATTTCGAGCAGATGACCGAGGCGCTGCACGTCGCGGTCGCCATCCGCGGCGGCGCCTCGCTCGTGCACGGGATGCAGATGCGCGGCCACGTGCAAAGGCTGGGGATGTAGATGGGCCTTGCGGCAGCGACGCTCGACAAGGTCGCCGAGGATCTCGCCCGGGATCGCGAGACGCCGCGCGCGGCGACTTCGCTGCGCCGGCGGGGCTCGCCGCTTGCTGCAACTGCGGAGCAGCTCCGGGCGCTCGCCGCCGTGCCGATTGAGCGGCAAAGCGAGCGGGTCGAATTCGAAACGCTGACCGGGGGCGGCTTGCGCCCCGGCGCGCTCGAAATCTTCCAGGTCAATGTCGGCAAGCTCTGCAACATGACTTGTCGCCACTGCCACGTGGACGCAGGCCCCGATCGCACCGACGCGGTCATGCCGGACGAGATCGTCGAGCAGGTGATCGCGGCGATCAAGCGGACGCGCGCCCACACCGTCGACATCACCGGCGGCGCGCCCGAACTGCATCCGCGCTTTCGTGACCTGGTCGAAGCCGCGGTCGCCGTCGGCAAGCACGTCATGGATCGCTGCAACCTCACCGTGCTGCTGCTGCCGCGCAACCGAGGCCTCATCGAGTGGCTGGCGGCGCGCAAGGTCGAGATCGTCGCCTCGCTGCCGCACTATCGTCGCCCCAACACCGACGCGCAGCGCGGGCAGGGAGTTTTCGATCGATCGATCGCGGCGATGCGCCTGCTCAACGCCGCCGGCTATGGGCGCGGCGATCCGGAACGGCGGCTGACCCTGGTCTCGAATCCCGCCGGTGCGTTCCTCGGCGCTTCCCAGGCCACCGCCGAGCGCGAGTGGGGAGCCTCGCTCGCGCGCGAGCACGGCGTCAGCTTCGACCGCCTGTTCGTGCTCAACAACATGCCGATCTCGCGCTTCCTGGAATGGCTGCAGCAGACCGGAAATCTGGAATCGTACATGCAGCGCCTGGTGCAGGCGTTCAATCCGGCGGCAATTGACGGACTGATGTGCCGCAACACGCTCTCGGTGGGCTGGGACGGACGCCTATACGACTGCGACTTCAACCAGATGCTCGATCTCGAAATCGCGCTGCCCGAGGGCCCCCATATTTCCACGTTCGATGAGGACAGCTGGCTGCGCCGATCGATCGTCACCGCGCGCCACTGCTTCGGGTGCACGGCCGGGGCGGGGAGCTCGTGCGGCGGACAGACCGCGTGAGGCGCGGGGTCTGCTCGCTCCGCCATGCCGCCATCGGCTCCACGGCGCAGCGAGGATTTACCGCAGCGCGGCCGCGATGTTGCCGCCGTCGACCGTGGTGATGTCGCCGGTGGTCTTGAGCGCCAGCGCCTGGGCGAGGAACGCCTGCGCCACGTCGTCGGCGGTGACCTCGCGTCCGAGCAGATTGCCGCGCATGTATTCGCGCTCGCTCACGCCGCGCGCGCGGGCCCGTTCCGAGATGAAATCGTCGGTCATCAGGCCGGAGCGGATGCGGTCGGCGTTGACGCCGTTGGCGCGGATGCCGTCGGCGCCGTAGTCGAGCGCGTATTGCCGCACAAGCAGCAGGGTGGCGGCCTTGGGCAGGCCGTAGGGCCCGAAGTTCGGCCCCGGGTTGACCGCCTGCTTGGAAACGTTGAACAGCAGGCAACCGCCGGTCGCCTGCGCCAGCATGACGCGCACCGCGTTCTGCGCCACCCGCTGGTGGCCGTAGAAGTTGAGCTCGAAGCTCGCGCGCAACACCGCCTCGTCGACCTCGCCGATGCGGCCCTGCCAGGCGCCCCCGGCATTCGACACCACGAGGTCGACACCGCCGAATTCCTCGACCACGCGATCGAACGCCGCGCGCACTGACGTCGCGTCGGTCACGTCGCAGGCGACCGCAAGCGCGGCGCCGCCGATCGCCTTCGCGCGCGCCTGCGCGGCGGCGAGATCGACGTCGAGCAGGGCAACCTCGCCGCCGGCGGCCGCGAATGCGCGTGCGGTTGCGGCCCCGATCGTGCCGCCCGCGCCGGTGATCGCCGCGACTTGGCCGGCCAGCGGCTTCTCGGCGGCCTTCGACAACTTCGCCTGTTCGAGCGACCAGTACTCGACGTCGAACATGTCGGCTTCGCCGATCGGCTCGTAGCGCCCGATCGCCTCCGCGTCGATGATGGTGGCGATTGCGGCCTCGGCCAGATCGGCGGCGACGCGGGCGTCGGTTTTCGAGCGGCCGAGGCCGAACAGCCCCAAGCCCGGCACCAGCACGACGCGCGGGAGGGGATCGAGCATGCGCTTTCCCCCGCCGCAACGGGCGTTATGGCGCCCGAAGTAGGTCTTGTAGCCGTCCACGAAACTCTCGACTGCGCTGCGGGCCGCGCGCGCGAAATCATCAAGCTTGCCGCTTTCCGGCGCCGGCACCACGAGCGGCGCGTTCTTGGTGCGGATGGTGTGATCGGGTGTGACCACGCCGGCCTGGCTGTAGCGCGCAAGCTCGCGGCCGTTGACGAAATCGAGCACCGCGTCGCCGGCGCGGAAGTCGAGGATCTGGCGGCGCCACGCACCCTCGACCGCCGCGTCCCTGAGGCTGCAGGCGCCCCGCAGGATCGGGGCGATCTCCGCAACCGTTGCGATCCCTGCCGGCAGGTGGGCCATGGCGAATGTCTTGCGGCCGCGCGCGAGCCGCGCCTCGGCACGCGAAACCATCGCCATCATGCGCTCGTAGGCTTCACGCGCCGTCGCGCCGAAGGTGAAGATGCCATGCTTGAGCAGGATCAAGCCTTCGACGGCGGGGGCGGCGTCGTAGACGTCGGCGGCGGCCCTGGCGAGGGCAAAGCCGGGCATGACATATGGCACCAGCCCCATCTGTCCGTCAAAAACCTCGGCGCAGAGTTCAGCGCCGTTGGGTTGGTCGGTCAGACTCAAGACCGCGGTCGCGTGGGTGTGGTCGACGATTGGGTGCGGCAGGAATGCATGCAGCAGCGTCTCGACCGATGGTGTCGGGGCTCCCGGATCGATCAGGTTGGCGCGCTGGATGCGCACCATCTCCTCATCCGACAGCGCTTCGCGTGTGCGCAGCCTGCGCAGCGGCTCGAGCCGGACTGCCGGGAGGCCGGCCGGCTCGATCGCCGCCATGTCCCAGCCCGAGCCCTTGACGTACAGCGCGTCGATCTCCTCGCCGAGGAGATCACGAGCTTTGCTCTTGACCGAGGTGTTGCCGCCGCCGTGGAGGACCAGCCGCGGATCCCGGCCGAGCAGGCGGGTCGTATAGACCCGCAGCGCCAGGTCGCGGCCGATGCCGTCGCGCGCGTAGCAATCGACCAGGGCTTGCGCTTCGCCGTCGTTCCAGCGGCTCTGCATCCCTTGTCTCGCCGCGCCCGTGTTGCCGGCAATTGATCCCGGTCAGCTCTTGCCAACCACGCGCTTCGACCACCAGCCGGTGCGGCGCGGCCGCTCGTCGGCCGGCTCATCTGCCATGCTGGCAACGGGCGGCGGCGCAGGCGCCGGCAGCGCTGTCGGGGAGGGCTCGGCCGCGTCGGCATCGAGCGCTATTGGCGCGCGCTCGCGCACGGTCGAGCGCCGCCGCGGCGGCTCGGGCGGTGGTTCCGGCGCCGGCTCGGCGCTCGGCTCCTGCGCGGCGGTCGTTGCGGGAGGAGGCTCGGGCGCTGGCGGCTCCGGCGGGGCCTGCGGGGTCGCAGAGGGCTCGACCGCCGTCTCCTGCACGAAGGAGGGCGGCGGCACGATCGCATCGGCCTGCGGGCCCTGCGCCCATTCGTGCCATCCATCCGCGACCGCAGGGTCAGCGCCGATAGGGGCGGGACTGTCGCCAGGGCGGTCGCGCCGGTTGCGCCGTCCGCCGCGTCGGCCACGACGGCGGCGCCGGCGTTCGGCATCGCTGCCGGAGGCCTCAAGGGCGCCGGTTTCGCCGTTCGCGCTCTCAGACGCCGCCTGTTCGGCGAACGGCTCGGGCTCGTCGCGATCGACGGGCTCGTCGAGCTCTGCCGGCGCAGGCGCCGACTCGCCGGGCTCGCCGGATCGGCGGCGTCGGCGTCGGCGGCGCCGCCGTCGGGCGCCGTTCTCGCCCGCCTCGGCGTCGGCACGGGCCTCGGCGGCCGGCTCGTCCACCGCGGCCTCGTCGTCTTCCTCCAGGTCGTCCTCCTGTGGCGCGACTGTCGCCGGCTGCACGGCAATCGCGCGCGCGGCCTCCACGCTGTGCACCTGCTCGCCGCGCTCGATCACGTACGGCGTCTGGCCGTTGACGGCGGCATCGGCATTGATCGCGATCGAAATCCGGAAGCGAGTTTCGAGGTCCCGCAGGTGCGCGCGCTTGTGATTGAGCACGTAAAGCGCGATGTCGGCGCGGGTGCGCACAACGAGGTTATGGGTCGCGCCCTTGAGCAGGGTCTCCTCGAGCGCGCGCAGGAGTTGCAGCGTCACCGAGCCGACCGAGCGCACGTGGCCGGTGCCCCCGCAATGCGAGCACTTCTCGGTCGAGCTTTCCAAGACGCTGGTGCGGATCCGCTGGCGTGACATTTCGAGCAGGCCGAAATGCGAGATCCGCCCGACCTGGATGCGCGCGCGGTCGTGCTTGAGGCACTCCTTGAGCTTGCGCTCGACCGAGCGGTTGTTGCGCTTCTCGTCCATATCGATGAAATCGATGACGATCAGCCCGGCGAGGTCGCGCAACCGGAGCTGCCGGGAGATCTCCTCGGCCGCCTCCAGATTGGTCTTGAGCGCGGTGTCCTCGATATGGTGCTCGCGGGTCGCGCGGCCCGAGTTGACGTCGATCGCCACCAGCGCCTCGGCCTGGTTGATCACGATGTAGCCGCCCGAGCGCAGCTGCACGACCGGGGAGAACATGGCGTCGAGCTGGCTCTCGACGCCGAAGCGCGTGAGCAACGGCTGCGTGTCCTTGTAGGGCTTCACGTTCTTGGCATGGCTCGGCATGAGCATGCGCATGAAGTCCTTGGCCTCGCGGTAGCCCTCGTCGCCGGCGACGACGATCTCGTCGATGTCCTTATTGTAGAGGTCGCGGATCGCGCGCTTGATCAGCGAGCCCTCCTCGTAGACCAGCATCGGGGCGGTCGATTTGAGCGTGAGATCGCGTACCGTTTCCCACATCCGCAACAAGTACTCGAAATCGCGCTTGACCTCCGCCTTGGTGCGGTTGGCGCCGGCGGTACGCAGGATCACGCCCATGCCTTCGGGCACCTCCAGGTCGGTCGCGATCTGCTTGAGCCGCTTGCGATCCTCGGCGCTGGTGATCTTGCGCGAAATGCCGCCGCCGCGCGCCGTATTCGGCATCAGCACCGAGTAGCGGCCGGCGAGCGACAGGTAGGTGGTGAGAGCCGCGCCCTTGGTGCCGCGTTCCTCCTTCACGACCTGCACCAGCATCACCTGCCGGCGCTTGATCACCTCCTGGATTTTGTACTGGCGGCGGAAGCGCGGCATGCGCTCCTGCACCTCCTCGAGCGCGTCGGCGCCGCCGACCGACTCGACGCCCTCGTCCTCCTCGGCGCCGACCTCCTCGATGTCGCCGCCATTGCCGTGACCGCTCTCATGCGCCTGCGGCTCGGCGGCAGGGGCCGGTGGCGGGGTCTCCTCGGTCGCATACTCGGCGGCCGGCGCCAGCGGCGCATCGTGCTCGGCCGCGAGCGGCTCGACGTCGGCGTCCGCCACCGGAACAGTTGGCCCGGTATGGCTAACGGCAGGCGCGGCGTCGCCCGGCGGCTGTGGCGCGGATTCGGTGTCGATGAAATCGGGGGCGGCGTCGCCCGGCTCGCCGGCGCTCGCCGGCGCGGCGACTTCCTGGCCGGAGGCATCGGGAGGTGCGGCGGCGCTCGGCTCGTCGACCTCGACGTATTCCGTATCAACGGCTTCCGTATCGAGGGCTTCCGTATCGACCGCGACCGGCTCGCTCTGCACGCTCGGTTCGCGCTGCGCCGCGGCCTGCCGGCGCCCGCGATCCGGCCGCCGCGCCCGGCGGTCGGCCTCGTCATCGGCGGCGCGCTGGGCGCGCTCCTCCTCGTCGATCAAGGCCTGCCGGTCGGCGACCGGAATCTGGTAGTAGTCGGGATGGATTTCGCTGAAAGCCAGGAACCCGTGGCGGTTGCCGCCGTATTCGACGAACGCCGCCTGCAGCGACGGTTCGACCCGAGTTACCTTGGCGAGGTAGATGTTGCCCCTTAGCTGGCGGCGGCTTGCCGATTCGAAATCGAATTCCTCGACGCGGTTGCCGCGCGTGACCACCACCCGGGTCTCCTCCGGGTGGGTGGTGTCGATGAGCATCTTGTTGGCCATTGCTGAACTTTCTCGGCGCCGACCGGAGCGCTCCTGCGCGCGGACGATCCAGGACCATCCGCGGGCGCCGGAAGCAGCGGCGCGCCGTCTGTGTACGAGAACGCGTGGAATAGGGTGCTGCGCGGGCGCCTCTCGGCCCACGCCAAGGTGTGACCGCGGGTGGCGGTCCTGCCGTAGCGGTGAGGCTGTCGAAGGTGTTGCGCCATGCGCATCAGTTTCAAAACCCAGGCGGTGCGGCAACGGGCGCTGCCGCGGTATCCTTAGCTTGCGATCCCGCGCGCCAAGCTTGGCGCGCGCCTCCGGTCGTCCATGACGGGGGCTGGGGCGCTCCTCGGTCCTCCGTCCCGGCGCGTCTGCGCCTTCAGAACGGGGCGGACCAAGTCGCCTGCCGAAGCGCCTCGGCCCGCTTTTCATTGGGGCCTGTGCCCGGCAGGCACGCCGCATGCCCGAACGCGGCAAAACCGGAATCTTCGATCGTCAGCATGGCTTTAATAGGGGTGGACGGAGCCCTTGGCAAGAGAAGGATGGGAGGCGGAATCTCGCTTCCGCGGACTTTGCCGCATCCGTCTGAATCGGCCCATGCCGGTCTGCAACCTCGCCTTGGAAATGCCTGGCCGGATCATCCGGCAGCGAGGAAATGGCCGGCTGACAACCGCCCCGGGCACCGCCACATATCTGCCATGCCAACCACCCGCATCTTCGGCGAGCACGACGCACGCACGATCGCGCAGCTCGAACGCTGCGCCTCGATCGGCTCCGCGACCGGTGCGGTGCTGTGCGCCGACGGCCACCTCGGCTATGCGCAGCCGGTCGGCGGGGTGGTGGCCTATGCGGAGCACATTTCGATCTCCGGGGTCGGCTTCGACGTTGCCTGCGGCAACATGGCGGCGCGGCTCGACGTCAAGAAGGCGGCCATTGCCGACCGCATCGGGCCGATCGTCGACGACGTTGCGCGCGCGATCTCGTTCGGGGTCGGGCGCAAGAATGCCGAGCGGGTCGAGCATCCGCTGTTCGACGACGGCGAGGCTTGGCGCGCGGCCGGCGTCGGCGAGTTGAAGGAACTCGCGGCCGCGCAGCTTGGCACGGTCGGCTCCGGCAACCACTACGTCGACCTGTTCGAGGACGAGGAAGGGTTCGTCTGGATCGGCAACCATTTCGGCTCGCGCGGGCTCGGCCACAAGTCGGCGATGAAGTACCTCAAACTCGCCGGCGGCAAGGACGGCATGGATGTCGAGCCCGCGCTCGTGCATCAGGACGACGAGCTTGGACAGCGCTATCTGGCGGCGATGACGCTCGCCGGGCGCTACGCCTATGCGGGCCGCGAATGGGTGGTCGAGCGCGTGCGCGCGATCATCGGCGCGCGCATCACCGACGTCGTGCACAACCATCACAACTTTGCTTGGCGCGAGCACCACGGCGAGCATGACGTGTGGGTCGTACGCAAGGGCGCAACGCCGGCGTTCCCCGGCCAGCGCGGCTTCGTCGGCGCCACCATGGGCGAGCCCGCCGTGATCATCGAGGGCGTCGAAAGCGCGACGTCGCGCCAGGCGCTCTACTCCACGATCCACGGTGCCGGCCGCGTGCTCTCGCGCACGCAGGCGGCCGGCAAGTCGGCGACGGTTTGGGAATGCACCGAACGCGACTGCACGCACTTCGAGTTCAAGCGCGACTACATGTCGAAGCGCGACGCCGCCGGCGTCGAGGAGCACGGACGCTTCACCACCTGCCCGGACCACCCGCGTGGCCGGATGCGCAAGCGGTTCCGGCGCGTCGTAGGCGGCCTCATCGACTACCAGGCGGTGCGCGCGCGGCTCGCCGCGCAGGGTATCATGATCCGTGGCGGCGGCGCCGACGAGGCGCCGGAGGCCTACAAGCGGCTCGACGAGGTTCTGGCGCATCACGCCGGCACCGTGCGCGTCCAGCACACGCTCAAGCCGCTCGCGGTGCTGATGGCAGGTGAAGGCGAGTACGATCCGTACAAGGATTGAGGCGATCGCGTAGCCTGTGAGCGCAAGCGAAATGCAGGACGTCGGATTTCACTGGCGCCCAATCCGGGCCGCGAGAATGCAAATGCAAGAACGGAGCGCGAACGAAAGCACACGGCAGCCGCTATTGGTGGCCCTTTCACCCGGCAAGGACTCCTAAACGACCTTTTGATTAGATACTTATGAGCGGTCGTATCGTCGCGTTTGTCGGAGTGCCTTCATGCCCCCGCGTCCGAATTGGAAGGGCTATCTCAAGCTCTCACTCGTCTCCTGTCCGATTGCGCTCTACCCCGCGACGTCGGGCTCCGAACGGACCTCATTCCGGCAGGTCAACAAACAGACCGGCAATCGGCTCAAGCAGCAGCTCGTCGACTCGGTCACCGGCGAGCCGGTCGGGCCGGAAGACAAGGGCCGCGGCTACGAGATCGGGAAGAACCAGTTCCTCATGGTGGAGGACGAGGAGATCGAGGCGATCGAGATCGAGAGCACGCGCACGATCGAGATCGACAAGTTCGTGCCGCGCGAGCAGATCGACGACCGTTATATCGATGCGCCGTACTACATCGCGCCTACGGACTCGGTCGGGCAGGAAGCGTTCGCGGTCATCCGCGAGGCAATGCGCGGCAAGGGCATGGTGGCGCTTGGCCGGGTGGTCCTGGCCAAGCGCGAATACGTGATCGCGCTCGAGCCGTTCGAAAAGGGTCTCAAGGCCACGACGCTGCGCTACCCCTACGAGGTCCGCGACGCCGCGCCCTATTTCGAGGACATCCCGGACCTCAAGATCTCCGGCGAGATGCTCAAGCTTGCGGAGCACATCCTCGACAGCAAGGCCGCCGACTTCGACCCCTCTACGTTCGAGGACCACTACGAGAACGCGCTCACCGAGATGCTGCGCAAGAAGCAGGCCGGCCTGCCGGTGCCCAAGGAGGCGCCGGCCGCGCGGCCCGCCAACGTCGTCAACCTGATGGATGCGTTGAAACGCAGCCTGCAGAAAGAGGGCGGCGGCAAGGGTCGGGTGGCGGCCCCGGCCCCGGAGAAGGCGAGGTCGCAGGCGCCGGCCGCGCGCCCGCCGGCCCGCAAGCCGGCGAAGAAGGCCCGCCGCGCTGGGTGATCAATCGGCTTTCTTCGGCGGCATTCCGACGGCCCGACCGAATGACAACCGGGTCGCGGGCGTGGTGCTGAGGGCCATCCCCATCGCGCTGCAGCGCGTGCGGGACACCGTTCGCGCGACTACCCGGTGCGCGACAGGCCGCCCTCGATCACGCGGAAAAGCCGCAGTCTGGCGGTGGGTGCCGGCGCGGCGGTCGTTTTCATCACGCGCAGCCGGGCGCCGGCTTCGAGCAGCGCGAGCACGGCTTGCAGCTCGGCAACCCGCCGCTCTGCCGGCAGCTTCGAGTCCGCCGAGCGCCGGCATTGATCGGCTGCGGCGGCCAAAAGCCCGCGTGCGCGCGGGTCGGTGCGCGGCGTCCGGGCCAGCTCGCGCCGCAGCGTTTCGTAGAGCTCGGACGCCACCAGCTGCGCATAGGCGACCGATCCGCCGCGGTGGATGTCGGAGCCGATCTTCTCGACCGTGGTGCGCGCCAAGTCCGCAAGCTCGGTTCTGCTCCGCCTGGTCATATACGGTGGCTCTGCTCTATGCGGATCGCCGAGACCTTGCTATCTGATTCGCGCGCGCCGGAGCGTGGGGAGGAAGGAATTTCCAACATCAATCGGAGCTTTGTGGCAGGCTACGGCGTTGGCCATCTTTAAGCGTGGATTAACCACGGGCGTCCTATCCCAGTGTGACCAGCGGAGGATCTAGTCCGGTGCATCGTGCGGGGATCTGCTGGCTTTTGGCCGTTCTCGGCGGCGCGCTCCTGACAGGGGCGCCGGCCGCCGCTGCCTCGGATCGCGGTCCCGGCCGCGCCCTGGCCCCGCCGATCGAGAACGCGGCGCTCGCGACCGATGCCCGCCTGGGCGGCGACGTTACCCGGACCCGGTTCATTCTCGACCTGTCGCAAACCGTCGAGTTCACCGCCTTCACGCTGGCAGACCCCTATCGGGTCGTTGTCGACCTGCCGCAGATCGGGTTCCAGCTGCCGGTCAGGGCTGGGGAGAGCGGGCGTGGGCTGGTGAAAGCGTTCCGGTTCGGCTTGGTGATGCCGGGCGGTTCCAGGTTGGTGCTCGACGCGACTGGTCCGGTGCGCATCGACAAAGTGTTCGTGCTCGATCCGCTCGACGGCCAGCCGGCGCGACTGGTGCTCGATCTGGTGGCGGTCGATCGTGAGACCTTCCTGCGCAACCTCGCACTCGAGAACAAGCCGCGCCGCCAAGCGGAGCCGCGCAAGAGCGATCGCGAGCCGGCCAATGGCGGCGGTGACGACCGGCCGGTGATCGTGCTCGATCCCGGCCATGGCGGCCTCGATACCGGCTCAGCCGCCGGTTCGGGGGAGACCGAGAAGGCGATCGTGCTGGAGTTCGCGCATCAGCTGCGTGAAAAGCTGGAGAAGCTGGGCAAGTACCGGGTGGTGATGACGCGCTCGGACGACAGCTTCGTCACCCTGGCCGAGCGCGTGCGGGTCGCGCGCGCCAACCGCGCCGCGCTGTTCGTCTCGATCCATGCCGACGCCCTGGGTCGCCGCGATGCAGAGACCCGGGGCGCGACCGTCTATACGCTTTCCGAAAACGCATCGGACGTCGAGGCCGCGCGGCTCGCCGAGGCGGAGAACAAGGCGGACGTGATTGCCGGCGTCGACCTGTCGGCCGAGCCCGATGAGATCGCCGACATCTTGATCGACCTCGCGCAACGCGAGACCAAGACGTTCTCGGCCCAGTTCGCGCGCACGCTCGTGGGCGAGCTCAAGACCGCCGCTCGGATGCACAAGCACCCGCTGAAGTCCGCGGGCTTCAGGGTGCTCAAGGCACCCGACGTGCCCTCGGTCCTGGTCGAGCTCGGGTACCTGTCGAGCCCGCGCGACCTCAAGCTCATGACCTCGGAAGCCTGGCGGCAGCGGGCAACCGATTCGATCGTCCAGGCGGTCACCGGCTTCTTCGCCACCCGGTTCGCGGGCGCTGCGGCCGGCACCCGTAACTGAGGGATCGTTTGGCGATGTCGGCGCAGCCCGCCCGCCCTGCAGGCTGGGCGCGATCCGGCCTCAGTTTGACCATAAAACGGCGCGACGAACCGCTAGGATGCAGGCGAATGCGTCGGACCGGGCTTGAGGGGGCGAGACGACCGCGATGAAGCTGCTGCTCCGGTTCATGGGATGGATCTTTGCGGTCGCGACCGTGGTGTTCCTGGTCGGCGTGGTCGGGACCGTGGGCCTGACGTGGCATTTCTCCAAGGACCTGCCGGACTATTCTCAGCTGCAGGATTATGAGCCGCCGGTGATGTCGCGCGTGCACGCGACCGACGGCTCGTTGGTCGCCGAATACGCTCGCGAGCGCCGCCTGTACGTGCCGGTGCAGGCAATACCCAAGATGGTGATCAACGCCTTCCTGGCCGCCGAGGACAAGAATTTCTACGAGCACGGCGGCCTGGATTTCGTCGGCATTGGGCGGGCCGGCTGGATCTACCTGCAGAACATGGGCTCGGGCCGGCGGCCGCAGGGCGCCTCCACGATCACGCAGCAGGTCGCCAAGAACTTTCTTTTGACAAACGAGCTTTCGTTCGACCGCAAGATCAAGGAAGCACTTTTGGCGATGCGGATCGAGCGCGCCTACTCGAAGGACAAGATTCTCGAGCTCTATCTCAACGAGATCTATCTCGGACTCGGGGCGTACGGCGTCGCCGCGGCCTCGCTGATCTATTACGATAAGTCGGTGCACGAATTGTCGATCGCGGAGGCCGCATATCTTGCCGCGCTGCCGAAGGCGCCGACGACGCTGCATCCGTTCCGCCAGCGTGAGCGCGCGGTCGAGCGACGCAACTATGTGCTCGATCGCATGGTCGACAACGGGTACATCAAGACGGCGGAAGCGGAGGCGGCGAAGAAGGAGCCGCTCAACGTCAATCCACGGCCGACCGGCTCGCACATATTCGCCGCCGAGTATTTCGCCGAAGAGGTTCGCCGCGAAGTCTACGAGCGCTACGGCGAGAAGAAGCTGTACGAAGGCGGCCTGTCGATACGCGCCACGCTTGATCCCAAGATGCAGCGGTTCGCGCGCAAGGCGCTCGCCGACGGGCTCGTGCGCTTCGACGAGAACCAGGGTTATCGCGGCGCGGTCACCAAGATCGACATCAGCGGCGACTGGGGCGCCAGGCTCGCCGAGGTCAAGGCGCTCAATGATATTCCCTGGCGCGTCGCGGTGGTGTTGGAAGTAAGCGACCAGTCGGCCCGCATCGGCCTGCAGCCCGGGCGCGAGATCGGCGGGGCGGTCGCCAGGGAGCGCAACGTCGGCATCCTTCCGCTCGACGGCGTGAAATGGGCGAAGGCGGCGAGCGGTCCGGCGCGCAACCGCACGCCGACCAAGGTCTCCCAGGTGGTCGAGTCGGGCGACGTGATCTACATCGAGCCGCTCGAGCGTGCCCCGAAGAAGGACACCAAGCGGCGGCAGACCTCCGACCGCGAAGAGGATACCGAACCGGCGGTCGGCAACCTGTTCCGGCTGCGTCAGGTGCCCGAGGTCTCCGGCGCCATCGCCGTGATGGATCCGTGGACCGGACGGGTGTTCGCGCTGGTCGGCGGCTTCTCGTACGACCAGAGCCAGTTCAACCGGGCCACGCAGGCGCTGCGGCAGCCGGGCTCCTCGTTCAAGCCGTTCGTCTACGCGACCGCGCTCGACAACGGCTACACGCCCTCGACCATCGTGCTCGACGCCCCGATCGAAATCGACCAGGGGCCGGGTGCCGGCGTCTGGCGGCCGGAAAACTACTCGCAGAAGTTCTATGGACCGCAGACGCTGCGCTTCGGCATCGAGCAGTCGAAGAATGCCATGACGGTGCGCCTGGCGCAGGACGTCGGCATGCCGCTGATCGTCGACTACGCGCGCCGCTTCGGCGTCTACGACGATCTGCCGCCGTATCTGTCGTTTGCGCTCGGCGCCGGCGAGACCACCGTGCTGAAGATGACGGCCGCGTATTCGATGTTCGCGAACGGCGGCAAGCGCATCAAGCCGACGCTGATCGACCGCATCCAGGACCGCTACGGGCATACGATCTTCAGGCACGACCAGCGGGAATGCCGCGGCTGCGATGCCGAGCGATGGCGCGGCCAGCCCGAGCCGACGCTGATCGACCGGCGCGAGCAGGTGCTCGACCCGATGACCGCCTACCAGATCACCTCGATGATGGAGGGTGTGGTCCAGCGCGGCACCGCCACGACGCTGCGCGAGGTCGGCAAGCCGATCGCCGGCAAGACCGGCACCACCAACGACTGGAAGGACGCCTGGTTCATCGGCTACACCGCCGACCTCGCGGTCGGCGTCTACGTCGGCTACGACAAGCCGCGCACGCTCGGCACTTCGAGCGCGGCCACCGGTGGGCATCTCGCCGCGCCGGTGGTGCGCGAATTCATGAAGATGGCGCTTGCCGACAAGCCGGCGGTGCCGTTCCGCGTGCCGCCCGGCATCAAGCTCATCCGAGTCGACGCGAAGAGCGGCACGCGCGCCGGGCCGGGCGACGGCAAGGTGATCCTGGAAGCGTTCAAGCCCGGCACGGCACCGCCTGACGGATACTCGGTTGCCGGCACCGCCGACGGCGAGGGGCGCGCGCCATGGGATGGGCGTGCACCGTGGGACGGACGAGCGCCGTGGTCAGTGACGCCGGACGCCGACCGCGCGATCCGCTCCGGCACCGGGCTCTATTGATCGTTGCACGCGTGCCACAGCGGCCGGCGACGATCGATCGCGGCCGCCTCGAGACGGCCGTGGCGCTTTCATTTGAAGCCTCGCCGCTCTAAGGTCGCTCCGCACAAGCGTCCGCAAGGTCCACCTGATGCGTTCGAAGCTGCTGCTTGCTCTGGCGGTCACGGCGGTCGGCGCGCTTGCGGCTGCGTCCGCGCGCGCGCAAGTGCCGCCGTTCAAGGGCAACGACACCGGCGGCATCATCGCCTGGTCACCGGAAACGCACAGGCTACGTCGCCAGCTCGCCGCCCAGCACTGCAGCCTCTATGACAAGACCTACCAGATCACCAGCGTGCGCGCGCGTTACGGCGACTACATCGGCTTCCGCTGCTACTGGCCGCGCGGCACCGGTAGCATGACCCTGCGGCGGGCGTATTAGCGGCGTGCCGGCGCCGCGCGAGTACGTTTCGGCCATCGTCGAGAGCTCCCCCCGCTATCCAGGCTGGCGGGTAGTCGCCGTCTGCTTCGCGATGGCACTGTTCTGCTGGGGTTTCGGCTTCTACGGCCACAGCGTCTTCCTGGCCGAGCTGCAGCGCCAGCACGGCTGGCCGGCGGCGCTGATCGCGGGCGCCAGCACGGTGAGCTCGCTGGTGACGGCCGTGCTGCTGGCGTTCGTCACCGATGCGATCAGGCTCATGGGGCTCAAGCGGCTGGTGCTCGGCGGCGTGGTTGCGCTCGGCCTCGCGGCAATGCTGCTTCCGCACATCACGGAACCGTGGCAGCTCTATGCGGTCTACGTGCTGCAGTCATTCAGCTGGGCGGCGCTCGGCGTCGTCGCCATCACCAATCTCCTCGGCCTCTGGTTCACGCGCAAGCGCGGCCTCGCCATCAGCCTGGCGCTCAATGGCGCGAGTTGCAGCGGCATCCTGATCACACCGGCGCTGATCTATCTCATCGAGTGGCAGGGATTTGCCGCAGCGATGCTGGTCGCGACCGCGGTCATGACCGTCGTGCTGGTGCCGCTCGTGCTGGCCTGGGTCGATCCGCCGACTGCTGGCCGATTGCCGGCGGCAGGCGAGCGGAGCGAGCCGGCGAGCGTTGAAACCACTGCGCGGTGGACCAAGCGCGCCGCGCTGCACAGTTGGCGATTCTGGAGCGTCACCGCGCCGTTTGCGCTGGCGTTCACGTCGCAGGTCGGGTTCATCGTGCACCAAGTGGCGTTCCTGTCGCCGAGCCTCGGCCCGAGCGGCGCCGGGACCGCGGTCGCGATCATGACCTCGATGGCGGTCATCGGTCGGCTCGTGCTCGGCACGGTCGTCGATCGATTGGACCAGCGCGCGGCGACCGCCGCCTCACTCGCCAGCCAGGCGGGCGCGCTGGTCGCGATGACGCTGACCGAAAACCATGCCGTGTTGTACCTGGCTGGCGCCGTGTACGGCTTGTCGGTCGGCAACGTCATCACCTTTCCGCCACTGATCGTGCAGCGGGAATTCGCCGCGAGCGCGTACGGCATGCTGGTCGGGCTTTCGAGCGCGGTGTGTCAGTTGACGAGCTCCCTGGGCCCGGTCCTGGTCGGCGCGGCACGTGATCTCGCTGGCAGCTACCCGGCCGCGCTCTCCGTCTGTATCGCGCTCAACCTCGCGGCCGCGGGCATGATCATGATGCGCCCGCATCCCACGACGCCAACCGATTGACGAGCGGTTGCGCCGATGCCGTCGTGACGCTACATGCTGCATCGATCGAGGCCACATCCGGACCATTTGCATGCGGGCAGAGACGCAAGCCGACGTCGAGGCAATCAAGCAGTCGATGGGGCTGCTGAGGAGGCATCTTTGACGTCGACAAAGCGCGGCGGCGGCTAGACGACCTGAACAAGCAAGCCGAAGATCCCAACCTCTGGAACGATCAGGGGCGCGCGCAACGCGTGATGCAGGAGCGCACCGCGCTCGAGGACCAACTCACCTCGATCGGCCGCATCGAGCAGGAGCTCGACGACCAACTCACCATGATCGAGCTGGGCGAGTCCGAGAAGGATCAGAAGGCGGTTGTGGAGGCCGAGGAGGCGTTGAAGAAGCTGCGCGCCGAAGTGGCGCGCCACGAGCTCGAGGCGCTGCTTTCGGGCGAGGCCGACGCCAACGACTCCTACCTCGAAGTCCATGCCGGCTCCGGCGGCACGGAGAGCCAGGACTGGGCCAACATGCTGCTGCGCATGTATACGCGCTGGGCCGAGCAGCACGGCTACAAGGTCGAGTACGTGGAGGAGACCGAGGGCGAGGAGGCTGGCATCAAGTCGGCGACCATCAAGGTCGCCGGCCGCAACGCCTACGGTTGGCTCAAAACCGAGGACGGCGTGCACCGGCTGGTGCGGATCTCTCCATTCGATGCCAATGCGCGCCGGCACACCTCGTTCGCCGGCGTCACGGTCTATCCCGTGGTCGACGACCGCATCGTGGTCGACGTCAAGGAATCCGACGTGCGCGTCGATACCATGCGCGCCGGCGGGGCCGGGGGCCAGCACGTCAACAAGACCGAGTCGGCGATCCGGCTCACCCATATCCCGACCAATATCGTGGTGGTGTGCCAGAACGACCGCTCACAGCACCGCAATCGCGCGCAGGCATGGGACATGCTGCGCGCGCGGCTCTATCAATTCGAGCTCAGGAAGCGGGAGGAGAAAGCCGCCGCCGAGCAGGCCGCCAAGACCGATATCGGCTGGGGCCACCAGATCCGCTCCTACGTGCTGCAGCCCTACCAGATGGTGAAAGACCTGCGCACCGGCGTCTCGACCTCGAACACCGGCGCCGTGCTCGACGGCGATCTCGACCGCTTCATGGAGGCTGCGCTGGCACAGAGGGCGTTCGGCACCGGGCCCAAGGAAGTCGAGGAGGTCGAGTAACCACCACACGATCCAGCCCGGCGCGCGCGCCACGGCGACGCGCCTTTACGAGAGTGAACAGATAGGGAACATTGGTCGGCCGCGCCGGGAATTCAACCGGCGCGCCTTGCATATCCAAAGTTGTATTCAGCGACGGACTTTGACAATGGTGGATTGCGCTGAGCAAAACGAGCTGTCAGCTCAGCGCCAGCGTCCTCGCTATCAAAAAAGGAAACCCGATGGCCAAGCTCACGCTTTACCACGCCGCGCCCTCGCGCTCGTCGATCGTGCACTGGATGCTCGAGGAAGTCGGCGAACCCTACGACATCCACCTCCTGAGCATGCAGCGCGGCGACAACCGCGCGCCTGAGTACCTGTCCGTCAATCCGATGGGGAAGGTACCGGCGCTGCGACAGGGCGACGTGGTCATCACCGAGGCGGCGGCGATCTGCGCGTATCTGGCCGACGAGTTTCCCCGCGCCAAGCTCAACGTGCCGGTCGGCGATCCACGTCGCGGGCTCTATCTCAAATGGTTGTTCTTCGGCCCGAGCTGCATCGAGCCGGCGGTGACGGACCGCGCATTCCCGCGCAAGGAGGAGCCTCGCCGCGGCATGCTCGGCTACGGCGACTTCGACACGGTGGTGGATGTGGTGGCGAAGGCGGTCGCGGGCGGACCGTACATTCTGGGCGAGCAGTTCACGGCGGCCGACGTCGTCATCGGCTCCGGGTTGCGCTGGGGCATGGCATTCAAGCTGCTGCCGGAGCGACCCGAGTTCGTCGCCTATGCGGCGCGGCTAGCGGAGCGTCCGGCGTTGCAGCACGCGGAAGCCAAGGACAAACAACTCGCAGCGGCGTGAGAGCAGGATGAAAAAAGCAACGCCGGGACGGCTTAGTGCGGGGCCATGCCTCACTGATGCGGCCCCAGGGCAGCCGCTCCCGGCGCGTCGTCCGCGTCTGTCCCGCTACGCTGCGGCCCGAACGTGTGCTACAGCGGTCTAGGCGGCAGTCTGCGTCGGTGGCGTCAATTTCACCTCCACGGTTTTTTCGTGGAGCGATGCCGGAACGTTTCGCCGCCCGGTCGCCTACGAGAGCCGTCCAAGGGTCCGCCTCTCTACGCAAGCTGTCAAGACGAAACGGTGGAAGTTTTGTCGCGGCTAGGCGCCCCGTCCACAGAACCCCGCTGGATAGTCCCGGTGCTCGAGGCGAGGATGGCCGGCGCAAGACGGCGTGTGCCGCCCGACCGCGGCAGTGCTGGGAACCGAGGATGGTCCCACCGCGTATTCGGCGACCACACGATCGCGGTCAGCGGAAAAATCGCGATCCTCAAAAAAGGCAGACAACCGCAGCTACGATTTTCGCTGGCTGTCGGTCTACGTAGAGACCGGCGGCCGCCGGCAGCTCGCTGCCAGCCAGGCGACGCGTCCTGCCCTGAGACTGAGGTCCGGTCAGGATTTGTCGCCGAGGCGCAACCCTGCGCGCAGGAACTTGTGCGGATCGACGGCGTCGCCGTCGATGCGCGTTTCGTAGTGCAGATGCGGCCCGGTGGAGCGGCCGGTCGAACCGACGCGGCCGATGAACTGCCCGGGCTTGATCGACTGGTCGTCGGAAACGAGAATCTCCGACAGGTGACCGTAGCGGGTGGAAAAGCCGTTGCCGTGGTCGATCTCGATCATGCGCCCATAGCCGCCGCTCCACCCCGCGCTCACAACCTTGCCTGCGGCGGTCGCGCGCACCGGTTCGCCGGTCGTGCCGCGGAAGTCGAGACCGGTGTGCATCGCCGGCGCACGGATGAACGGATCGAACCTGACGCCGAAACCGGAACTGGTCTCCAGGTCGCCGGCGAGCGGCTTGCGCACCGGCACCGCCAACAGCGTGCGATGGAGGCGGTCCATTTGGCCGCGAGCTAGCTGAATGCGATAGATCTGCCGCGCGAAGCCGCCCGCGTCCGCGGGAACATACGGCCCGCCAATGGCGCCCGCGGGTGTGGTTCCAGCCTTGCCGGCATCCATGCCGAGGTCGGTCAAGACACCGCGCATGCGGCGGACCTTGGCGTCGTAGGTTTCCTCGATCGCCAGCAGCGTCGCAGCCTGATGTGATTCGACACGGTCGAGCGAGTCCTGCAGCCACGCCAGTGATGCTTCGATCCCGTTGATTTTTTTTCGGCCGCCGGAATGTCGCGCGGTGCCGGCAGCAGTCGGTCGCGACGCCAAGCCGGTGTCGCGTTCGGAGGGTGGTGCCAGGACGAGGGTGTCGTTGATCAGCGATGGCTTTGCAGGCAGAGCGGCGCTGTCGGGCCGCATGAGCGTCGGCCGCGCAGGCTTGGTCGATCCCGTCGGCGCGAGATCTGGCAAGCCGCTGATGGCTGCAGCGCGCGACTCCAGCGTCGCTTGCCGCCGCATCAATTGACCGATCGTCTGCTCGACCTGCTCCTGATCGAGCAGCTGGCGGCTGGCGAGGCGATCGACCTGAGCGCGCAGCTCGGTGATGCGATCCTCGTAGGCGTGCTGCATCTCAGCCTGGCGGGCGATCAGGCGCGTAAGCAGGTCGTCGCGAAAGGAAAAATAGGTAGCCGTGCCGGCCGACCACAGTGCCATCACCAGCAGGCCGGAAACGGACAGCCAGAACGCGATCGGGCCGATGCGGAACTGGCGACCGGCATGGGTCAGCGTGTACGCGCCCGGCATCTTGGCCGAACGTCGATGCGTTTCGTTGCGAGTGCTGGGTTTGGGCTCGGCGGCGGGGTGGCCGGCGACACGCCGGCGCAGACTGGACTGGTACGACATCGACGCTCCCGCTGCCCTCGGGCCAAAGCAGAATGCGGCGATTTCAACGATGCATAGTTAATTCTAAGCAAATTGTCGCGCTCCGCGCTGGTGCGCGGCGACACTTCCGAGCAGGCTGCCGGCAACAGGGAGGGCGCGGGCTCAAGCGCAGGCGCAGCAGCCAGCAGGGTCGTTCGCGCGGGCTGTCCATCTTAGCGTTGCGCCAGATCGGCGCGACGCGGCCGTCGCAATCGCTCGGAAATGTGGTGCGCGCGATTCCCACGAAGCGACGTCCATCGGCCCTCCGGATGGAGGCTGGGGACGCGCCTCCGGCCCCGAACGTCGGCAACGGGATGTCCCGTCGCCGTCGCGGGCGCGAGAACCGGTGCCGGCGCACCTCCCGCCCCCCGCGGAGGCCATAATGCCTTCCTTTCGACGCTTTCCACAGGCCATTGTATTTGCATCATATACGGCGAGGCTCTGGCGGGTGGTGGCACTTCCTGGCACACCCGCTGATCGGGGCAATTGCCGCGCCGGCGCCGGGCCCCGGCGCCCGTTGAGGGGACGCCCGAGAGGGCATGACGCATTCAGCCGCCGAGAACGCCCTTGAGACGCTGAGGAACGCGTGGGCGCGGCTGCATCTGCAGGTGCGTGCGCTCGCGTTGCGGGTTGCCGCTCCTCGACGCCACCGTGAGCCCCAATTGCTGGACCTCCTGTCCGGCGGCCGGATACGGCGTCTGCGCCCATACTTCATCGGCTTGGGGCTGGCCGCCGCCGTCGTCGCGATCGCCTGCGGGGCGCTATGGTGGCGGCTTGGCAGCGGACCGCTGGCCCTCGATCTGGCCACGCCATGGCTTAGCTCCGCGTTGCAGGAACGGCTTGGCGGGCGCTATCGCGTCGAGGTCGGGGGCACCGTGCTGGAGCGCGACGACGATGGCAGGACCGCATTGCGGCTGCGCGATATCGTCGTGCGCGACGCCGACCGGACCGTGGTGGCAAGTGCGCCGAAGGCGGAAGTCGGCATCGCGAGCGGAAGTCTGCTGACCGGCAGCCTCCGTGCCGAGCGCGTGAGCCTGATCGGCGCGGAGATGGCCGTGCGCATCGAGCGCGACGGCCAGCTGACGGTTTTCGCCGGGGCGAGCGCTCGGCCGATCGCCGCCGCGGATCCTGGCGGCGACGACCGCGCTCGCATCGCTCCGGCCATGGCGGGTGGCGGCGTGGTGCGCGCCGCGGATCCACCGGCCAACGAGCCGAATGTGTTTGCCGCACTGCTCGGCTGGGTTCAGGGCCTCGATGCCGTAGGATTCGATGGCCGCGATCTCATCGAGATCGGGCTCAAGAGCGGCACCATCGCGGTGGACGATCAGCGTAATGGGAAGCTGTTCACGTTCGCCAACATCAATCTGAGCTTGACCCGGCCGAAAGAGGGCGGGATCGCCCTGGCCGTGAACTCGATGGGAACGGACGGGCCGTGGTCGCTCAACGCTACCGTCACGCCGCGCGCGGAAGGCCGGCGTTTCGTCGATGCGGTCGTTCGCGATGTCTCACCCAAGGACGTGATGCTCGCCTTGCGGCTCGGGACCGGGGAACTGCAAGCCGACATCCCGATTTCCGCTGCGATCCGCGCCGAGATCGATCGCGACGGCATGCCGCAAATGCTGGAAGGACGCATCGTCGCTGGCGCGGGCACCATTCGCGACATCAGAGACGAGGATTCGCGCATCCTGATCGACGAGGGCCAGATAGAGCTGCGCTGGGATGCCGCGGGCCGGCGGTTGCTTGCTCCGCTCGATCTTCATCTCGGGGCGAGCCGGATCACGCTGTACAGCCAGATCGAGCCTCCGCGCGAGCGCGGTGGGCTATGGTCGTTCGCCATTGTGCAAGGCAAGGTCGTGCTCGCCTCCCTCGAGCGCACGCGGGCGCAACCGCTGGTGCTCGAGCGGGTCAACGTGCGGGCGAAGTTCGACCCGGCGCAGCAGCGCCTGGATTTTGAACAGGCCGAGATCCGCGGTCCGGCGGCGGGCGCGGTGCTGACCGGGATGGTCGACTTCTCCGGCGAGGAGCCGGTGGTGAATTATGGCGTCGCTGGAAGCCGGATGTTGATGCCGGCTTTCAAGCGCTTGTGGCCGGCGCTGGTTGCTTCGCCCGTGCGCGCGTGGGTCGAGGAGAACGTCGCCGCAGGCAGCGTCGAGCAGCTGGTCATCGCCAACCAGGCTCCGCTCTCGGCCCTGCGACCGCGGTCGCCGTTGCATCCGAAGGAGTCGCTGTCGGTTGACATCGTTTCGCAGGGAACCGCGCTACGGCCGCTTGCCGGCCTGCCGCTGATCCGCGATGCGGACGTTGTCGTGCGCGCCACGGCCCGCACCGCCACAGTCACGATCGGACGCGGCACGATGGAGTTGCCGTCGGGCCGCAAGCTGACGGTGTCAAACGGCACTTTCGAAGTCGACGACACCAAGGTGCCCGAGCCGGTGGCGCGCACGCGGTTTCGGGTCGAGGGATCGGCGGAAGCGGCGGCCGAGCTTATCGCCATGGACGCATTGCGCGACGCGGCAACGTTGCCGCTGGAGCCCGCGGGCGTTCGAGGGGCGGTCATCGCGCAAGTCATGGTGACGCATCCGCTCAAGAAGGACCTGCCCAAGGGCGCCGTCCAGTACACCGTCGATGCCGATCTGTCCGGCTTCGCCGCGGACAAGTTCGTGCGCGGCCAGAAGGCGGAGGCCGCCGCCCTGAAGGTCACCGCCAATCAGAATTTCATCCACGTCAAGGGCGACATGCGCATCGCCGGCACGCCGGCATCGGTCGACTTTCGCAAGCTGCAGGGCGACAGCGATGCCGAGGTGCGCATCCAGGCGACGCTCGATGATGCGGCGCGCGCCCGGATGGGCCTCGATGTCGGCGCCGCTCTGAGCGGCCCGGTCGCCGTCAAGCTCAATGGGCGCACCAAGATCACCGAGCGCGAGAGCCGGCTTTCGGTCGAGGCCGACCTCGCGCAGGCCAAGGTGACGGATCTGCTACCTGGCTGGAACAAGCCGGCGGGCCGGCCGGCGCGCGCCAGTTTCGTCCTGGCCGACAAGGGCCAGAATGTGCGGCTCGAAGACCTCGCGATCGAGGGGTCGGGAACGCAGGTGCGAGGCAGCCTGGAGCTGGACGGACAGGGCGACGTGGTGAGCGCCATCTTCTCGACCTTCGCATTGTCCGACGGAGACAAGGCTTCGCTGCGCGCGGAACGGTCGAGCGACGGCACGCTCAAGGTGGCGCTCCGTGGCGACGTGTTGGACGGCCGCGGTTTCGTGAAGACGCAATTCTCCGGACAGAAGGCGGATCAACGGCCGCGCGAGCCGGTGACCGATCTCGATCTCGAGATCAAGCTCGGCGCCGTGCCCGGCCATCACGGCGAAGCTTTGCGCAGCCTCGATCTCAAGCTTACGCGCCGTGCCGGCCAGATCCGCACTTTCGCGATGACCGGCAAGCTCGGACAAAACGGGATGGTGACCGGCGACATGCGGGCGCGTGGCGGCCGGCAGGTGCTCTACGTCGAGAGCAACGACGCCGGAGCGTTCTTCCGTTTCAACGATATCTATCCGCGCATCGTCGGAGGGGCGATGTCGGTGGCGATGGAGCCCCCGACGGCAGATCGTGCGCCGCAGGAAGGGCTCCTCAACATCCACGACTTCATGGTGCGCGGCGAGCCGGCGCTCGATCGGGTCGCCTCCACCCAACCTACGCCGGACGATCGACACGGCGGGCGGGCATATGCGCCGACCAACAGTGGCGTCGGGTTCGCGCGCATGCGGGTCGAGTTCACCCGCTCGCCCGGCCGCCTGGTGATGCGCGAAGGGGTGGTGCGGGGTCCGAGCATCGGCGGAACGGTCGAAGGCCATCTCGACTACGCGCGCGACGAAGTGCGCCTGCGAGGAACGTTCGTTCCCGCCTATGCGCTCAACAACATGTTCGGCCAGATACCGATCGTCGGCCTGTTCCTCGGCGGAGGCTCGAACGAGGGGCTGTTGGGTGTGACCTATCAGGTCGTAGGCTCGCCGCAGGCGCCGGTGCTGCAGGTCAATCCGATGTCGGCCGTCGCGCCGGGGTTCCTGCGCAAGATATTCGATTTCCCCGCAGGCGCGACCGCCGGCAGCGAGGACCGCGGCTTGCGGCCGCCGGAATCGATTCGCTGATTCTCACATCGGCCTGAGCAGCACGTGCCGCTTGCGGCCGAGCGAGAGCTTGATCACGCCCTGAACGATATCGTCGGTCCCGAGCGTTGCCCGTTCGTCGGTGAGGACGGTATCGTTGACCCTCAGTCCGCCGCCCTTGATCTGCCGACGCGCTTCACCCGTCGAGGTGACGAGACCCGCGCGCACGAAGGCGGTGAGCACGCCAAGCCCAGCTTGAAGGTCCGCGGCCGGGATCTCGATGCTCGGCAGCGTGTCGGCAAGGGTGCCCTCCTCGAACGTTCGCCGAGCCGTTTCCGCCGCCGCATCGGCCGCGGCGCGGCCGTGCACCATGGCAGTCGCCTCGGTCGCGAGTGCTTTCTTGGCCTCGTTGAGGTCCTGCCCGCGGAGCGCGGCCAACCTGCCGATCTCATCGAGCGGCAACGTCGTGAACAGTTTCAGGAAACGCTCGACATCGCCATCGTCGGTATTGCGCCAGTATTGCCAGTAGTCGTACGGGCTCACCATATCGGGGTTGAGCCAGACGGCGCCCGCTGCAGTCTTGCCCATCTTGGCGCCCGAGGCGGTCGCGATCAGCGGCGACGTCAGCGCGAACAGTTGCGCGTTGAGCATGCGCCGTCCGAGGTCGATGCCGTTGACAATGTTGCCCCACTGGTCGGATCCGCCCATCTGCAGGACGCAGCCGTAGCGCCTGTGGAGCTCCACGAAATCGTAGGCCTGGAGAATCATGTAGTTGAACTCCAGGAATGACAGCTCCTGCTGGCGATCGAGCCGCAGCTTTACCGAGTCGAACGCGAGCATGCGATTGATGGAGAAGTGCCGGCCGACCTCACGCAGGAATTCGACGTAGTTGAGGTCCGCAAGCCATTCGGCGTTGTCGGGCATGAGGGCATCGCGCGCGCCCGCGCCGAACTTCAGAAATCGTGAGAATGCCCCCTTGATCGACTGTTTGTTGGCCTCGATCTGGTCGTAGCCGAGGATGCGCCGGGTCTCGTCCTTTCCGGAGGGGTCGCCCACGCGCGTCGTTCCGCCTCCCATGAGCGCGATCGGCCGATGGCCGGTCCGCTGCAGCCAATAGAGCAGCATGATCTGCACCAGATGCCCGACATGAAGCGAGGGCGCGGTGCAGTCGAAACCAATGTAGCCGGTGACGATGCCCGAGCGCGCGAGCTCGTCGAGCGCTTCCGGCTCGGAGACCTGATGGATGAAACCCCGGCTCGCCAGGACGTCCAGGAGATCGGATTTGTAGGCGCTCATGCGGGTGGCTCGTATTCTCCAGACGTCGGCTACCCCTTGACGGCTGCAGCGGTATAACAGCTTCCGTAGGGGATGCCATGGGGGCCACGGTGGGAAGTGCGGTTGCCATCGGATTGATGAGCGGGACCTCGCTCGACGGCGTGGACGTCGCGCTGATCGAGACCGATGGCGAAAAGATCACGCGCTTCGGACCGACCGGATACCATCCCTATGCCGATGCGGAGCGGGTGCTGCTGCGAAACGCGCTCGCGGCGGCGGTGTCGCTCGCCGATCGCGCGTCGCGCAAGGGGGTGGTGGCGGAGGCGGAGGAGTTCGTCACGCGGGTCCACGCAGAGGCAACAGAGCGCTTCCTCGATCTCAATGGCATCGACCGCGCGACCATCGACATCGTCGGATTCCACGGCCAGACCATATTGCATCGGCCGCACGCCGCCCTGACCATACAGATCGGCGACGGGTTCAAGCTGGCGCAGCGGACCGGCGTCCCGGTGGCATTCGATTTCCGCGCTGCCGACGTCGCCGCCGGAGGACAGGGCGCGCCGCTGGTGCCGGTCTTCCATCGCGCGCTCGTTCGCGCCCTTGGCCGATCGGGCCCGGTCGCCGTGCTCAACATCGGCGGCGTCGCCAACATCACCTACATCGACGGATCGCGCGACCCGGTGGCCTGCGACACCGGTCCTGGCAACGCCCTGATCGACGATTTCATCCGCTCACACAGCGGCGAGCCGTTCGACCGCGATGGAGCGCATGCCGCCGCGGGACGGATCGATCAGGATTTCGTCGCCGACGTGTTGAACGACCCGTTCTTTGCCGCGGCCTGCCCGAAATCGCTCGACCGCAATGCCTTCGCCTATGCGGGCCTCAAACTCCCCGCCCTATCGGTCGCCGATGGCGCGGCGACGCTGACCGCCCTTACCGCCGCCACCGTGGCCCGGATCGTCCCGCATCTGCCGCAGGCGCCGCGCAGCTGGATCGTGGCGGGCGGCGGCAGCCGCAATCGCACTCTGCTGCGCATGCTCGCAGATCGCTTGGCACCGGCCTCGATCGAAACGGCCGGCGAGATCGGCTGGTCGGCGGATGCATTGGAGGCGCAGGCGTTCGCGTATTTGGCGGTGCGGCGGTTGCGCGGCCTGCCCATAAGCTTCCCGACCACCACCGGCGTCGCGCGTCCGTTGACAGGCGGCGTTCTGGCCTCGCCGGACGGTCGCGGCGGGATCGGTGCGCGGGCGCTGTCGTAGCGGGCGCCGACGCGCCTCAAGCCGCGCTGGTCTTGCGGCCGGCCGCGAGGCGCTTGTCGAGGTAGGCCGTCACCGACTGCATCAGCTGCTCGATCTTGCCGTCGAAAAAGTGGTTGGCGCCCGGAATGACCTTCTGTTCGATGACGATGCCCTTCTGGGTCTTGAGCTTGTCGACCAGCGTGGTGACGTCCTTCGCCGGTACCACCGCGTCCTTATCGCCGTGCACAATCAGGCCGGACGATGGGCAGGGAGCCAGGAAGGAAAAATCGTACAGATTGGCGGGCGGCGCGACCGAGATGAAACCCTCGATCTCCGGTCGCCGCATCAGCAGCTGCATGCCGATCCAGGCGCCGAAAGAGAATCCGGCAATCCAGCAGCTGCGCGCCTCGGTGTTGATGGTCTGGGCCCAATCGAGCGCGGAAGCGGCATCGGACAGCTCGCCCTGCCCATGGTCGAAAGCGCCCTGGCTCCGCCCGACACCGCGGAAGTTGAACCGCAGCACCGCGAAATTGCGGTGTGCGAAGGCGTAGTAGAGCTGATACACGATCTGGTGGTTCATGGTCCCGCCAAACTGCGGGTGCGGATGCAGAATGATTGCCAGCGGGCTGTTCTTCTGTCGCGCTGGGTGATACCGACCTTCGATCCGTCCGGCGGGACCGGTGAAGATGACCTCGGGCATGCGCTCGAACCTCAGTTGACGCCGGCCGGACGGGCCAGCATCGGCACAACGCGCTTGACGAGGGACGGCAGGCGCGCCTAATCTCTTTAGAACCGTTCTAAATTGGTTCAGGCCCCTTTGTGTCGATCGCGGCGCGGTGTGGGCCATGCGGTGGGGCCGCGCGTTTTATCACGATCCTGGGGGCCAAAAGCAAGCACTATGACGATCGCACTGCGATGACGGAGCGGACCTACCTCGACTGGAACGCAACGAGCCCGCTGCGGCCGGAAGCGCGCGCGGCGGCGCTGGCGGCGCTCGCCATGACGGGAAATCCCTCCTCCGTCCATGCCGAGGGTCGTGCGGCTCGCCAACTCGTTGCCCAGGCGCGGGCACAGGTTGCCGCGCTGGTTGGGGCGGAACCATCCAATCTTGTTTTCACCTCGGGCGGCAGCGAGGCGAATGCGATGGCGCTGACCCCCGGCCTCGGTGCGGACCGGGATGGTGTCAGGGGTTGCGACCACCTGCTGGTGTCCGCGATCGAGCATCCATCGGTCGCGGCCGGCGGCCGTTTCGAGCCCACGGCGATCGATACGATTCCGGTCACCGGCGAGGGACAAGCCGACCTGAGCGCGCTCGAGCGCAAGCTTGCGGCTCTGGCGGCGCAGGGATTGCGCCCGCTGGTCTCGATCATGCTTGCCAACAACGAGACCGGAGTTATCCAGCCGGTTGCCGAGGCCGGCCGCATGGCGCATGCGGCGGGTGCGCTTCTGCACGTGGATGCGGTCCAGGCTTGTGGTAGAATACACACTGATATCAATTGCTTAAATGCAGATCTTCTGACCATTTCTGGGCACAAGATCGGTGCCCCGCCGGGGGTGGGTGCGCTCGTCAGGCGGAGTGCGCGGCTGTCGTTTGGTCGCCCCCTGATCGGGGGCGGCGGGCAGGAGCGCGGGCTTCGCGCCGGTACCGAGAATGTGCCGGCTATCGCGGCTTTCGGCGCGGCGGCGGCGGCAGCGGCGCGCAACCTCGAGCGCGAGCAGGCCCGCGTGATCGCCCTGCGCGATCAGCTGGAGACCGGACTACTGGCCGTCTCGCCGCAGACGGTGATTTTCGGCAGTCGGGCCGAGCGGGTGGCGAACACGGTCCTGTTCGCCGTTCCAGGCATCAAGGCCGAGGTCGCGCTGATTGCGCTCGACCTCGAAGGTATCGCGCTCTCCTCGGGTGCAGCCTGTTCGTCCGGCAAGGTGACGCCTTCCCACGTGCTTTCCGCCATGGGGGTGGAGGCGCACCTCGCGCGCTGTGCGCTGCGCGCCAGCTTCGGCTTCAGCACCAGCCAGCAGGACATCGATCGCCTCCTGCAGGCTTGGAGAATGCGCGTGCAAGCACTACCTAACGGGCAACAGGGAATTGCCGCATGACGCGGCGCAGTCAGAGGAATTCGCGCTCGGGCAATCGCAGTCGAAAACGATCCAACCCGCGGTCCTTGAAACCGCAGCGGAGGGAATGAAATGCCGGCCGTGCAAGAGACGGTGGAACAGGTCCGCCGTATCGATGTCGATCAGTACAAATATGGGTTCGAGACGGTCATCGAGGCCGAGAAATCGCCGAAGGGCCTGAACGAGGACACGGTACGCTTCATTTCGGCCAAGAAGCACGAGCCGCAATGGATGCTCGAATGGCGGCTGGAGGCGTACCGGCGCTGGCTGACCATGCGCGAGCCGCACTGGGCGCGCGCCGAGTATGCCCCGATCGATTATCAGGACATCTACTATTACGCGGCGCCGAAGAAGAATGCCGCGCTGAAGTCGCTCGACGAGGTCGATCCGGAGATTCTACGCACCTATGAGCGGCTCGGTATCCCGCTGCGCGAGCAGGAAATCCTGGCGGGTGTGCAAAGGCCCGGCGGCAACGGGCAAGCGGAGCGCGACGACGACCAAGTCGACGGCGACGGCACGAGCGTTCCGGGCAACCGCATGCGGGTCGCCGTCGACGCGGTGTTCGACTCGGTCTCGGTCGCGACCACTTTCAAGGAGGAGCTCAGGAAGGCCGGCGTGATCTTCATGCCGATCTCCGAGGCCCTGCGCGAGCACCCGGAACTGGTGCGCCAGTATATCGGCTCGGTCGTGCCGATAACGGATAATTTCTTCGCCACGCTCAACTCGGCGGTGTTCTCCGACGGATCGTTCGTCTACGTTCCGCCGGGCGTGCGCTGCCCGATGGAGCTGTCGACCTATTTTCGCATCAACGAGAAGAATACCGGCCAGTTCGAGCGCACGCTCATCATCGCCGACAAAGGCTCGTATGTGAGCTACCTGGAAGGCTGCACGGCGCCGATGCGCGACGAGAACCAGCTGCACGCCGCGGTGGTCGAGCTGGTCGCGCTCGAGGACGCCGAGATCAAGTATTCGACCGTGCAGAACTGGTATCCGGGCGACGCCCAGGGCCGGGGCGGCATCTTCAACTTCGTCACCAAGCGCGGCGATTGCCGCGGCCGCAACTCGAAAATCTCCTGGACTCAGGTGGAGACCGGTTCGGCCATCACCTGGAAGTACCCGAGCTGCATTCTGCGCGGCGACAACTCTCGCGGCGAGTTCTACTCGATCGCGATTTCCAACGGGCGCCAGCAGGTCGATTCCGGCACCAAGATGCTGCACCTCGGCAAGAACACGACGAGCCGCATCATCTCCAAGGGCATCGCCGCCGGCCGCTCGCAGAACACCTACCGCGGCCTGGTCTCCGCCCACCGCAAGGCCGCCGGCGCACGCAACTTCACCAACTGCGACTCGCTCCTGGTGGGCGACAAGTGCGGGGCGCATACGGTGCCCTATATCGAGGCCAAGAATTCGTCGGCGGTGTTCGAGCACGAGGCGACCACCTCGAAGATCTCCGAGGACATGCTGTTCTACTGCATGCAGCGCGGACTCTCGCAGGAGGAGGCCGTCGCCCTCGTCGTCAACGGCTTCGTCAAGGATGTGCTGCAACAGCTGCCGATGGAGTTTGCGGTCGAGGCGCAGAAGCTGATCTCGATCAGCCTAGAAGGCAGCGTGGGCTGACGGCGGCAGCGCTAGGCATGGGAGTTTTGGTTCAAGCCGAGGGCGCTCGGCTACGGTGCGAGTCCGATCACCCGGCAAGGCTGGATACCGGTCGCCGGCTACATGGTCGCCATGGTTGTGGTGACGATCCTGCTGGTTCGCAGCGAGAAGGATTGCGCGGCCTGGACCACATGGGTCCTTGCCATGGTGATCGCGGCCGCGGCCATGATACGGGCCAGCCGGTCGAAAATCGACGGCGGTTGGCAATGGCGCCGGGGAAACGGTGAGAGTTCAGGGAAAGCAATCTGATGCCGATGCTGGAAGTGAAGAACCTGCACGTCGAGATCGAGGGCAAGAAGATCCTCAACGGCCTCGACCTCGCCGTTAACAGCGGGCAGGTGCATGCGATCATGGGCCCGAACGGATCGGGAAAGTCGACGCTCGCCTACGTGCTCGCCGGCCGCAAGGACTACGAAGTCACCGAGGGCGAAGTGCTGCTCGAGGGCGAGAACGTCCTGGAAATGGAGCCGGACGAGCGCGCCGCCAAAGGCCTGTTTCTCGCCTTCCAGTATCCGATGGAGATTCCCGGCGTCGCCACCATGACGTTCCTGCGCACCGCGCTCAACGCCCAGCGCAAGGCGCGCGGCGAGGCCGAGCTGACCACGCCGCAGTTCATGAAACGGGTGCGCGAAGTCGCCCAGCGGCTGCACATCGACCAGGAGATGCTGCGTCGCGGGGTCAATGTCGGCTTTTCCGGCGGCGAGAAGAAGCGCAACGAGATCCTGCAGATGGCGATGCTGGAGCCGCGGCTGTGCGTCATGGACGAGACCGATTCGGGTCTCGATATCGACGCCCTGCGGGTGGTCGCCGACGGCGTCAACGCGCTGCGCGCGCCCGACCGCGCCATGATCGTCATCACCCACTATCAGCGGCTGCTCAACTACATCGTGCCCGACGTAGTGCACGTGCTCTCCAAAGGCCGCGTGGTGAAGACCGGCGGCAAGGAACTGGCGCTTGAGCTCGAGGCGCACGGTTACGCCGAGTACCGCGATGCGGCGGCGTGACCGACGATCGTATCGATGCGCGTGGAACGTCGTCTCGGCTTGATCGAGGCGTAGAGTTTTGATTGCCAACGGAAACGCAATGAGCGCTGAAATCCGCCAGATGCGCACCGCCGCCGAGCAGGGTCTGCTCGATACCTTCGGGGCGGTGAAGGACAAGCTGCCCGGCGGCGGCAAGGTCGCGGCCGCGCGCTCGGCGGCGTTCCGCCGGTTCGAGGCGCAGGGGCTGCCACATCGCCGGGTCGAGGAGTGGAAGTACACCGATCTGCGCGCGCTGATGCGCGACGCCAAGCCGCTGGCGAGGCCGCCGGAGGCGGGTGCCAAGACCCGCGCCAGAGGTGCCGGTCAGGTGCTTGCCGACGTCGATTGTCGGCGGATCGTATTCGTCGACGGGACGTTGGTGCCGGAGCTTTCCGAGCTCGCGGATCTGGAAGCCGGGTTGAGCATACGTTCGACGGCGCGGGCGCTGGCGGAAGGCGATCCGGGGGTGGTCGAGCGCCTCGGCAGGACCGTGCAGGTCGACGACAATATCGCGGTCGCCCTCAACACCGCTTTCATGGGCGACGGCGCGGTCATCCACGTGGCATCCGGGGTGCGGATTGCGCGCCCGCTGCATCTGGTGTTCGTTGCCGGCGATGCGCCGAGCGCGGCGTTCACGCGCTCCCTGGTGGTGGTCGACAAGGCCGCCTGCGCGATGATCGTGGAGACCCACGAGGGACTGCCGGACAGCGACTATCAGGTCAACACCGCGCTCGAGCTTGTGGTCGACGACGAGGCGCATGTCGATCACGTCAAGATCACGACCGAGGGCGCGAACGCCCTGCACGTTTCCACGCTCATGGCGGCGGTCGGCGCGCGCGCCCGTTTCAACGCTTTCACTTTCAACGCCGGTGGCGCGGTGGTGCGCAACCAGCTGTTCGTGCAGCTCAACGGCGAAGGAACCCTGGCGGGCATTCGCGGCGCTACCCTGGTGAAGGGCCGCGAGCACGTCGACACCACGCTGGTCGCCGACCACGCGGTGGGCGGGTGCCAGAACCGCCCGATCTTCAAGTCCGTGCTCGACGGCGAAAGCCGTGCGGTGTTTCAGGGCAAGATCATCGTGCGGCCGCGGGCGCAGAAGACCGACGCCAAGATGGCAAGCCACGCGCTGCTGCTGTCGGAGAATGCCGAGGCCGACAACAAGCCGGAGCTCGAGATCTTCGCCGACGACGTGCAGTGCGGCCACGGCGCGACCACCGGCGCGCTCGACCAGGAGCTGTTGTTCTATCTGCGGGCGCGCGGCATTCCGGCCAAGGAGGCCGAGGCGCTGCTGATCCAGGCGTTCGTCGGCGAGGCGATCGAGGGCATCGAGCATGCCGGACTGCGCGAGGCGCTGATCGAGGCGACCGAACGCTGGTTGTCAGCGCGCGCCTAGGTGCGAGGCGAGTGAGATGGCAGAGGTGCATTCCGCGGTGAGCAATGGCGCGTATGACGTCAATCGCATCCGCGCGGATTTCCCCGCGCTTGGGCTGCAGGTCTACGGCAAGCCGCTGACCTATCTCGACAACGCCGCCTCGGCGCAGAAGCCGCGCGCCGTGCTCGACCGGCTGCAGCACGCCTACACCGCCGAATACGCCAACGTTCACCGCGGCCTGCACTACCTCGCCAACGCGGCGACCGAAGCCTACGAGGGCGCGCGCGAGAGGGTGCGCGCCTTTCTCAATGCGGAGCGGCACGAGGAGATCGTCTTCACCCGCAACGCCACCGAGGCGATCAACCTGGTTGCCTATACGTTCGGGCGCGAACGCATCCGCGCGGGCGACGAGATCGTGCTCTCGATCATGGAGCACCATTCCAACATCGTGCCGTGGCACTTCCTGCGCGAGCGCCATGGGGCGGTGATCAAGTGGGCGCCGGTCGACGACGACGGCAACTTCCTGATCGAGGAGTTCGAGCGCCTGCTCAGCGAGCGGACCAAAATGGTCGCGATCACGCACATGTCGAACGCGCTCGGCACCATCGTTCCGGTCAAGGAGGTGGTGAGGATCGCGCATGCGCGCGGCATACCGGTCCTGCTCGACGGCAGCCAGGCGGCCGTCCACCTCGACGTCGACGTGCGCGACATCGGATGCGACTTCTACGTTTTCACCGGTCACAAGCTCTACGGGCCGACCGGGGTTGGCGTGCTCTACGGCAAGCATGCGCATCTCCTCGAGATGCGGCCGTTCAACGGCGGCGGCGAGATGATTCGCGAGGTGTTCGAGGATCGCATCAGCTACGGCGACCCTCCTCATAAGTTCGAAGCGGGCACCCCGCCGATCGTGCAAGCGATCGGGCTCGGCGCCGCGATCGACTACGTCCAGTCGATCGGCAAGGCGCGCATCCGCACGCATGAGGACCGCATCGTCAAGTACGCGCATGAGCGTCTCGGCAGCATCAACTCGCTGCGGATCATCGGAGCGGCGAGACACAAAGGCGCGATCGTGTCGTTCGAGCTCAAAGGGGCGCATCCGCACGACGTCTCGACCGTGATCGACCGCGCCGGCGTGGCGGTGCGTGCCGGCACCCATTGCGTGATGCCGCTGCTCGCGCGCTATGGACTGACGGCGACCTGCCGTGCCTCGTTTGCGCTCTACAACACGCCGGAGGAGGTCGATACGCTTGCCCAGGCGCTGCTCAAGGCGCAGGATTTGTTTGCATGACCGACGACACCCTCAAGCAGCCCTCGAACGCCGGGGAAACCGCCGGCGAAGCGCGGCGTGCCGAGATCACCGCGTCGGCGCTGGCCCCCGAGGAGCTCGACCGCATGACCGACGGCATCGTCTCGGCGTTGAAGACCGTGTACGATCCGGAGATTCCGGCCGACATTTACGAACTTGGTCTGATCTATCGGGTCGACATCGCCGATAATCGCGCCACCACGGTCGACATGACGCTCACCACCCCCAATTGCCCATCCGCCCAGGAGCTCCCGATCATGGTGGAGAACGCGGTCGCCAGCGTTCCCGGGGTGGGGGAGGTGACGGTCAATGTCGTGTGGGACCCGCCGTGGGATCCAAGCCGCATGTCGGACGAAGCGCGGCTGGTCCTCAACATGTGGTGAGGGCCCCCTTCCGTGAGCGGATTCCCATTGTTATTTTAAGGGCATGGCCGGGAATCGATGCCGGCCGCAGGAGATCGCGATGACCGTCCGCCCGAAGCCTCAGGTGATGACGCTGACCGACGCCGCAGCGGATCGGGTACGCGACATCGTCGCCAAGGCCGAGAAGCCGGTGGCGGGGATTCGGGTGGGCGTGACCAAGGGCGGCTGCGCCGGCATGAGCTACAAGGTCGAATACGCCGACGACATCAAGCCGGGCGACGAGGTGGTCGAGGACAAGGGCGTGCGGGTGCTGATCGACCCGGCCGCGATCCTGTTCCTGCTCGGTACCGAGATGGACTACAAGATCGACAAGCTGTCGGCACAGTTCGTGTTCAACAATCCCAACCAGACCTCGGCCTGCGGTTGCGGGGAGTCGGTGGCGCTCACGGCCGCTGCCCGTCCGACCCCGGCCGACGCGCATTGAGCCGCGGAGGCTGATTGGCGGGCGGCTGCTGGCGTTTTCTCCGGTCGAATCCGCGATCGCCGACCGTCAAAGCTCGACGCTATGCCTTGAGAGGAACCGGCCGGAAAAGAAAGGCCGGAAGGTGGGAGCTTTCCGCTTCCTCGATGATCGGCGCCCGGGCCGGCCGCCGTCGCGATCGCGCCTCGTCCAGCCGTGCCACTGGCGCCGCCGCCCGCTCGCGTGAGGGGGAAGACTCGCGCCGAGGCGGCCGCGAGTCGCGGTGGCTGCGAAAGCGCCCGGCTGGCGCGGCACGGGCCGGCTCGCCCGACCACGCAATGGTTTGACCCGTCAACCGCTCGATCGCATCGACCGCCTTGCGATCCTGCGGGGCGACGATGGTCACCGCAGTGCCGGCGCGGCCGGCCCGGCCGGTGCGGCCGATGCGGTGGACATAGTCGTCCGGATGATGCGGGACGTCGAAATTGACCACGTGGCTGACATCGGGGATGTCGAGCCCGCGAGCCGCGACGTCGGAAGCGACCAGGATCGCGGCATCGCCGCGGCGGAACTGGTCGAGCGCGGCCATCCGCGCCGGCTGGTCCAAGTCACCGTGCAGGGCAACGGCATTGAAGCCGTGGCGCAGCAGCGAGCGATGCAGCACCGCGACTTCCCGCTTGCGGTTGCAGAACACGATGGCGTTCTTCAATCCCTCGCCGCGCAGCAGCCGCCGCAGCGTGTCGCGCTTGTCGCTCGGCTCCGGTCCCGATGCGACCAGCGACTGTGCCACCGTTACCGCCGTGGTCGCCGGCCGCGAGACCTCGACCCGGACAGGATTGTGCAGGAAGGTGTCGGCGATGCGCTGGATTTCCGGCGGCATGGTCGCGGTGAAGAACAGCGTCTGGCGGCTGAACGGCACCAGTTTGCCGATGCGCTCGATATCGGGAATGAACCCCATGTCGAGCATGCGGTCGGCCTCATCGATGACCAGAAGCTCGACCCCCGAGAGCAGCAGCCGCCCGCGCTCGAAATGGTCGAGCAGCCGGCCGGGGGTGGCGATCAGCACGTCGACCCCGCGCGTCAATTTGGCGTCCTGGTCGTCGAACGACACGCCGCCGATCAGGAGCGCGACGTTGAGCTTGTGCTTGGAGCCGTACTTGTCGAAATGTTCGGCGACTTGCGCCGCGAGCTCCCGTGTCGGCTCGAGTATCAGGGTGCGAGGCATGCGGGCGCGTGCACGGCCGCTCTCGAGCCGGGTAAGCATCGGAAGCACGAATGCCGCCGTCTTGCCGGTGCCGGTCTGGGCGATGCCAAGCACGTCGCGTCCCTCAAGCACGTGCGGGATAGCCTGATCTTGGATCGGTGTCGGGGTGGGATAGCCAGCCGCCTTGACGGCGGCGAGAACCTTGTCGGACAAGCCGAGCTTGGAAAAAGGCATGAAACCTCAATGACAACCGCCCCCGGACCAGAGCCGCGCCGGACTTGGACCATTTCGGATGCGCGGGAGGGCGGCCGAATCTTTCGCTTGTAATCCGGTCTGCCCGGAACATAGGCAGAAAACGCGGAAAGTCAATCTGTTGCGGTGCAACAAGCGACGGAATGGCTAAGCGGAAGTTACCGGGCCTTTTTGGCGTAAGCCATTGATGGGGAATCGTAAAGCCGCGACAGCGGCGATTTTTCTTCCCATGTAATTGCGCGCGTTTGCGCTTGACAGAGCTGAATCGTAATGA
>Ga0114129_10000486_pt1 | contig 48028 bp, 37 predicted proteins | sample RhiMetdeltSRZDD1_FD_80071 | JGI IMG/M metagenome (GOLD analysis project Ga0114129, IMG submission 80071) | Populus rhizosphere microbial communities from Tennessee, USA - Rhizosphere MetaG P. deltoides SRZDD1 (version 2) (version 2) | ecosystem: Host-associated > Plants > Roots > Rhizosphere >...
AGTGATTCATATTTTCCGGTTCCGGTGGCTGGACTCATGTGGCCTCCTGCACGGGAACGGGCGCCAGCCGGCGGGCCGCCGGCCCGGTTTCCCTCAGGAAAAAAGTGAGAACGATCGCGAGAATGACGCCGTACAGGAGCGGCTCGAACGCCGTCTGATAGTGCTCGAGGCTCCTGGCCGCTGCTCCTCCGCTGACTGTTGCGAGCACCCAGCCGAAGACCGGGCCCAGCAGCGCGCTGAATGTGAAATTGAGGAAATTCACGACGCCGGTGGCCGTGCCGCTCATCTCGGGCGGATTGGCTTCCTTGATGACGGTGTACGGCAGCATCGCGGCGCCCGACGCTACGCCGGCGGTGAGACCAATGACGTACGGAGGAAAGACGTCAGCCGGACCGTACAGAATCCACGCGACGCAGCCGAGCAGGACGACGGCGCCGGCAGCGATCACCGGTTTGCGCCGGCCGAACCGATCCGACAGAAAGCCAAGCAGCGGACAGCCGATGATCCAGCCCATCGGGACCGACGCCGACCGCAGCACGGCAGTCGCGTAGTCGAACCCGCGTCCCTCCTGCAGGTACCGGACGCCCCAGATCATGTCGAGGATCGTCGTCGGGATGAACAGCAGGCCGGCGATCATCCCGCACAGGATCGACTGCGGGTTGCGAAAGACCACTCCCAGCGCGTGACCGGCGGTTTTCACCCAATCACCGCGCTGGTTCGCGGGCTTCTCCGGAGGAATGAGCAGAAAGAGCACGACGCTGATGGCGAGACCAGCGACACCCATGCCGATCCAGAACGTGCTCCACGCGACACCCGACGCAATCATCGGGCCGACGAGGAACTGACCCGCCGATCCGCCGGCCATCCCGAACATCTGAGTCGCGCCAATGAGCGTCGCGGCGCGCGACGGTGGGAAGTTGGTCGTGACGATGTAGGCGGCGCCGACGAGCGCGAACACGCCGCCGGCGCCTTGCAGGAACCGGCCGAAGCTGGCGGCGCCGCTGCTGCCGGACGCAAACAGCAGCGCGCCAACGCCAACCGTCGCGGCGCCGATCGGCACGATGTTGCGCGGGCCGAGCCGGTCGAGTGCCACGCCCGCGACCAGACTGAACGGCGAGTAGCCGTAATAGAAGATGCCGACCATCGAGGCGACGGCGGCCGCGCTCATGCCGAACGCGCTCGACAACTCCGGCATCATGACGGCCGGGGCGGATCGCAGCGTGTACTGGTAGAAGTAGTACAGCGCCGTGACGATCCACGCGACCGTCGCCGCCTTCGTTCCGCGGCTCATCGTTTCTTTTCCCGGGGGGCTTCGCCCCGCCGGCCCCCCTGCACGCTCACTCGCGGGGACCCCAACGCCCCGCTCCGTTCGCGTGGCTCACTCGCTTCCGCTCGTTCGCTCCTGTTCACTTCATTCCGGGGTCTGCCCCGCCGCATTTACTCGGGCAAATTCCTAGCAGAGCGTGACGGAAACCGCGAGACCGCCTTCCGACGTTTCCTTGTACTTCGAGTTCATCTCCTTGGCGGTGAGGGCCATGGCGTTGACTGTCGTGTCGAAGTCGAGGCGGCGGTTTGCCGGAATCTCGTTGCTCGCGATCAGGAAGCCGGTCCACGCCTTGACCGCGCCATACGCACATCGCTCGATGCACGGCACCTGCACGAAGCCCGCGACCGGGTCGCATGTCATGCCCAGGTGATGCTCCAGCGACGACTCCGCGGCGTTAGCGATGACCTGATTGCTCTGGTCGTGCGCTTGCGCGAGCAACGCGGCGCCCATCGCCGACGCGACGCCGATTTCGGCCTGACAGCCGCCTTCGGCGCCTGACAGCGTCGCATTGTGTTTGCACAGGTAGCCGACGGCCGCGGCGGCCAGGAACCCGTCGCGGATTTTCTGCTGCGGCAGCTTGCGGCCGCCTTCGCCGAGCGCGTAGACCAGCGCTGGTAACACGCCGGCCGAGCCACCCGTAGGCGCCGTGACGACGAGATGCCCGCGAGCGTTCTCTTCCGATCCGGCCAGCGCATACGCCGAGACGACGCCGACGCCACGCTGTTTTTCGTACCGGTCCTCCATCGCGCGCTTGTACACATCACCAGCCTTGGTCTTGAGCTTGATGGGTCCCGGCAGCACGCCCGTCGGCGCGGCCAGACCCGCTTTGACGATGTTGACCATGGCGTTGTGGATCTTGTCGACGAAGGCGTAGATATCCGCCTCGCTCTTCCCCGACACAGCGACTTCGTTCGCCATCACGAGCTGCGCGACGGTCAGTTTGTCCCTGTCCGCATGCGCCAGCAGCTCCTTCATCGTCTCGTACGGATACTTCGGCTGCCCTTTCTTCGGAGGCTCATAGCCCTTCCACTCGAAGAATCCGCCGCCAGGTGAGTAGTACTCCTGCTCGAGCAGCGTCTGGTCGCCCGCCATCAGCTTGCAGGTCATCGTGTTCGGGTGCGGGAAATCACCTTTGGGTGCGTCGTAGATGATGTCCTTGAGCGACACCTGAATCGTCTTCGGGCCGAGCTTCACATCGAACGTCTGGTCCGGCTTGGCCGCAAGGCCGTCGAGGAATGCGGGCTCGACGGTCGCCGGTTCCTTGCCGACGATTCCCGCGAGGGCGGCGCGCTCGGTGCCGTGGCCTTTGCCCGTGGCGCTCAGGCTCCCGAAAAGGTTGACCTTGAACGCGGTCGCTTTCGACAGCTGCTCGGGCGGCAGCTTGATGGCGCGCTGATAGAAGTTGTAGGTGATGCGCATCGGACCGATGGTGTGCGAGCTCGATGGTCCAGGTCCGACCTTGTAGAACTCGTCCAACGTCGTCATCACGGGTCCCTTGGACCGTTTCACGACGTCAAGATTTGGTGAGAGCGGCGGAGCCGCAGGCGTAGGCGGCGCCGCAGGGGTACTCTGGGCCGAGGTCTGCTGTGGCGATGCTGGCGAGCAACCCGCGATCACCGCGGCTGCGCCGACGACAGCGCTGCGCATGATGAACGCACGGCGGTCGACACCCTGCGGAGCATCAGCGGAACTCAGCTCGCGATCCGGAAGAATCGGACTATCGGTGACGGGATCTTCAGGTTTCATTATTTGGCCTCTCTTCGCCGCGCAGACCGGTACAGTCTGCGGCTCACGTTGCTATGGCAAGGACCATGCCCTGTTCAGTGTGGGCATCTTAAGACCGGAACTCTCAGCATCCAGAGGGGTTGAGCGAATGCCGCGCCTTGATGCGATGACGCGATCCTCCGGGCCTCCGGAGATCCCCCACGGACTGCCGAGGGGTATTAGTATTCCTCGAAAAACCGCTGGATCTGCTTCACGTCCGTTGTCTTGATTAGGGCTAAGCGCAGGAGCACTCGGGCCTTCTGAGGGTTGAGCCCCATGGATGCCACGAGCCCCAGCTTGTTGTCGTCGAGCTCGACGTTGCGTTCCACGCGACCGGTGGTGACTCGCGTCGAACGCACGCAGACGATCCCTTTTTTGGCCTGGGCCGCGAGCGCTTCGACGGCGGCCGCCGTCATGTTGCCGTTACCGACGCCCGCGATCACCAGCCCCTTGGCGCCGGCCTGGACGGCCGCGTTGATGAGCGCGCCGTCCATGTTCTCGTAAGCCATGATGATGTCCACACGGGGCAGCGCCTTCACGCCGTCGATTGAGAACTCGGACTCCATCGTGTGCTTACCGACGGGGCCGCGAAAAAATTCGATATCGCCGTATGCAACGGTCCCGATCAATCCCCATACGGGTGAGAGGAAGGTCTGCACCGCAGTGGTGCTCGTCTTGGTCAACGATGACGCGCCGTGGATCCAGTCGTTGACAACGACGAGGACGCCACGCCCCGCCGCATCCTTATGGGCGGCCACCGCCACGGCGTTGTAGAAGTTGAGGGGACCGTCGGCCGAGAGCGCCGTCGCGGGGCGCATCGCGGCGGTCATGACGACGGGTTTCTTCGTCTTGACGACGAGATTCAGGAAGTAGGCCGTCTCCTCGATCGTGTCGGTGCCGTGGGTGATCACGATGCCGGAGACGTTCGGCATCGCGGCGAGCGCGTTGATGCGTCCAGCCAGCTTCAGCCAGACGTCGTCATTCATGTCCTGGGAACCGATGTTCGAGATTTGCTCGCCGCGGAGCGAGGCGAGCTTTTTGGCTTGCGGCACGGCCGCGAGGAGCTGCTCGACACCCACTTGACCTGACGTGTAACCGGCCTGCACGTCGCTGGCGGCGGCACCGGCGATGGTTCCGCCGGTGGCGAGGACCACGATCTGCGGCAGAGACGACGTTTGCCCCGGGACGCTGCTCGTCTCATGCGCCGGAGTTGACGCTTGAATCGTCACGGCCGCGACGCTCACAAGCAGGGCTGTGAGTCGAACCGCACGGGTTGCATTGGAACTCATCTGTCACCTCGCTGTCGAAGACATCACCGGCCGATTAGCGCGAGCCAAGGCAGGCCCACGACAAGGTACACGAGCATTGTGAACGTCGTGCTGATCGCGCCGAGCCTGTACACCTCGGGCTGGGTGAGGTACCCGCTGCCGGCAAACAGCAGGTTCGCGCTCGACGCCTGCGGCGCCATGCTCGAAAAGTAGTTCGTCGCAAAAAGCAGCTGGAACGCGAGCGGCATGGCCGGGACCCCCAGCTTGATGCCGACGTCGAGGAACACCGCAAAGAGCGCCAGCAGGTGCGCCGTTTGACTGACGAAGAGATAGTGCAGCACGACATACGCAAGGATCAACAGCAGACCTGCCCAGAGCGCGGACAATCCACCCATCGCCGCGGCGAGCCGCTCGCCCAGAAACGCCATGAAGCCAAGCTCGTTGAGCTGGCCGCTCAGCGTGAAGAGCACCGCGAACCAGATGTAGGTCGCGAGCACGTCCCCCTCTTGCGCGATGTCGCGTGGCGTCAGCACGCCCGTGACGAGCATGATACCGAGACCGAGAAACGCGACGGCGGTCGAATCGAGATCGAGCGTCGCCGCCAGACCCCAGAGCACCACCATGCCGACGAAAACGGCCGCCACGACCCGTTCGGCGCGACTGAGTGGGCCGAGCGACTTGAGCGCCGCTCGGGCGGCCGCTGGCGCCTCCGGTGTGGCCCTGACCTCGGGAGCCATCAACTTGTACAGAAGGAGCGGCAGAAGGACCATCGCCGTCAGCGTGGGCGCAGATGCCGCGACGAACCAGGATCCGAACGTGATCTCGACGCCGGAGGGGCGCGCGATGGCCGCGCCCAGCGGATTGGCCGCCATCGCGGTGAGCCAGAGCGCCGACGAGAGCGAGAGGCTGGCAATTCCCGAGAACATCAGGAGCGCGCCCAGGCGCCGGCGGCCCGGCTCGCCCGGGCGGGCGCCCGCGGCCTGCGCCAGCGAGAACGCCAGCGGATAGATCACGCCGGATCGCGCCGTGTTGCTGGGAAACGCCGGCGCGATCACGGTATCGACGACGAACACGCTGTAGACGAGGCCGAGCGTCGACCGGCCAAAGACGGACACGACTGCGTGTCCAATGCGCTGCCCGAGGCCGCACTGCACCACTGCGCGCGCCACGAGGAACGCGATCACGATCAGCAGAATCGTTCCGTTCGCGAAGCCCGCGTAGGCTTTCTCCGGGGCGAGCGTCCCCGTGAGCACGGCGGCGGCCACGGCGAGAATCGACGACGTCAGCAGCGGCAGGGCTCCTGCGACCACCGAAAAAATGGTTGCGACGAAAATGGCGAAGAGATGCCATGCAGGTGTCGTCAGGCCGTGCGGGACCGGCCAGTACCAGAGGCCGAGCGCGATCGCGAGGGTCATCAGCCGCGGGATTGCGGCTGACGGACGCGTCATGCAGTCCCCTCCTGTCCAGTCATGGCGCGCGGATCGAGCACGCGCGCGAGCTGCTCCTCGGAGAGAATCTGGCGTTCGCGCACGAGCTCCAGAATTCCCCGCCCGGTCCGCATCGCCTCGGCCGCCAGCTCGGTCGTGCGTTCATAGCCGATGACCGGATTCAAGGCAGTCACGGTGCCGATGCTGTACTCGACGTAGTGACGGCAGACATCCTCGTTCGCGGTGATGCCGTCGATGCAATGGATCCGCAGCGTCGCCGCCGCATTGATGAACATCGTCTGCGCCTCGAAAATGCAGGCGGCGATCACCGGCTCGAACACGTTGAGCTGGAGTTGCCCGGCTTCGGCGGCCAGTGACACGGTGAGATCGCTGCCGATGACGCGGAAACACACCATGTTCACGACTTCGGGGATGACCGGATTCACTTTGCCCGGCATGATCGACGAGCCCGGCTGCTTGGCCGGCAGATTGATCTCGCGCAGTCCGCATCGCGGGCCCGACGACAGGAGCCGGAGGTCGTTGCACACCTTCGACAGTTTGATCGCCAGGCTCTTCATGCAGCCCGAATACAGGACGAACGCCTGGGTATCCTGCGTCGCCTCGATCAGATCGGGCGCGAGATGGATCGGGAAGCCCGTGATGCGAGCCAGGTGCGCGGTGCACTTCGCGGCGTATCCTGCCGGCGCGTTGAGTCCCGTGCCAATTGCGGTCGCCCCCATGTTGATCTCGCACAACACGTTCTGGACGGCTTCCAGCGCGCGGACCTCACCGGCCAGCGTCTCGCCGAACGCATTGAATTCCTGGCCGAGGGTCATCGGCACGGCGTCCTGCAGCTGGGTCCGTCCCATCTTGACGATGCCGGAGAATTCCCGCCCCTTCGCGCGGAACGACTCGATCAACTGGTTGATCGCCGCGACGAGCCGCACGTTTCCAAGCGCCATCGCGACGTGAAGCGCGGTCGGGTACGCGTCGTTCGTCGACTGCGACGCGTTCACGTGATCGTGCGGATCGCAGTGCTTGTAGTCGCCCTTCTCGTGTCCGCCCAACTCGAGCGCCCGGTTCGCGATGACTTCGTTGGCGTTCATGTTCGTCGACGTCCCGGCGCCGCCCTGAAAGACGTCGAGCTGGAATTGGTCGTGGAGCTTGCCGTCGACGAGCTCCCGACAGGCACCTTCGATCCCGTCGAGGATCTCCCGGCCGAACACGCCGCACTCCAAGTTGGCGTGCGCGGCGGCGAGCTTGACCATCGCCAGGCCCCGGATGACATCCGGATACAGCCGCAGCGGCACGCCGGAAATGTTGAAATTCTCGAGCGCCCGCGCCGTCTGGATGCCGTAGTAGGCGTCGGCCGGCACCGGTTTCTTGCCCAACAGGTCGTGTTCAATGCGTGATGCGGATGCCATGGCCGGGTCCTCGGGGTTGAGCTGTCAGGTGAACGGACGCGTCGAGGCATGAACGATCGTGGCCTGGCGGACGGAGATGTCCGCCAGACCACGCCTGACGTGCAGCTATTTCGGCGGGCGAGGCGCGTACGGATTACCGCCGAGCTGATTCGAGATCGCTTCAATCGCCCGCTGCGCCCGCACGCTGTTGCCGGCATCGTCGAGCGGCGGTGAGACGACCGCAATGCCGAACTTGCCCGGCGATACGGCGATGATGCCGCCGCCGACGCCGCTCTTGGCGGGCAGTCCGGTGCGATACAGCCACTTGCCGGAGTCGTCGTAGAGGCCGGCCGTGGCCATGACCGCGAGCACGCCAGGGACCTTGGCGGGATCCATGACCTGCTTGCCCGTCACCGGGTTCTTGCCGGCGAAGGCGAGCGTGGCCGCCATGACGGCGAGATCTTTCGCGTTGACGCCAATCGAGCACTGGCGCGTGTAGAGATCGACCGCCTGCTGCCAGTTGGTCTTGATGTACCCATAGGCGAGCATGAGCGCGCCGATGGCCTGATTCCGCTGGTTGGTGTCGGACTCCGACTTGTAGACGTCCTGGAGCACGGTCAACTCGCGTCCCGCTGCGTCGTTGTGGAAACCGATGATCTTTTTCCACACGGCGTCAGACGTGTTGCCCGTCACCATGCTGGTTGTCGAGATCGCGCCGGGGTTGACGAGGGGATTCATTTCGGGCGCGCCGGTCCCGACGACGTTCCGGACCGCTTCGATCGCGATGATCGAATTGAACCGGGCGCCGGTGGCGTCCACGCCAATGCGTTTCGCAATCGAGTCCAGTCCCTGCTCCTGAATGACCTGGGCCATCGTGAAGACCTTCGAGATCGACTGGATCGACACCTCGGTCTTGATGTCGCCCGCGGTGTAGACCTTTCCATCCGCCGTTACCACGGCGATCCCGAACAGGTTCGGATCGACCTTGGCGAGAGCCGGAATGTAGTCGGCGTTCTTGCCTTCTTTGAGCGTCTGGAACTTCTTGAAGGCGGCGTCGACTGCGGGCTGGATCTCGCCGGGCGCCTGCGCGGCCAGGCGCGGCACGGTGAGGCTGGCCAGAGCCAGACCGACGAGCGTCGCGCCGGCGAGCACGTTGCGAACGGGTTTCTTCATCGCTAACCTCCGAGCTTGTACGAGAAGTTGTATTTGAACGAAACCTGGAGCTTGACGCCGTCGCTCTTGAAGCCGTCGGAGAAGTTCTCGCGCCGGCCCCACTGGAATTCAGCGCCCAGCATCACGTTCGGCACGGGCGTGTAGAGGACGTTGCCGAGGGCGTACTGGCCGTCTCTGAATGCATTCGCCGCCTGGGCGTCGGTATTGTCGTTGTCCTGCCGCGAGTAGCCGACGGTGGTGCTGAACCGGGAGTTCCAGGTGTGATCGACGAACGCGACCAGCCCGGTGATCGGGATCGCCTTGCCGACGATCGGCGTCACCGGGTTGGACAGGTTGTTTTCGATCCCAATGTCCACCGGCGAGTCGTTCATGTAGTTCTGGATCCCTTCGCCGAAGACGTACTGCAGCCGGATGATGTCCTTGCTGCCGACCTTGAGATTGGAGCTGAGGTTGATGCCCCAGCCGGTCGCGTCGCCGGACAGATCGAAGTTGTCTGCCAGAATGTCGTCCCACTTGATGTAGCGGAGCATGCCGGCCGCCCTCACGTAGCCCCAGCTCTGGTTGTACTTGTAGGCCCCGGAGAAGTCGGGCACCGGAAAGCGCGCTCTGATGTTCTGCAGCTCGACACGAGATGCGTACACGCCGGAATCGCCGCTCGCCCCTGGACGCTCAGCGGCGAGAATCAGGCTGCTCTTGTCGTCGCTCCACGCGATGTATCGGAACTGCACGTTCCGGAAGAAGACCATTCCGGTCGGACCCCAGTACTCCAGCGAGTTCGGAAACACATCCGGATCCATGAACGGGCTCCAGTACTGGCCCGCGCCGAAGTGGCCGATTTCGCCGTAGGCGTGGCGAAGCCGGAACGTCGTCTGCCCTTCGTCGACGCCCGTGCCGAACAACTCGAACTCGAACGTCGTTTTCAGGTCGCCGAGATCGGTGGGCGTGGTCGATCGCACGCCGAGCCGGCTTTGCCGGACGCCGGCGAAGGTGGTGTTGTCGCAGCAGAACTCGTCCTCGAACGACGGCAGCCTGGTCACGCGCATCGTGTCGAACCAGTTCGGGTTGATCTGTTTGAAGTTGTGCCCGATGTCCATCATGGCGAAGCCGTAAATCTCAAAGCTCGGCTTCGACGCCTGAGCCGGCGCGCCTGCGTTGGCGGCCGGCGCAGGCGGCGCCGCGGCGTCCTGCGCAAATGCGCGTTGCACTCCTCCGAACAGCAGAATCACAGGCAACAGCCACAGCCCGCTGATCCGGCCTTGCGTCGTTCGTCGCATGTTGACGTCTCCTTCTTGAGTGACCATCGTCATTCGGTGACCATCGTCATTGCAGATTTGCCTTTTCCCAGGCGCGAACGCGTCGCCGTCCCTCATTGAAAAGGCGTTCGTAATTGCCCTTGCGGACTTTGAGGCTTGCGTCCGGCGTGAGCAGCTTCCAGACGGGCGCCCAGATGTTGAACACCGCGTAGTACGGGTCCGGACCCGCGGGCGCGACGGTGTCCGTGCCGAACAGGAACCGATCCGGATACTTGTTGAGCATCGCCGCGACGCGTTTGATGGCTTCCGGCGACGCGACGGCGTACTTGGCGACCTCGTCCCAGGAAATATCGAAATTCACGTGGTTGAGCGAGGGATCCGTCACCATCCCTTCGACGATCGGGACCTGCCCCGGACTGCGCTCGGCCGCCTCCGCCGACACCTGCACGGGATGCACGATGCGGCCGAGACCGATATGCGCCCAGATGATCGCCGTCTTCGGATGCCGCTTGAGCACCGCCTTCATCTGCGTCAGGTACACGGGCTCGGCGTCCTGCTTCGCGAACGGCATGTCGATATCGTTGTGGATGATGACCACCAATCCAGCCTCAGCGGCAAAGTCGAGAATCCGATCGAGCGCCGGATTGGTGAGGCTGGCGGTTTCACCCGCCACCTTCGAGGACACGAATTCCTTGTGAATGCTGAACTCGCCGATGCCGGTGAAGACGCCGGGAAAGGCCTTCAACACGCGGCGGATGTGATCCACGCCGTACATGTCGGCCGGATTGAAGCCGGTGATCATTGGATCGAATCGCGCTTGATCCTCTTTCGACAGCAACCGGTAGACGCTGGCGATGTACGCGTCCGTGAAGGAGTAGTAGTAGAGCGGCGCATCGCTCTGCAGGTAGTACGTCGGGGCGAAATCGCCGGAGTTGGCGTACGACCACTGCTGCTGCAGCGGAATCCCGAAGAGCGTCGATCGCTCGACGCGCGTGCCCATGATCTTCAGGAAGTCACGAACCTCGATGCCCTGCTGGATGTAGTTGGTCAGGTGGAAATGCGAGTCGTTGAAACTGTCTGCGGCGGATCCAGGCGTCTGGCGCGCAAGCACGCCGCCTTCGATCGACGCAATGACGCCAGCGAGCCCAAGGATCAGCCAGAGGCGTCGAAAAAACAGTGCACAAAAGCGCCACGCACGCAAGAAATGTGAATCGAGGAGAACAGTCGCGCAGCGGGCGCCATCGAGACGGCGGAGCATGATCGGCAGGTGCATTGAGCACACGCGGTGCCAGCATGACCGGGGTTGAGAATCCGCCGGAAGTCATTGAGGACAAACGGATCCGCGAGCGGGCGCCGCGATCTACCGGGCACTGCTTCGCTGCGTCTTCTCCGTCATACCGGAGGATCTCCGGAACTGCGGTACGGCCTCCGCGAGAACAGAGCCACGAAATAGCGCAGATCTTCTACGGAACGAACGAGTTAAGGTTGATTCGTGCGCGGCCCGCCGCTGGCATGGTCCCTGCTCAACCACAGGCGTGGAAAGGACGGATCTCATGCGGCAGAAGTCACGATTTGTGTGTGCGATCGCGGGCATGCTCGCCCTCGTCGCGACGAGCGCGTACGCGCAAGATGTCAGGCCAGTTCAAGTCTCATTTGGCGCCGGAGTGACGTGGCCGAACTCCGACGTGCGTGACCATCTCGGGAATGGGTACAACATCAACTTCGGCCTTCAGGTCAACGTCACGCCGGTAGTCGGCATCGAAGGCCTTTACAGTTTCAACGGCCTGGGTGACAAGACGCTGACTATCAACACGGTTGAGAACCCGATCAACCCAGTCCCGGTTCCCACCCCTTTCACCGCTTCCATGAACATGCAGTACGGAACGGGGGCGGTCGTCATTCAGAGCCGCGGGAAGGTGAGAGGGTATGGCCTGGTCGGTATGGGGATCTATTACCGGCCAATCAAAGTGACGACGCCGGGCATTGGCTTCGTCCCGGGATACTGCGATCCCTGGTGGTACTACTGCGTGCCCGGCGGGTTCGTGCCGGTCGATAACGTCGTTGGCGACCGCAGCTCGACCGATTTCGGCATGGTGTTCGGCGGCGGCGTGAACCTCTCCTCCTTCTACACCGAGCTCCGCTATCACTACATCTGGGGACCGACGGTGGAACAGCAGACGATCGGCGGCGGCACGGTGCTGCCGACGCCAATCACGATAAATGAGACCAAGGCCAACGGACAGTTCCTGCAGTGGACGGTCGGCATTCGTTTCTGAAGCTCTGACACACCGATGCGGGGTTGCTCCTCCGGCTCCGCATCGGTGACCCTCCGCTCGCCCCGCTCGACCGGGGCGCTTGCTCCGGGCGAGCCCGGGCGATTGACGTTCGACCGGCGAACGCGAAGAATCCAGAGCCATGACCCTGCCGGCAGGAGACGCGCCGGCTCCCCCGCGAGGCGGAGGGGCCATCCTCATCGAGAACATTGAGCGGTTCTGGCGCCGGACAGAGAAGTACGTCCGGAGCAAGCTGGTCTGGAACAGCCTGTATCGGGTGACGAGCTATCTCAGGTCATCCCTCTGGATTGTTCCCTTCCTGGCGATCCTGCTCGTGCTGGCGGTCGTACCGATCCTTCGCTGGATCGATGCGCGGCTCGCGTGGCGGCTGTTCGGGTTGACCGTCGCCGGCGCACAGTCGCTGTACGAGTCGGTGATCACGCTCACGCTGTCGTTCCTGGTGTTCACCTTCGGATCGCTGCTGGTCGCCATCCAGGTGGCGAGCGGCCAGTTGACGCCGCGCATCATCGCGACGACGCTGTTGCGCGACAAAGTCGTGAAATACACCGTCGGCCTGTTCGTCTTCACGCTGGTTTTTGCCGTGATGGCGCTCAACCGTGTTGAAACCGGCGGTCATGACATAGTCGCCATCGTCATCGCGATGCTCGGAATCGGGAGCATTGCCAGCTTCCTCTTCCTGATCGACTACGCCGCCCGGCTGCTGCGGCCGGTCAGCATTCTTGCCCACGTCGGAGACGCCGGACTGGCCGTGATCAAGGCCGTCTATCCGCTGACGACCGGCGCGGCGGCCGATGCGACCGGCGAGGTCCCGGGTTCCGGGGACGGGCCGCACCGCGTCGTGGCTCACGAGAGCAGCTCGGCAAGCGTGCTGGCCGTGGATCTCGGTACGCTCGTCCGCGAGGCGGAACGGACCGACGGCATCATCGAGTTCGTGCCTCGCGTCGGCGATTTCGTCGCCGCCGGCGAGCCGCTGTTCATCCTCCACGGCAACGCCCGCGCGATTGATGACGCCCGGTTACACGCTACGGTGGCCTTCGGCCGCGAACGCACCATAGAACAAGACCCGCTGTTCTCGTTCCGGATCATGGTGGACATCGCGCTCAAGGCGCTCTCTCCGGCTATCAACGATCCTACGACGGCCGTGCTCGCCCTCGACCAGATCCACCGGTTGCTGCGCGCCGTCGGGAGACGTCAACTGCGCGGCCAGACCATCCATGACGCCTGGGGACGCGAGCGGGTCATCTACCGCACGCCGAACTGGGAGGACTTCGTCCATCTCGCGTGTCACGAGATTCGGATGTGCGGCGCGAACAGCGTTCAGGTGGCTCGACGTCTGCGCGCGATGTTCGACAATCTCCTGCTCACGCTGCCGCCGCATCGTCGTCCCGCGCTCGAGCAGGAATCACGACTGCTGACGCTCACCATCGAACTGCTCTACCGGTTTCCCGAGGATCTCGCCCTCGCTCGAGTTCCCGACGCGCAGGGGCTCGGCGGATCCTCCGGCCAAACGGTTCCCACACCGCCGGAGTTGCGATGAGATATCGATGTTACGAACGGACCGTCAAGGGCGCCTGAGGCCCTGACGCGCTCCAGCCGGACACGATTGCATCCACCGTCTGGCCGGATTCGAGAGGGCCGTATTCGCGTTCGAATCCGATCCGGCGCAGGGCCGCGCGGACCTCACCGTGGGCGTCGGCGAGCTTGAACGTCACGCCGCGCGCGTTGAAGGTTTTGTGCAGGTCCGCGAGGAGCTCGGCGCCCGCCAGATCGACTTTCGGCGCCGTGCCAAGATAGAAGACGACGAGCCGCACGGGCTCGTGCCGTTGGGCGAGCAGCTCGAACAGCCGCTCGCGCACGAATTCGACGTTGAAATACAGCAGCGCCGATTCGCAGCGCCCCACGAAGACGCCGGGAGTCTGAGCGTCCTGCGGCCGGAGCGACCGATCGGCGAAGACGGTCGTGCCGGGAACCCGGACCAGCTCGACGACCCGCGGGTGCGACGCCTGCCGGAGCAGCAGCACAATCGAGATCGCGGCGCCGAGCAGGACGCCGTTGACCGGGCCTGATCCCAGGACCCCGAGCAGCGCGGCCATGGCGACGAAGAACTCCGTCCGGCTGAACCGCCAGATGTGACGCAGCGCGGACACCGAGAAGAGACTCATCACGGCGGCCAGCACGATCGCCGCGAGCACCGGCTGCGGCAGATTGCGCAGCAGCCCTGACGCGAACAGCACGACGAACAGCGTGAACACCGTCGCGACCAGCCCCGACAGCGGCGTTCGCGCGCCGGCGCTTTCGTTGACCAGCGATTGCGACATGCCGCCGCTCACCGGGAATCCGCGGCCAAGCCCCGACATCAGGTTCGACGCGCCGATCGCCAGAAGCTCCTGGTTCGCATCGAAGCGATTTCCGTGTTTCTGCCCGAACATGCGGCCGATGGCCGACGTCTCGACCGCCGCGAGGACGAAGCTCGAGAGGGCAATCGGCAGGAGCTGGTTGAGATCGGTCCGGCTCACGCTCGGCAGCCCGAGCGGCGGCAGCCCCTGCGGTACCTCGCCGAGCAGGGAGACGCCGCGCGCCTCGAGGTTCAGGAAACGGGCCGCGAGGATGCCGCCGACGACCACGAAAAATGCGACGGGCCGGTTCTTGAGCCAGAGCTTGCCGGCGATGAGCACGCTCAACGCCGCGACGCCAAGGAGCACCGCGAACTCATGGGTATCGCCGAGGTGGCGGATGAAATAGCCTGCGTTCTCCCAGAAGTCGCCGTGCGCGCCTTTGAACCCGAACAGCTTCGGCAGCTGCGTGCTGGCGAGATAAAGCGCCAGTCCGGCTTTGAAGCCGACGAGAACCGTTTCGGAGAAGAACCCGACGGCATTGCCGGCACGCACGAGCCACGCGGCCAGCGCGATCGTTCCGACCATCAGCGCCGCGCAGGCGGCGAGCGCGGCGTGCCGCGCCGGATCGCCGCCGCTCAGGTCGCCCACCGCCGAGCCAATCAGGAGCGACAGCGCGGACGTCACCGTGACGACCGTGTGCTTGGAGCTGCAGAAGAGCCAGAAGACCAGCCCTCCGAACAGGCAGGCGTAGAGTCCGGCCTGCGGAGCTAGCCCGGCGAGCGACGCGTCGCCGATCCCGGCAGGGAGCAGATACGCGGCCAGCGTGAGGCCGGCGACGAGATCGGGGCGCAGTCCCCGCGGATCGTAGCTGCGGATCCAGTCAAGCGCCGGCACTCGGGAGGCCGTCACGGCCGTCTCACATCTTGCGGCGCCGTTTAACGTTGAGCTGGGCGAGCGATCGCGCCAGCGACGCATTGACCGACGCGACCTCTTCGTCGGAGACCTTCTCCTGCAGTCGCGCCTCGGCGCGCGCACGCGCCTCCTCGACCTTCGATTCGTCGATGTGATCGGCGTGAATCGCCATGTCGGTGACGATCGCCACGTGCGTGGGACCAATCTCGACGAGCCCTTCGCCGACGGCGTACGAGCTCTCGTGCGCGTCCTTGTTGACGATGACTTCGCCGGGCACGATCTGGGTGATCAACCGCACGTGCTGTGGATAGATCCCGAGCTGCCCTTCGACGCCCGGCAGCGTGACCATGTTCACGTCTTCGGAGACGACGATCGCCTGCGGCGTGATGATTTCGAGTCGGAGCGTCTCGGCCATGTCAGGTCACCCGGCTCACGCCTGCTGGATCTCCTCGATCCCGCCCCGCATGTAGAAGTTCCCTTCGGACACGTTGTCGTGCTTGCCGTCGAGGATCTCCTTGAATCCGCGCACCGTGTCCGCGACCGCAACCTGACGCCCCTCACGGCCGGTGAAGACCTGCGCGGAGCTGAACGGCTGGCTGAGGAACCGCTGGATCTTGCGCGCGCGGTACACCGTCAGCTTGTCTTCCGGCGACAGCTCGTCCATGCCGAGGATCGCGATGATGTCCTGGAGGTCCTTGAACCGCTGCAGCACACGCTGGACCCGGCGCGCGACGTCATAATGCTCCTCGCCGACAATCTCGGGCGCGAGCGCGCGCGAGGTCGAGGCCAGCGGATCGACGGCCGGGTAAATGCCCAGCTCGGCAATCGATCGCTCGAGGACGATCGTCGCGTCGAGGTGGGCGAACGTCGTGGCCGGTGCCGGATCCGTCAGGTCGTCGGCCGGCACGTACACCGCCTGGAACGACGTGATCGATCCTTTCTTCGTCGACGTGATCCGCTCCTGGAGGACGCCCATCTCCGCCGCGAGCGTCGGCTGGTACCCGACGGCGCTCGCCGTCCGCCCGAGGAGCGCCGAGACCTCCGATCCGGCCTGAGAAAACCGGAAGATGTTGTCGATGAAGAGCAGCACGTCCTGCCCGCGCTCGTCCCGGAAGAACTCCGTGATCGCCAGGCCCGAGAGCGCGACGCGCAGGCGCGCGCCCGGCGGCTCGTTCATCTGGCCGTAGACCAGCGCGATCTTCGACGCCCCGAGGTCCTTCTGGTTGATGACGCCGGCCGTCGACATCTCGTGATAGAGGTCGTTGCCCTCGCGGGTCCGCTCGCCGACGCCGGCGAACACCGAGACGCCGCCGTGGAGCTTCGCGATGTTGTTGATGAGCTCCATGATGACGACGGTCTTGCCGACGCCGGCGCCGCCGAACGCGCCGACCTTGCCGCCTTTCAGGAACGGACAGATCAGATCGATGACCTTGATCCCCGTCGAGAGCACCTGCGGCGACGTCGACTGATCAACGAGCGGCGGCGGCGGCCGATGGATGGGGACGTACTTTTCTGCCGTGACCGGTCCGCGCTCGTCCACGGGATTGCCGGTCACGTCGAAGACGCGCCCCATCACGCCGTCGCCGACCGGCATCGAAATCGGGCCGCCGGTGTCGGTGACCTTGAAGCCGCGCTTGAGCCCTTCGGTGCTGGCCATCGAGATCGCGCGGACCCACTTGTCGCCGAGGTGCTGCTGCACTTCGAGCGTCAGCTTGACCGGCTGGTCGAGGACTTTGTAGTCGACCGTCAGCGCATTGAAGATTGGCGGCAGCGCGTCGGAGAACTCGACGTCGACGACCGCGCCCACGACTTGAACGATTGTGCCTGTGCTCATATTTAATAGCTCCGAGGGGCTCCGCCCCTGCGGGCACCCCTACGGCGTGTTTATCCTGCCTGGCCGCCGGCAATCTCCAGCAATTCCTTCGTGATGTTGCCTTGACGCAGCTTGTTGTATTCGAGCGTCAAGTCCTTGATGAGCCCGTTGGCGTTGTCCGTGGCGTTCTTCATCGCCACCATCCGGGCGCTCTGCTCGCTCGCCTTCGCCTGCAGCAGGGTGAAATACATGTAGATGTTCAGGTAGTGCCTGAGCAGGTACCCGAGCAGCTCCGGCGCCTTGGGCTCGAACAGCGTTTCCGCGGTATCGGCGGCGAGATCCGCCTCGGTTTCCGCGGTCGGCACGTGCAGCCCTTTGATTTCGCCGACGGGCAGGTACTCGATCGTGACCGGTTCCTGCGTCAACGTGTTGACGAATCGCGTCGCGATGATCACGACTTCGTCGACGGCGCCGCTGAGGAAGAGATCCCGCCCGGCGACGGCGATGGCTTTGGCCTCCCCGAACGTCGGCGAATCGCCGTAGGCGAACTCCGCGTCGAGCTTCCGCTTGGATCGCGCGACGAACTGCGCCGCCTTGCGGCCGGCGGTGATGTAGATCGTCGTCTCCGGATCGTACCGGGACGCCAGGCGGAAGACGTTGGTATTGAGCGCGCCGCACAGGCCCTTGTCGCCGGCGACGAGGATGACGGCCCGGCGCCGTACCGGACGCACTTCGGTCAGCGGATGGCGAAAGTCGATCGCCCGCGTCGTCGCGGCACGCTGGATCCGGTAGAGCCGGTGCGCGAAGGGCCCGGCCGCGATCGCCGCCTGCTGCGCTTTCCGCATCTTCGACGCCGCAACCATCTGCATGGCCTTCGTGATCTGCGCGGTGCCGCGGATCGACTTGATGCGTCTCCGAAGGTCGCGCGGGGTCGCCATGATCTATTTCCAGGTCTGCTTGAACTGGGTCGCGGTCGCCTTGAGCTCGGCGGTCAACGCATCGCTCAACGCTCGTTCCTGCGCGATTTTCTGGAGCAGGTCGGCTTTGCGCGTGGTCAGGAAGTCGGTCCAGCCGGCCTGGAACTCCTTCACGCGCTCGATCGCCACGTCGTCGACGTAGCCGTTCTGCACCGCCCAGATCACGGCGACCTGCACCTCGACGGGAATCGGGTTGTATTGCGGCTGTTTGAAGATCTCGGTGATCCGCTTCCCGCGATCGATCTTGGCCTGCGTCGTCGCATCGAGGTCCGACCCGAACTGGGCAAATGCCGCCAGCTCGCGGAACTGCGCCAGATCGCCTTTGAGCTGTCCGGCGACCTGCTTTATGGCCTTGATCTGCGCGGCCGACCCCACGCGCGACACCGAGATCCCGACCGAGATCGCGGGCCGGATCCCCTGATAGAAGAGGTCGGTTTCGAGGAAAATCTGCCCGTCGGTAATCGAAATCACGTTCGTGGGGATGTAGGCGGAGACGTCACCGGCCTGCGTCTCGATGATCGGCAGCGCGGTGAGCGATCCGTTGCCGTATTGCTCGCCGACGCGGGCAGCCCGCTCGAGCAGACGGCTGTGCAGATAGAAGACGTCACCGGGGTAGGCTTCACGCCCGGACGGGCGCTTCAACACCAGCGACACCTGCCGATAGGCGACCGCGTGCTTGGACAGATCGTCGTAGACGATGAGCGCGTCCATGCCGTTGTCCATGAACCATTCGCCCATCGCCGCACCCGCAAACGGCGCGAGGTACTGGCTCGTGGCCGAGTCAGCTGCCGGCGAGGCGAGGATGATCGTGTACGGCATCGCGCCGGCCTCGTCCAGCACGCTGATGATCCGCGCGATCGTGGACTGCTTCTGCCCCACCGCGACGTAGATGCTGTAGAGCGGTCGATAGTCCTTGTCGCCCGCGGCCTCGGCCGCCGCATTGAGGCGCGCCTGGCTGATGATCGTGTCGATGCAGATCGTCGTCTTGCCGGTCGAGCGATCGCCGATGATCAGCTCGCGCTGTCCGCGGCCGATCGGAATCATCGCGTCGATGGGCATGATGCCCGTCTGCACCGGCTGGCTGACGGATCGGCGCCTGATGACGCCAGGCGCCACCTTTTCGACCGGATAGGCCGTGTCGCTCACGATGGGACCTTTGCCGTCGAGCGGCTCGCCGAGCGTGTTCACGACGCGGCCGAGCAGCCCCTTGCCGACCGGCACCTGCAGCAGCTTGCCGGTCGCACGGACCTCGCCGCCCTCTTCGAGCTGCGTGTAGTCGCCGAGCACGATCACGCCGACCTCGGTTTCGTCGAGGTTCAGCGCGAGCCCGGTGATGCCGCGGCCGAAGTCGAGCATCTCGTTCAGCATGACGTCGCCCAGGCCTTCGACCTTGGCGACACCGTCGCCGATCTCGCGGATGGTGCCCACCGATTGCTTCGCCGTCGCGGTCTTGACCGCGGCGATCTGGGCTTCGATTTCTTGGAGCAAGTCAGCCATGTCGTTCTACCTCACGCCTCACAATTTCGCTTCGAGGGCAGCCAGCCTGGCGCGGACGCTGCCGTCGTAGACGTCGCTGCCGACGCGGATTCGCATCCCGCCGATCAGGCCGGGATTGACGGCGAATGACGTCTCGAGGCCCTGACCGTACGTGCGCTCGAGACCCGCCTGAACGTCGCGGCGGACGTCGTCCGTCAGTCCCGCCGCGGTCTCGATCACGGCCCGATGGCGATCGCGATCGAGCCGGACCAGCCGGAGAAAATCGCCAAGGATCGCGATCGTGCCGCGCTGGCCGGACCCCGCCACACGCTGCGCCGCCTGCCGGGCTTTGTCGGGATCCACGCGGCCGTTGACGAGGCACACCCGGTACAGCCGTCGCGCCGCGCGCCGCGTTCGCTTTGAAGCCTTCATACCTGCCTCTGGGCCGGTGCCGCCTACTGCGGCAGCGACCGGGCGGTTTCTTCCGCCAACCGACGATGGTCGTCGGGGGTCAGCACCTTGCCGGTCACCGACGCTGTCGTCTGCACGACCAATCGGCCGACCTCGCGTTTGAGATCGGCGAGCATGAGCGCGCGGTCGCGGTCGGCCGCCTCATGCGCGCGCGCGACGATTTGTTCGGCGGCCGCGATCGCCTTCTGCGTCTCAGCCGCCTGCACGCGGGCCGCAGCCGCACGCGCGTCGTCGATCAGCCGCTTCCCTTCCGCACCGGCCTTCGTCAGAACGTCCTGCCGTTCGACTTCGATGCGTTCGAGCTGCGTCTTGATCTTCGCGGCATTGGCCAGGCCGCTGGCGATTTGTTGCCGCCGCGCGTCCAGCATCCGGAGGATCGGCTTGTAGGCGAAGGCGTACAGCACGCCGCACACGATCCCGAAGCTGATGATTTGGGCGCCCAGATGGGTCCAGTCGACGCCAAATGTGCGCGCGATCTCTTCGACGGGTCCGCCGTGTTCCTGGACGGCAGCCTGGATGGCTAGAACCAGCATCTCCGTCTATTTCACGAGGAACAGCGCGTAGAAGACGATCGCTTCCGCGAACGCAATCGCCAGAATCGATTGGACCATGATCTGCGTCGAGGCTCCGGGATTACGCCCGACAGCGGTCGAGGCGGCCATGCCAATCAGTCCGACACCAATCGCGGCCCCGAGCGCCGCCAGGCCGACGTGCAAGCTTCCGATCATCTGCGTGTCCTTTCTCCATGTCGCCGGCGATTGACGCGGCGGACGGTCATGCCGGCTTCACCATGGCGTCCGGTTCGGACGCCGGTGAATGCCCGGCTTCTTCGTGATGGCAGATCAGCAATGTGAAGACGGCGGTCAGGAGCATGAAGACCATCGCCTGGACCAGACCCACCAGCAATTCCATGAAATAGAACGGCACGGGGAGCAGCCAGCCGAGGCCCGGGACCATTCTCGACATGGTCTCGAGCATGTTCTCGCCGGCGAAAATGTTTCCGTAGAGACGGAAGCTGAGCGAGACGGGCCGGAACAGGATCGAGATGACCTCGAGGCAGCCCGCCGCAAAGAAGACCACGATCATCAGGAGCTTGAGCACGCCCGAGGTCTTGCCCTTCGGCGCGAAGAGCTCTTTGGCCATTCCGCCAGGACCGACCTCCCGCAACGCCCAGTAGATCCAGCACGCGAAAAACACCAACGCCATCGCTAGCGTCATGTTGAGATCGGCGTTGCCGCCGCGAAACAGCGGACGATCGATGACGAATCCCCCGGCGGTCTGATGACCCCAGCCAATCGTGCCCACCCCCGGCAGCAGCCCGATCCAATTGGTCGCGAGAATGAAAATGAAAATCGTCGCGAAGAACCAGAACGTCCGGTCCAGCAGATGCTTCCCGAGAATGCCTTCGAGCAGGTTGTAGAGACCCTCGACCATCCATTCGAAAAAGTTCTGCGCGCCGCCCGGCACCTGCGTCATTTTCCGGGTCGCGACCTGGGCAAACACGATGAGTCCCACGGCCACGATCCAGGTCACCACCATGGAATTGGTGATCGGAAACCCGAAGACACGTCCGATCTCCACCGCGCTCTGCGGAAGACCGTGGTGTTCCTGTTCGACGATCCCGAGGGCAAAGAAGGCAGAGATATCCATCACGATGCCGTTGCGCGTGGGAGCATACCGCATGCCACGGACCTGACCCAGTTGACACACCCGCCCGGAGTCATTCGCGTCGAGTTTCGCCAGGCTTGACGGGGGCGGTTTTGCCTCAGGCGTTGAGGCCGGCCCCGGCATTTCGGATGGGCTCCGCGATACCGGAGCCCTATTGTACGTCATGCCGCCGGATTCCGTCGAGATTGCGGCGTTCGCGACGAACGTCAACTTGCCGGACTCGGCATGGCTAGTGCACAGACGCGTCTGTGGAGGAGCATCCCGATGAACCCGCGTCAGCAAATCCTGGGCGGCCCGCCTTCGCCGAAGCCACGGCAGGCCGGCCTCTTTGCAGTGGCCGTTCTTGCGACAACCGTTTCAGCCGCCGGTTTCCAAGGTGCGGAGACGTTCACGGCGACGGCAACAGTCAAGTCCGCCGCTGGCGCAACGGCGAGCGCACCGATCACCATCGTCGTCGATCGAAAGATGCCGCAGGCCGAAGCGGAGAAGTTCATGAACGCATTCAAGACCGGCGGAGCGGCCGCGCTTCGCAAGGCGCTGACCGGGGTTCCCCCGACGGGCTCGGTAACCGTGGGCGGCGGCGCGGCGACGCCGACGCGGCTCACGCTCGAGCGGCGCACGGATAAAGGCCGGCTCCTCACAATCGTGGCCGACAAACCGATTCTGGCCTTGGGCGCGGGACTGCCCGACGCCAAGCCAAAGACCGATTACGACTTCGCGGTCGTGGATCTCGAAGTCAACGACAGCGGCACCGGCACGGGACAGTTCGCGCCAGCCGCCAAGATCAGCGTGAACAAAGGAGCGTTCGTCGTCTCCGACTATTCGTCGGAGCTTATCCGCCTGACCGGCGTGAAGAAGGTCAAGTAACCCGCGGATCAATCTCGCCAGCGGGCCCCTCGGAGGCCTCCGGTATGCCGTGCCGACTCTGCGATACCGGGGGAAACGGCTGGTCCGCTGACTGAACGAGGCTTGATGATTCCTGCCAACGTGTTGATGCGATTGGGCTACTTCCCCGGATGCACGACGGCGGTAATTGGAACGACGAGTGCGAAGGTAGGAAGAATGGTCCGGCTCAGCGTCGCCCTCCAGGCGACGTCGGCGCGCGCGGCGGAAAGCCTCCTGGAGGCGTGTCGATTTCTGTCGATCAGCACGCGGTTCGATCCGGGCTGCGTCGAGTGCAGCGCGTGGCTGGAAGCGGACGCGATGGTCCGCTACACCGAGCTCTGGGCGACCGAGCCCGACATGCGCCGGCGTGTCCGGTCCGATCAGTTCACGTCACTGCTCGGCGTGGTCGAGGCCGCCAGCGAAGCCGCCGTGCAATTCGATTTCGTCACCTCCACACGGGGACTCGATTACATCGAGGAGGTTCGCGGACTCGCGAGAGGGATCTGACGCGGCCGCCAACTGTCGAGCCGCCCGCCGAGCGGGAGAGCACTGATGAAACGAAAAAAGTACGAGAAGACGCTGCAGAAGCTGCAAGTGCGGCTCTGCCATCTCCAACAGTACGTCAAGGAGAAGGGGCTGCGGGTCATCATCATCTTCGAGGGGCGTGATGGCGCCGGAAAAGGCGGCACCATCAAGGCCATCACCGAACGGGTGAGCCCCCGCGTGTTCAGGGTCGCCGCGCTGCCGGCACCGTCGGATCGGGAAAAGTCTCAGGTGTACATGCAGCGGTACATGCAGTACTTTCCCGCGGCTGGCGAAATCGTGATCTTCGATCGCAGCTGGTACAACCGCGCCGGCGTCGAGTACGTGATGGGCTTCTGCACGCCGCAAGAGCACAAGCGGTTTCTCGAGCTCTGCCCGGAGATTGAAAAGTTCATCATCGATGGCGGCGTCATCCTGATCAAGCTCTGGCTCGAAGTGAGCAATGACGAACAGGAGCGCCGGTTCGAGGCCCGCCTCACCGACCCGATGCGCCAATGGAAGCTCAGTCCGATGGACCTGCCGTCGCGCGAACGCTGGTACGACTACTCCAAGGCGCGGGACATCATGCTGAAGAAGACCGATACGCGCATCGCGCCCTGGTACATCGTTCGATCCGACGACAAGCGGGCGGCGCGCCTGAACGTGATCGAGCACCTGCTGTCGAAGATTCCGTACAAGAAGGTGAAGACGAAGAAAGTGAAGCTGCCCAAACGCTCGAAGAAGGGCGCGTACGACGACGACGCGACGATCGCCCGGCGGCGGTTCGTAGCCGAGCGCTACTGAAAAAGTTGTCCGGCATATAGACCGCGGTCGGAGATTCGCGAGATGTCATGAAGCCCGGGGACGGCAATCATTCGGACGTCCTGGCGGCAAGCCGGATGATGCACGCGAACGTCCGAACGGGCCTCGGTCCGGACGCCATTGCCGAAGCGCTCGTCGACAACCTCCATTACCTCCAGGCGAAGCTGCCACAGCACGCGACACGGCACGACTGGTACGTGGCGCTGGCGTACACCGTCCGCGACCGGCTGCTCGACGGCTACATCAAGACGGTGGAGACGATCGCCGGCGCGCACGCGAAAGTGGTCGCCTACCTGTCGGCGGAATTCCTGACGGGACCACATCTTGGCAACAGCCTGATCTGCCTGGGCATCACGCGCGCCGTGCAGGAGGCGCTGTCGGGCGTGGATCAGGATCTGGCGGCGCTGCTCGAGCAGGAAGAGGAACCCGGCCTGGGCAATGGCGGACTGGGGCGTCTCGCCGCGTGCTACATGGATTCGCTGGCCACGCTGAACGTGCCGGCGATCGGCTACGGGATCCGCTACGAGTTCGGGATCTTCGATCAGGCGATTCGCGATGGCTGGCAGATCGAGATGACCGACAAGTGGCTGCGCTTCGGCAACCCGTGGGAAATCGTCCGATCCGAGATCTGCTTCGACGTGCAGTTCGGCGGACGCACGGAGTCATATCTGGACGAGGCCGGCCGCTACCGCGTGCGCTGGCTCGCGGACAGGGTGATCAGGGGCGTCGCGTACGACACGCCGGTGCCCGGCTACCGGGTGGCCACGACCAACCTGCTGCGTCTCTGGAAAGCCGAAGCCACCGAATCATTCGACTTCGACGCCTTCAATGCCGGCGACTACTACGGCGCGGTCGAGCAGAAGGTGGCATCCGAGACCATCTCGAAAGTGCTCTATCCGAACGACGAGCCGGAAGCCGGCAAGAAACTGCGTCTGGCGCAGCAGTACTTCTTTGTCTCGTGCTCGCTTCAGGACATGATCCGCCTCCACCTGCTGCGCGGCCGCCCGCTCGAAGAACTGCCGTCGTTCTGGGCAGCCCAGCTCAACGATACGCACCCGTCGATGGCCATCGCCGAGCTGATGCGGCTGCTCGTCGACGTGCACCAGATGGAGTGGGATGCCGCCTGGGACGTCACGCAGGCCACCTGCGCGTACACGAATCACACGCTCCTCGCCGAAGCGCTCGAGAAGTGGCCCGTCGCGCTCCTCGGCGCGTTGCTGCCGCGCCACCTCGAGATCATTTACGAGATCAATCGCCGGTTCATGGCGGACGTCCTGCAGCGGTACCCGGACGACGGTCCGCTGGCGGCGCGGCTGTCGCTGATCGACGAAACCGGCGAGCGGTACGTGCGGATGGCGCACCTGGCCGCGGCGGGCAGCCACACCATCAACGGCGTCGCCGCGCTCCACACGGATCTGCTCAAGCGCACGGTCCTGGCGGACTTTCACCGCGTCGCGCCCGCAAAATTCCGGAACGTCACGAACGGCGTCACGCCGCGCCGCTGGATGGTCCTCAGCAACCCGAAGCTGGCGGCGCTCATCACGCGGCACATCGGCGATCGCTGGATCGCGAATCTGGAATCCGAGCTCAAACGGCTCGAGCCTCTCGCGAGCGATGGCGGCTTTCAGGAGGAGTGGCGCGGCATCAAAGCTGAGAACAAGCGCGCGCTGGCCGGGCTGATCGCTGATCGAACCGGGATCCGCGTCGATCCCCAGGCACTGTTCGACATCCAGGTCAAGCGGCTGCACGAGTACAAACGTCAGCATCTCAACGTTCTGCACGTCGTCACGCTCTACACGCGCCTCAAGCAATCGCCGGGTCTGGCAATGACGCCCCGCACGGTGATCTTCGGCGGCAAGGCCGCACCCGCCTACCGAATGGCGAAGTTGATCATCAAGCTCATCAACGCCGTCGCGGACGTCGTCAATCGGGATCCGGACGTCTCGAAGTGGCTCAAGGTCGTCTTCCTTCCGGACTTCAACGTGAAAACCAGCCAGCACGTCTACCCCGCCGCTGATCTGTCGGAGCAGATTTCGACGGCCGGCAAGGAGGCGTCCGGCACCGGGAACATGAAGTTCTCGATGAACGGCGCGCTGACGATCGGCACGCTCGACGGCGCCAACATCGAGATTCGCGACGCCGTCGGCCCCGACAACTTCTTCCTGTTCGGCCTGACCGCCGACGACGTCGACGCACGCAAGAAAAACGGCTACAACCCGCGTGAGGTGTACGCATCGAATGCCGAACTGCGTGAAGCCATCGACCTGCTCGGAAGCGGCCTGTTCTCTGCGGGCGACCGTGAGCTGTTCCAGCCATTGATCGATTCGCTGCTCGGACGCGATGACTACATGCTGCTCGCGGATTACGAGGCCTACGTCGACGCCCAGGCGCGCGCTGCGGACGCGTACACGAGACCGGCAGACTGGACGCGGATGTCGATCCTCAACACGGCGAGGGTTGGCCGCTTCTCATCGGATCGCGCCATCCGGGAGTACTGCCGCCACATCTGGCACGTCAAGCCGATTGCCCAGAGCCGGAGCGGTCGATGATGGCCGGCTCGTGCGCGGCTGGTGTGAGCGCGCCGCTCGGCGCCTCGCTGCACGCCGGGGGCGTGAACTTCAGCGTCTTCTCGAAGCACGCCAGCGGCATCGAGCTGCTGCTCTTCGCCGACCGGAACGCCGCGTTGCCCGAGCGCACCATCGCTCTCGACCCGAACGTCAATCGGACCTATCACTACTGGCACGCGTTCGTCCCGGATCTCGAACCCGGCCACGTGTACGCCTATCGCGCGCACGGTCCGTTCGCGCCGGAGCGCGGCCTGCGGTTCGATCGCGAGAAAGTTCTGCTCGATCCGTACGGACGCGCGGTCGCGGTTCCCGACGGCTATGATCGGCAGGCCGCACGCGCGCCTGGAGACAACGTGGCGTTCGCCATGAAGAGCGTCGTCACGGCGCCGCGCGGCGCGTACGATTGGGAAGGCGACCGGCCGCTCCATCGCCCCTTCGCCGAGACCGTGATTTACGAAGCGCACGTGCGCGGTTTGACCTGTCATCCCAACTCCGGCGTTCCGCCGTCCGCACGTGGCACGTACGCCGGCCTCATCGAAAAAATTCCGTACCTCGCCGATCTCGGCGTCACCGCGGTGGAGCTGCTGCCGGTGTTCCAGTTCGATTCGCACGATGCGCCGCGCGGCCGCGTGAATTACTGGGGATACCAGCCCGTCTCGTTTTTTGCGCCGCACCACGCCTACAGCTCGCGGATCGATCCGCTCGGCGTCCTCGATGAATTCCGGGACATGGTCAAGGCGCTTCACCGCGCCGGCATCGAGGTCATCCTCGACGTGGTCTTCAATCACACGACCGAAGGCGGACAGAACGGACCCACGCTCTGCTACCGCGGATTCGCGAACGAGGTCTACTACATCCTCGAAGCCGACAAGTCGCGGTTCGCCGACTACACCGGCTGCGGCAACACGCTCAACGCCAACCACTCCATCGTCCGCCGCCTGATTCAGGACAGCCTGCGGTACTGGGTGACGGAGATGCACGTCGACGGCTTCCGGTTCGATCTCGCGTCAATCCTCTCGCGAGACGAAGAGGGCGCGCCGATCCCGAACCCTCCGGTGATCTGGGACATCGAGTCGGACCCGCTGCTCGCCGGCACCAAGCTGATCGCCGAGGCCTGGGATGCCGCCGGGCTGTACCAGGTCGGGAGCTTCATCGGCGATACCTGGCAGGAATGGAACGGCCGGTTCCGCGACGACGTGCGACGGTTCCTGAAGAGCGACGACGATGCGGTGCCGCGCCTGGCGATGCGGCTCCTCGGCAGTCCCGACATCTACGGTCACGAGGAGCGCGAGGCCGAGCAGAGCATCAACTTCGTGGCGTGCCACGACGGCTTCACGCTGAACGACGTCGTCTCGTACAACCAGAAGCATAATGAGGAGAACGGCGAGGACAACCGCGACGGATCCGACGACAACATGAGCTGGAACTGCGGCGTCGAAGGTCCGACCGATGACCCGGCGATCGAGGCGCTCCGCAACCGGCAGGTCAAGAACTTCTTCGCGTTGACACTCCTCTCGATCGGTACGCCGATGATCCTGATGGGCGACGAAGTGCGGCGGACGCAGCACGGGAACAACAACGCGTACTGCCAGGATGATGAAACCAGCTGGTTCGACTGGGACCTCGTCGGCCGTCACGCCGACGTGCATCGATTCGTGAAGCTGCTGTTCGCTTTCCGGCAGCGGCGCGATGTCGTGGCCGAAGACTCGACGCTCTCGCTCAACCAGCTTCTCGATCAGGCGGCGATCCGCTGGCACGGCATCGCGCTCGACAAACCCGACTGGGGCACGAGCTCGCATTCACTCGCGTTCACGCTGCGAAGTCTGTACGGCCGGTTTCTGCTTCATGGCATGCTGAACGCGTACTGGGAACCGCTGACGTTCGAATTGCCGCCCGTTGAGGCGACCACCGGTCAGCAATGGCGGCGCTGTATCGATACCGCATTGCCGATGCCCGACGACATTCAACCCTGGGATACGTCACCTGCCGTGACGCAGACGACGTATACGGTGCAGCCACGATCGGCCGTTTTCCTGGTCCAGGCGCTGCCGCGGCCACATGGAAGCGCGCCTGCACGCTGATGCCATGGCGATTCACCCGCTCGCGGGCAAGACCGCTCCAGCGAACGTTCTCGTAGACGTCGATCGGCTTCGGACCGAGTACTACGAGCGGAAACCGGATCCGTCGGATCCGGCGCAGCGTGTCCGCTTCGGGACCAGCGGCCACCGCGGCACGTCGCTGCGCGGCGCGTTCAACGAAGCGCACATCCTCGCCATCACACAGGCGATCTGCGAGTACCGGCGCGGCCAGAACATCAGCGGTCCGCTCTTCATGGGCAAGGACACGCATGCGCTGTCCGGTCCCGCCTTCACGACCGCGCTCGAAGTGCTGGCGGCGAACGACGTCACCGTGATGATCGACGGGAGCGACGGGTACACGCCGACGCCGGTGGTCTCGCACGCCATCCTCACCTTCAACCGCGGCAAGAAATCCGGGCTCGCGGACGGCATCGTCATCACCCCGTCGCACAACCCGCCGGAAGACGGCGGCTTCAAATACAACCCGCCGAACGGCGGACCGGCGGACACGGACATCACGCGCTGGATCGAAGACGACGCCAACCGGCGGCTGTCGAGCGGTCTCGCGGGCGTGCGACGAATCGCCCCGGAGAAGGCCCGCCGCGCGCCAACCACCCGTCCGCATGACTTCGTCGGATCCTACGTCAGCGATCTCGCGTCGGTCGTCGACATGGATGCCATCCGATCCGCCGGCCTCAGGCTCGGCGCCGATCCGCTCGGAGGCGCGAGCGTCGCGTTCTGGCAGCCGATCGCCGACCGGTACGGCATCAACGTGCAGGTCGTGAACGATCGCGTCGATCCGACGTTCCGCTTCATGCCGCTCGACTGGGACGGCCAGATCCGCATGGACTGTTCGTCGCCGTTCGCGATGGCCCGTCTCATCGAGCTGAAAGATCGGTTCGACATCGCGTTCGGCAACGACCCGGATGCGGACCGGCACGGCATCGTCACGCGCACCGGCGGCCTCATGAATCCCAATCACGTGCTGGCCGCGGCCATCGCGCACGTCTTCACGCGGCGCCCCGCCTGGCGTGCCGAAGCAGCCGTCGGCAAGACGGTCGTGAGCAGCAGCATCATCGACCGTGTCGCCGCGCGTGTCGGCCGCGCGCTCGTCGAGGTGCCGGTCGGGTTCAAGTGGTTCGTGCCGGGCCTGCTCGACGGCTCGCTGGGATTTGGCGGCGAAGAAAGCGCCGGCGCGTCCTTCCTGCGGCGCGACGGCACCGTCTGGACGACCGACAAGGATGGCATCGTCATGGATCTGCTCGCCGTGGAGATCATGGCGACAACCGGACGGGACCCTGCCGAACTGTACGGCGACTTGACGCGTGAGCTTGGTGCGCCGTCGTACGAACGGATCGACGCGCCGGTGACCAGTGAGCAGAAGACGATGCTCCTCAATCTCGCGCCGGCCGACGTGCGCGCGTCGGAACTCGCAGGAGATCCGATTCGGAACATTCTGACGGCGGCGCCGGGCAACGGCGCACCGATTGGCGGCCTGAAGGTCGTCACCGCAGAGGGCTGGTTCGCGGCCCGGCCATCGGGCACGGAACAGGTGTACAAGCTCTACGCGGAAAGTTTCCGCGGGCTCGATCACCTTCGACGAATCCAGCACGAGGCTCAGGCGCTGCTCGAACGCGTGTTCGCCGGAGCACACGCATCACGGACTCGGACTGGTTGAATGGCGGCCCCTCGCGTGTTTCTTGTACGCCATGGTGAGACGGCGTGGACGCTGACCGGTCAACACACGAGCAGCACCGACATTCCGCTGACGGAGAAGGGGCGGTCGGTCGCCGCCGGTCTGGCACCGGTGCTGACCAAGATCGACTTCGCGCTCGTGTTGACCAGCCCGCTGAAGCGCGCGCGCGAGACGTGCGAGCTGGCCGGCTTTGCCGGACGCTGTGAAATCGAGCCGGACTTGATGGAGTGGAACTACGGCGAGTACGAGGGATTGACGTCGGATCAGATCAAGACGCGCACCCCCGGTTGGCTGCTCTTCCGCGACGGATGCCCGGGCGGTGAAACGCCGCAGCAGATCGGCGCGCGGGCTGATCGCCTGATTACGCGCCTGCGCGGCGTCCAGGAGAACGTCGCGCTGTTTGGCCACGGTCACTGCTTCAGAGTGTTCATGTCGCGGTGGATCGGCCTGCCGGTCAGCGCAGGAAGTACTTTCCTCCTGGACCCGGCGACGATGAGCATTGCGAGCTATTACCAGGGCGTGCCGGCGGTGAAGCGATGGAACGTGCCCGTCGCGAATGGACCTGAAGACTGGCTGCAGCTATGGCACGACGAATCGCGGTGATTGGAGAACGACTGTGGACGAAGTCCTAGCGAATCAAGAGAAGACCTCGACGACGTCAGCGGAAAAACCGCTGACCGATCGAGAGCTGGACCTGATGCATGCGTATTGGCGCGCCTGCAACTACCTCGCGGTCGGGATGATCTACCTCAAGAACAACCCGCTGCTGAAAGAACCGTTGAAGACGGACGACATCAAACACCGCTTGCTGGGACATTGGGGCGCCAGCCCGGCGTTGTCGTTCACGTGGGTGCACCTCAACCGGATGATTCTCAAACACGACCTGGACGTCGTGTTCGTCGCCGGCCCCGGACACGGGGCGCCGGGCGTCCTCGGGCCGGCGTATCTCGAGGGCACGTATTCCGAGACCTATCCGGACAAGAGCGAAGACGCCGTTGGGATGTGCAGGTTCTTCAAGCAGTTCTCGTTTCCCGGGCACATCGGCAGCCATGTGACGCCGGAAACCCCGGGCTCGATTCACGAAGGCGGCGAGCTTGGGTACAGCCTCTCGCACGCGTATGGAATGGTGCTCGACAATCCGGATTTGATTGCAGCCTGTGTCGTTGGCGACGGCGAAGCAGAGACCGGTCCGCTCGCCACATCGTGGCATTCCAACAAGTTCATCAACCCGGTGCGCGACGGCGCGGTCCTGCCGATCCTCAGTCTCAACGGCTACAAGATCGCCAACCCGACGATTCTCGCGCGCATCAGCCGCGAAGAATTGGAAGCGCTGTTCATCGGCTACGGCTACACGCCGTACTTCGTCGAGGGCGACGACCCGGCGCTGATGCATCAGAAGATGGCCGCGACGCTCGAGCGCGCGATCGGCCAGATTCGAACGGTGCAAAGGACGACGCGGCAATCGCAGAAGCCGGTGCGCCCGCACTGGCCGGTCATCATCCTGCGGGCGCCGAAAGGCTGGACCGGACTGAAAGAGATTCGCGGGCACAAGGTCGAAGGATCCTGGCGGTCGCATCAGGTGCCGCTCGCCGACGTCCGCGACAATCCGTCGAGCCTGAAACTACTCGAATCCTGGATGCGCAGCTACAAGCCCGAGGAGCTGTTCGACGCGGACGGCCGGCTCATCCCGGAGCTGCGGTCGCTCGCGCCGCGCGGCTCCCGCCGGATGAGCGCCAATCCGCACGCCAACGGCGGACTGCTGCGCAAAGATCTGAACCTGCCGGATTTTCGGCAGTATGCGGTCCCGGTCAAGGGACGCGGCACGATCAACTACGAAAACACCAGGCCGCTCGGCGAGTTCCTGCGAGACGTCCTGAAAGAGAATCCGACCAACTTCCGCGTCTTCGGCCCCGACGAGACCGCGTCGAACCGGCTGCAGGCCGTGTATGAGGCCACCAAGAAAACCTGGATGGCCGATCAGCTGCCTGAAGACGCCGACGGCGGCGAGCTCGCTCCTGACGGCCGCGTGATGGAAATGCTCTCCGAGCACACGCTCGTCGGCTGGCTCGAAGGGTACCTGCTCACCGGCAGGCACGGCTTCTTCCACACGTATGAAGCCTTCGCGCACGTGATCGATTCGATGTTCAACCAGCACGCCAAGTGGCTCGACATCTCGAAGAACCACGTGCCCTGGCGGGCGTCGGTGGCCTCCGAGACGATTCTGCTGTCGTCGACCGTCTGGCGGCAGGATCACAACGGGTTCTCGCATCAGGATCCGGGGTTCATCGATCTGGTCACGAACAAGAGCCCGTCGGTGACGCGCGTGTACCTCCCGCCCGACGCGAACACGCTGCTCGCGGTCGCCGATCACTGTCTGCGCAGCAGCGACTACATCAACGTCATCGTCGCCGACAAACAGAAGCATCTGCAGTTCACGACGATTGCCGAGGCGGTCATTCATTGCGCCAAGGGTCTTGGCATCTGGGCGCGGGCGAGCACTGATGCGGGCGAGGAGCCGGATGTGGTCCTGGCGTCCTGCGGAGACGTCGCGACGAAGGAGGCGCTCGCGGCCGCGGCGATTCTCCGCGAGCGGCTTCCGGATCTGAAGCTGCGTTTCGTCAACGTCGTGGATCTATTCAGGCTGCAGCCGGTCTCCATCCATCCGCATGGGTCGACTGAGCGCGAGTTCGACTCGCTGTTCACGACCGACAAGCCGATCGTGTTCAACTTTCACGGCTACCCGTGGCTCATCCATAAACTGGCGTACCGCTTCGCGGGTCACGCCAACCTGCACGTCCACGGCTACCAGGAACGCGGGAATATCAATACGCCGCTCGAGCTGGCGATGTTGAACGAGACGTCGCGGTTCCACCTCGTCATCGACGTCATCGATCGCGTGCCGAAGTGCCGGACGAAGGCCGCGCACCTCAAAGAAGAGATGCGAAACGCGATCATCGACAACATGAGGTATGCGCACGAGCACGGCACCGATCGCGCCGAGCTCGCCGACTGGACCTGGCAGTACTAGCGGGCTGCTGGCGCAGCCCGAACATAGAAGTTAGAACTTAGAACTTAGAACTCAGAACTTCGAACTTCAAACCGTATGCGCGTCGCGACTGGATCGGATCATGCCGGCTTCGAGCTGAAGGAGGCGATGAAGGCCTTCCTCATCGACGAGCATCACGAGGTCGTCGACGTCGGTACGCACAGTCTCGATCCGGTCGACTACCCCGACTACGCGATCGCGGTCGCCGCGGCCGTGCGGGGCAACCAGGCCGATCGCGGCATCCTGATTTGCGGCAGCGGCGTCGGCGCGGCGATGGCCGCCAACCGGATTCCGGGGATTCGCGCCGGCCTCTGCCACGACACCTACTCGGCGCACCAGGGCGTCGAGCACGACGACATGAACGTGCTGGTCCTCGGCGGCCGGGTCGTCGGCGTCGAGCTGGCGCGCGAGCTGATCCGCGCGTTTCTCGGTGCACACTTCTCGGCCGAGAGCCGGTATGTCCGCCGGCTGGCCAAGGTGACTGCGCTCGAGAACCCGTTGCGCGCGCTCAACGTCTACGGGCAGTCGGTCTGGCTCGATTACATCCGCCGCAGCCTGATCACGAGCGGCGACTTGCGGCGCCTGATCGACGAGGACGGCCTGCGCGGCCTCACGTCGAATCCGACCATCTTCGAAAAAGCTGTCGCCGGCAGCCCCGATTACAAGGACCTGTTCGACACGCCGGACGCGCGGCGGCTGGACGCGAAGACGCTCTACGAAAAGCTGGCGGTCCGTGACATTCAGGACGCCGCCGACGCCCTCCGCTCCGTCTACGACACCACCGCGAAACGTGACGGGTACGTGAGCCTCGAAGTGTCACCGCTCGCCGCCTATGACACGGCGGCCACGCTCGACGAAGCCAGGCGCTTGTGGAAGGCCGTGGCGCGCGACAACCTGATGATCAAGGTCCCCGCGACGGCTGAAGGCATCCCCGCGATCCGGCAGCTCATCGGCGAAGGGATCAACGTCAATGTGACGCTGCTCTTCTCGCAGACCGCTTACGAACAGGTCGCCAACGCGTACATCGAAGGGCTGGAGGATTTCCGGGCGCGCCGGGGTGACCTTTCCCGCATCGCGAGCGTCGCCAGCTTCTTCGTCAGCCGCATCGACACGGCGATCGATGCGCTCACGGCCGCGCGGCTGGAGACGACGACCAACCCGCAGGCGCGGAGTGCCCTGCAGGGTCTCGCCGGCAAGGTGGCGATCGCCAATGCCAGGCTGGCATTCCAGCGCTACAAAGAGCTGTTCGGCGGAGCGCGCTGGAAGGCGCTCGCTGCTCAGGGCGCGCAGACGCAGCGGCTGCTCTGGGCCAGCACGAGCAGCAAGAACCCGCGATATCGCGACGTGATCTACGTCGAGGAGCTCATCGGTCCGGACACCGTCAACACGATGCCGCCGGCAACCGTTGAAGCCTTCCGCCATCACGGGCAGCCGCGCGCGAGCCTCCTCGAAGACGTCGAGCCGGCCCGGGCGACGATGGCGGCGCTGGCGGACGTCAACATCTCCATGAAAGAGGTGACCGATCGGCTGCTCGCCGACGGTGTCCAGTTGTTCGCGGACGCGTTCAAAAAGCTGCTGGAAGCGGTGCGACTGAAAACCGTCGACGCCGGCGGCACCAGGATCAATGGATTGACGTACGTCGCGCCGAAGCCCCTGGCCGACGCCGTCAAGAAGTCATTGGACGAGTGGCGCACGCACCACAACATCCGGCGGCTCTGGAGCCGCGACGCGTCGGTCTGGACTGGCAAGGACGAAGCACAGTGGCTCGGCTGGCTCGGCGTGACCAACGGTCAACTCGCGCACATCGAGCGGTTCAGGCAGGCGGCCGAGATCGTGCAAGGCGGCGGCTTCTCGCACACGGTGCTGCTCGGCATGGGCGGATCGAGTCTGTGTCCTGACGTCCTGGCGTCGACGTTCGGCAGAATCGCTGGCTGGCCGGCGCTGCACGTCCTGGATTCCACTGACCCGGCGCAGATCAAATCGCTCGAACAGGCGATCGATCTCAAGAAGACGTTCTTCGTCGTCTCCAGCAAATCCGGATCGACGCTCGAGCCCGAGATCTTCAGACAATATTTCTTCGATCGCGTTCGCGAGGTCGTCGGGCCCGCCGAGGCCGGCAAGCGCTTCGTCGCGATCACCGATCCCGGGTCGATGCTGCAGCAGACAGCCGAACGCGACGTGTTCCGGCACGTCTTCTTCGGCTGGCCGGACATCGGGGGCCGCTACTCCGCGCTCTCGGATTTCGGACTCGTTCCCGCCGCCGTGATGGGCATCGACGTCGCGAAGTTTCTCGATCGCACGGAGGCGATGGTGTGTGCCTGCATGCCATCGGTGCCGGTCGAGGAGAATCCGGGAGTGATGCTGGGGACTGTCCTTGCCGTCGCGGCGACGTCGTTTGGACGCGACAAGGTGACGATTGTCGCCTCGCCAGGAATTCGACTGGTTGGCGCGTGGCTCGAACAACTGATTGCGGAATCAACCGGGAAGATCGGGAAGGGACTCATCCCCGTCGACCGTGAGCAGCCCGGCCCTCCCGAGGTCTACGGCGCCGACCGCGTCTTTGTCTATCTGAAACTGCAGTCGGCTCCCGATGAGACGCAGGATCGAGCCATGGACGCGCTGGAACGCGCGGGTCATCCGGTCGTGCGGATCACTGTCGACGATCCGTACGATCTCGGCGAGGAATTCTTCCGGTGGGAGATCGCGATTGCGGTTGCGGGCTCGATCCTCGGTATCAATCCCTTCGATCAGCCGGACGTCGAAGCCAGCAAGATCGCCACACGGAAACTGACCGCGGAGTATGAGAAGTCCGGCTCGTTGCCGGCCGAGACGCCGATTCTTGCCGCGGATGCGATCAAGTTGTTCACGGACGACGCCAACTCGAAAGCGCTGTCGAGCCTTGTGGGAAACAACCGGACCCTCGAGGGCTGGGTGCGCGCCCACCTCGGGCGCGCTGGCGCTGGCGACTACGTGGCGCTGCTGGCCTACATCGAGATGAACGATGCCCACGACGTGATCCTGCAGTCGATGCGTCATGCCATCCGCGATGCCAGACGCGTCGCGACGTGCGTCGAATTCGGCCCGCGCTTCCTGCATTCCACGGGCCAGGCGTACAAGGGCGGCCCGAACAGCGGCGTGTTCATTCAGATCACCTGCGACGACGCGGTGGATCTGCCGGTGCCGGGACGGAAGTACACGTTTGGCGTCGTCAAGGCGGCGCAGGCGCTCGGCGATTTCCAGGTGCTCGCGGAGCGTAATCGCCGCGCGCTGCGCGTGCATATCGGCGGCAACCTGCAGGCAGGACTTTCGAGACTGCAGGCTGCCGTTCAAACGGCACTTCAAGACTTGCGATAACGGGCGGTCAAATGCCCCGAAAAGAAGTGAGGATCCCATGGCAAGAACCGATCGAAAGTTGACCGCAGAGTCGCGGCGGCTGGTGGAAATACGCGACGAACAGGCGCCCTGGAGGAAATGGGGACCCTACCTGAGCGAGCGGCAGTGGGGCACCGTTCGCGAGGACTACAGCCAGTCAGGCAACGCCTGGGACTACTTCAGCCACGACCAGGCTCGGTCGCGCGCGTACCGCTGGGGCGAAGACGGCCTCGCGGGCATTTCGGACGACTGGCAGCTGCTCTGCTTCGCGCTCGCCCTCTGGAACGGGAAGGACCCGATCCTCAAGGAGCGCCTGTTCGGCCTGACCAATAGTGAAGGCAACCACGGCGAGGACGTCAAGGAGTACTACTTCTACCTCGACTCGACGCCGACGCACTCGTACATGAAGTATCTGTACAAATATCCTCAGGCGGCGTACCCGTACGACGAGATCGTCAAGACCAACAGCCAGCGCTCGCGGACGGACTTCGAATACGAGCTGATCGACACGGGTGTCTTCGACGACAACCGGTACTTCGACGTGTTCGTCGAGTACGCGAAAGCTTCCCCCGAGGACCTGCTCATCGAGATCACGGTCACCAACCGCGGACCCGAGCCGGCGACCCTGCACGTGCTGCCGACGCTCTGGTTCCGCAACACGTGGTCGTGGGAGCAGAACGGCGCGGCCCGCCCATCGCTGCGGCTGATCGAAGCCGCCGGCGCAGTCGCCGCCTCGCACCCCGAGCTTGGCATCCGCTATCTCTCGGCCGACGGCGCGCCCCCGTGGCTGTTCACCGAGAACGACACCAACACCGAGCGGCTGTTCCGCACGGCGAATCCAACTCCCTACGTGAAGGACGGCATCAACCACTACCTGGTGCACGGACAACTGCAAGCCGTGAACCCGGGGCAGACGGGCACGAAGGCCTCGGCGCATTATGCGTTGACCATCGACGCGGGCGGATCGCAGGTGCTGCGCCTGCGGCTCACTGACGAGGCGCCGGTGCTTGAAGGGGCGACCGGCCGCCCGCGAAGTCCGGTAGGCGCCGACTTCGACGAGGTCATGACCGCACGTCGGCAGGAAGCGGACGAGTTCTATGCCACCGTCATCCCTGAATCGCTCGGCGCCGACGGCGCCAATGTGATGCGTCAGGCGCTCTCCGGAATGCTGTGGTCCAAGCAGTTCTACAACTACGACGTCGATCGCTGGTTATCCGAGCGCGGGTCCGATCCGTTCAACCCCAGACGCCGCCCGGCGCCGCGCAACGATCGCTGGCAACACATGCAGAATCGCGACATCCTCTCGATGCCCGACAAGTGGGAGTACCCGTGGTACGCCGCGTGGGACCTGGCCTTCCACGTGCTCGCGCTGACGCTCGTCGACGAGGACTTCGGCAAGCAGCAGCTCGACCTGATGCTCGGAGAGCGGTACCTCCATCCGAGCGGTCAGATCCCCGCATATGAGTGGAACTTCGGCGACGTCAACCCGCCGGTCCATGCGTGGTCGACGATTTTTACCTACCGGCTCGAAAAGGCCCGGCGCGGCCAGGGCGATCTCGAATGGCTGGAGCGTTCGTTCCACAAGCTGCTGCTCAACTTCACCTGGTGGGTGAACCGCAAGGATCGCGACGGCAACAACGTCTTCGAGGGCGGCTTCCTGGGGCTCGACAACATCGGCGTGTTCGACCGCAGCGCGCCGTTACCGACCGGCGGGCACCTGGAGCAGGCCGACGGCACGGCGTGGATGGCGCTCTTCTGCCAGAACATGCTGGAGATCAGCGGGCAACTGGCGCTGGAGAAACCCGCCTACCTCGACATGTGTCTCAAGTTCGTCGAGCACTTTCTCTATATCGCGTCCTCGATGGTCCATGCGGGGGAGGACGTCGGGATGTGGGACGAAGAAGACGGGTTCTTCTACGACGTGCTGCGACTGCCGAATGGTCGCGGCGAGCGGCTGAAAGTCCGCTCGATGGTCGGGCTGCTGCCGTTCTGCGCGGTCACGGTCTTCGAGGGAGAACTCCTGAAAAAGTACCCGCAGATCGCTCCGCGGTTCAGGCGGGTCCTGGAGGCGCGGCCGGAGCTGGCGTCGTTCATTCACGATCCATCCAAACGCGGAGAGCACGGCCGGGCGCTCGCATCGATTCTGAACGAGACGAAGCTCCGTCGGGTGCTGGCGAAAATGCTGGACGAGAACGAGTTCTTCAGTCCGTACGGCATCCGCTCACTCTCCCGGTATCACGAGAACCATCCGTATGTGCTGCAGGTCCAGGGTCAGACGTACGGCGTGTCGTACCTCCCGGCCGAGTCCGACACCGGCATGTTCGGCGGCAATTCCAACTGGCGCGGACCGATCTGGATGCCGGTCAACGGCCTGATCCTCCGCGCGCTGCTGCATTACTACTCGTACTACGGTGACAAGTTCACGGTGGAATGCCCCACTGGATCCGGGCGCCAGATGACGCTGTACGAGATCGCCAATGAGCTCTCGCGCCGGCTGAGCGGGATCTTCCTCAAGGACAGCCAGGGACGCCGGGCGGTGTACGGAGGCACGCGAAAATTCCAGGAGGATCCGCATTGGCGCGACCTGCTCCTGTTCTACGAGTTCTTCCACGGCGACAACGGCGCCGGGCTCGGCGCCAGTCACCAGACAGGATGGACCGGCACCGTCGCGCGCACGATGCACCTGTTTGCCACGAACACCGCCGCCGATCTGCTCGACCTCGGCAAAGCTGCCGGCGTCACCGAGCACAAACCCGCCGCCGCGGGCGCGTAGCGGCGCGGCATGGAGCGCGACCGGAGGGATCGACGGGAACGCCTGCTCGACCCGATCTCGCGGATCTCCGAGATCCTCTTCGGGCTCATCATGGCGCTGACGTTGACCACCACGCTCAGCGCCGCCACTGCCGGCCGTGACGAGGTGCGGACGCTCATCGTCGGCGTCCTCGGGTGCAACATCGCGTGGGATTGGTCGATGCGGTCATGTTCCTGATGAGCGCCGTGACTGAGCGCGGCCATGGCGTCGTCACGATCCGCTCGGTTCAGTCGGCGAGGAATCCTGCGGAGGCCCATCGCGTCATCACGAACGCGATGTCGCCCCTCATGGCGTCAACCTTGACGACGGACGACATCGAGCGTGTGCGTCAGCATCTTCTGCGGATGCGCGACCTGCCACCGGCGACGTCCATCACCCGTGAGGACTGGCTGCGCGCGCTGGGTGTGTTCCTGCTGGTGTTCCTCGCCACGCTCCCGGTCGTCATCCCCTTCTTCGTCGTGCGCGACGCGCAGGTCGCGACGCGGCTGTCGAACGCGATCGCCATCGTGATGCTGTTTGGGTGCGGCTACTGGCTTGCCGCACACGGCGGCTACAGCCCGTGGCGCGCCGGGCTCAGCATGGTGCTCCTTGGCGTGTTCCTCGTCGCGATCGCCATTGCGCTTGGAGGATAAAGGCCTAATAGCTGTAGCCGACGTAGACCATTCCGTAGGTGAGACTCTTCGTGCGGCCCGTCAACTGCTGGACGGCCTTGCCAGGATCTGCATACGCACCCAGGAAACTGATCGTGAAATTGCGATTCAGCTTCCAGTCCACATAGGCGTCGATCTCGAGCGCGAGATCCGAGTCGGTCACGCGAGGCCCGACCGACCGGGGATGATCAGCCACGAACTTGAAGAGCAGCAAGCCGCCGCTGATTGCGTCGGTCGGCGACACGTCTGCACGGATCAAATGCGTTTTCAGGTTCGAGTTGGCCAGGAAGTACTCGCCGCCAATTTCGCCCTGCCACCAGGTGCCCCAGTCGTAGAAGCCCGGGAACAGCGGATCGAACGCCTCGTTGCGGGCCGTGAGCGGGTCGTCGCCCTGAAAGAACGCGTAGCGGTACGTGAGCGTGGGCGTCCACGTGGCCTCGGCGAACTCGTAGGCGCCCTGCAGCGTCCAGGCATTCGAGTCGCGCGCGGCGCCGTTGCGCTCCGCCGCGTACTCGAATTCGAATGAGAAATCCGCCAGGCGCCTGATCGGCGACGCATACGCACGGACGTTGAACACATTCAGTCCGTCGCGACCCGGTTCGATCGCCGGATCGGCAAACCAATTCATGTACGTCGCGCCGAGTGTCGTCTCCTCCCCGAGCGTGAATTCGTAGTTGGTGCCCCACAGCCGGCTGCCGCTGTCGGCCTCCGGAAGCTCGTCCTTGTCGAGATAGAACGTCTCGATCACATGACGTCCGGGCTTGACGCGGCCGATCGCCGCGAACTGAAAGGCCTTGCGCGCGTTCGTCCAGTAACCTCCTCGGCTCCCGCCCTCGGCCGCGCCGTCGAACAACAGCAACCCGTGGCCGATCTGGTACTGCTCCCGTCCCACACTGAAGTCGAGCGCATTCTCACCGAGGCCCTCAAACCTCTTTCCCGATCGCCACCCGATGTAGAGGTCTTCGGCCTGGAACGACGAGACGTCCCCCCCGAACGCCGCCGGAACCGAGCCATATGTCCGCTCGCCAACGGCGCTGATCTTGCCGTAGATTTCCCGCGATGATTTGAACTGGTAGACGCCGGAAAGCGCCGGCTTGACGTAGCCTTCGAACCACTGATCGCTCAGGTTCTCGTTCACGCCAGGTTCCTTGGGATTGTTGAAGAGCGAGTTTGCGAACCCGAACGTCCCCCACCCGGCGTCGAAGTTGAACGTCCACGCGATCTTCTTCGGCAAGCCGGTCGGTTTGCTGTCCTGCGCCTGCTCGCCCGGCTTCGCCAGAAATACGATGAGCAGCGCCGTTCCCAGCGCCCGTGTCATGATCCCCCGTCCTCGCATGGGCGAACCCTGCAGACGAGTTGCCATCCCGACTCATCTGACCGGGGCGGCCGCCTGCGCCCGACATCCCGGATGGATCCACGGCATGTCGTGGGACGGACGTCCGGCGGGCCCGAAAGGACGCACGCCCTGCGACGAACCCCGGCACGCACTTCGCACATCGGAGAGCGCGACATGAGTTGCGCGACCTGGCGATCGAACGCAGCCTGGCGTCTGGTGGCGCCGTGTGTCCTGACGATCGCGCTGTCCGGAGTGTCGTCGGCGCAACCCGCGCCAGACCCGGCGTCGGCACAGCCCGCTCCCAAGCCCGCGAAAGACCCGCTCGACCGAGAAACGCCCCGGGGAGCCGTACGCGGATTCCTGAGCGCCGGTCGCAGCGGTCAGGATGAGGTCGCGGGCGAATACCTGAATCTGCCGCCCGGCAGACGGTCGGCGGGACTCGCCCATCAGCTGTTCGTCGTTCTCGATGCGCGAATGCCCGCGCGGCTGACGTTGATCAACGACATCCCGGAAGGATCACGATCGAACCCGTTGAAACCGAACGAGGAGATCGTCGCCGAAATTCCTGCCGCCCAGGGCAAGCTGGAGATCGTGCTCGACCGTGTGCAGCGCCAGAACGGGCCGGCCCTCTGGCTGTTCTCGGAACGGACGCTGTCGGCCATTCCAGCGGCGTACGAGGAGGTCACGCTCGGGTGGGGCGAGGGCGCACTGCCGCGTCTGCTCACAGGCACGCAATTCGGAGGGATACGGCTGCTCGAATGGCTCTGCGTTTTGCTGGGGCTGCCCATTCTGTATCTCGTGACCGTGGTCCTGAACAAAACCCTGAGCCCGCTCGTCGGCGGGATCGGGCGACGGCTCTTCAAAGACCCCGAGATGTTCGTCCGCAACGCGCTGCCCGGCCCGGCGCGACTGCTGCTGCTGGCGCTCACGATCGAGTGGCTGCGATCGGCGATTCCGCTGCCGCTGCTCGTGCGGCAGTTCTGGTCGTTGATGGCCGCCCTGGTCACGATCGCGGCCATCGTGTGGCTGCTGATCCTCGTGGACGGCGCCGTTGAGCAGTACATTCGCCGCCGTTTTCCGCGCTTCAATGTTGCCGGCGCCGTGTCGCTCCTCCGTCTGGGCCGGCGCGTCGTCGACCTGCTGGTGATTGTCGTCGGCGTGCTCTTGGCGATTCGCCGGCTCGGTATCGATCCGACGCCGGCGCTCGCCGGCCTCGGCGTGGGGGGTATCGCGGTGGCGCTCGCCGCGCAGAAAACGCTGGAAAACGTGATCGCCGGCGCGTCGCTGATCTTCGATCAAGTCGTGCGAGTCGGTGACACCCTGCAGATGGACACGGTCGTGGGTACGGTGGAACACATCGGCCTGCGGTCGACGCGCATTCGCACCCCCGATCGCACCCTCGTGAGCGTCCCCAACAGCCACATCGCGAATGCGAGCCTGACGACGATTTCGGCGCGCGACAAGTTCTGGTTCCATCCGGTGATCGGCCTTCGATACGAGACGACGCCGGCGCAACTCCACGCCGTCGTCGACGGCATCATCCGACTGCTCGGCGAACATCCGTCCGTCGAGAAAGACAGCGTGCGCGTCCGGTTCTTCCGTCTCGGGCCGTTCTCCCTGGACGTCGATGTGAACGCGTACGTGTTTGCCCGTGACTGGAACCACTTCCTCGAGATCCAGGAGCGGCTGCTGTTCGGCGTGACGGATATCATCAGCGCGGCGGGCGCCGAGATTGCTTTCCCTTCGCAAACGATGTACATGGCAGAGACCCCGGCGGCGCGTGACACCCAGCCGCCGGTGCCGACGCGATGAACGAGGCGAAACGATGAAGCTGCCGGCGGCCTTGCTGTCCGCGGCGCTTCTTCTCGCACGACCCGTGGGAGCCCAGGACCTCGAGCCGCGCGCTTACTCCCCTTCTCCGATCGGCACCACGTTCTTCGTGGTCACCGCGACACGGTCCGCGGGCGGAATCTTCACGGATACCTCGAGCCCGATTACCGACGTCGACGCCAAGCTCGGCGTGCTGGGCCTCGGGGCGGGCCACACCTTTGGGCTCGCCGGCAGGCAAGTGCTGATGCTCGGAGCGGCGCCCGTCGTCTGGGGCGAGGCGAGCGGCAGCATCGGCGAGGATCGGCGCAGCGTCACCCGAAGGGGCCTCGGCGATCTCCGCGTGAAACTCTCGACGATTCTCGCCGGCTCGCCTGCCATGCCACCGGCCGAATTCGCCCGCGCGCCGCGCCGGACGATTTTGGGGGTCAGCCTGACGGTCGTGACGCCGACGGGCCAGTACTACCCCGACAAACTCGTCAACCTCGGATCGAACCGGTGGTCGTTCAAACCCGAGATCGGCGTCTCCTACCCGGCCGGCCGGTGGACGATCGACGGGTACGCCGGCGTGTGGTTCTTCACCGACAACGACGAGTACTACCCGGGAACATCTCTCCGCGCGCAGGACCCGATCACGGCGTTACAGGGGCATGTGAGCTACACGCTCGCAAGGCGCGCGTGGGTGGCGTTCGACGCCACCTGGTATACGGGAGGCCAGTCGCGCATCGACGGCGTACCGAAAGCGGACCAGCAGCGGAACACGCGACTCGGAGCCATGCTGGCGGTACCGGTCGGCGCGCGTCAATCGATCAAAGTCGCGTACAGCGCGGGCGCGACGACGCGCGTCGGCGCCGATTTCCGCACGGTGACAATCGGGTGGCAGATCGTTTTCTTTTGATGATGAGGGAATCGGTAATCTGGAATCGATCTGGAATCGGCAAATCGCCGCGATTTGAGATCTCGACAGATTTCAGATTCCCGATTGATCTAGATTCCAGATAGATTCGCGATTCCCGATAGATTTCAGATTGTCAGATTACCGGATCGAGATTGCAGATTCCCAGATTGCACATTTCAGATTGACGCCCGACGTCCGCCGCTCGATCACTTGCTCGGCGGCGGTTGCGGCATTTCGAAGCTGCCGCCCAGCGCCAGATGCAGATTGACGCGCTGGAGGCGCTGCTCGGTCTGCGTGCGGACGACGGCGGATTCAGTCGCGTTCAGCGCCAGCTGTCGCTGCGCCACGAACCTGAGATCGGTGCTGCCGACCTTGAATTGCGTTTGCACGATCTCGAGCGCGCGCCGGCTGTCGGCGAGCGTCTGCGTGAGAATCTGCTCCCGTTCACGCGCGGCGATCTCGGCCGCGAGCGCGTTCTCGACTTCACTGAAGGCACGCTGGCCGACGACGGCGTACGCGGCAACCGCTTGCTGCTGTTCAGCCGTGCGGATTTCCACCTGCCTCTTGAGCGCGCCGCCCCGGAAAACGGGCACCAGCAGATTCGCGCCGATGCTCCAGATGGGGTTGTTGCGATCCTGCAGGACGAACAGCTCGCTCGAAATCGAGCTGACGCTGGTCGTGAGCGCGATGGCCGGCAGGCGCGCCGCCTTCGCTTCGCCGACGCGGTTGAACGCCGCCGCGATACGACGTTCGGCGGCGACGATGTCGGGCCGGCGTTCGAGCAACTCTGACGGCAGACCGCCCGGCACGGCGCCGGGCTGTGCCGGCAACTGCGGGCTGATCGTCGCCGCAGCTGCAGGATACCGGCCGAGAAGGATCTCCAGTCCCCGAATCGCCTGCTCGCGAGACAGCTCGATCTGCCGCAAGGCATCACGATACGTTCCGACATTGGAACGCGCGACGTAAACGTCTTCGTCGTTGCCCACGCCGACCCGCGTCCGGTCCTCGGCAAGCCGGACGAGGTCTTCGCTGTTGCGAATGGTTCCCCGCGCGACTTCCGCCTGCAAGCCAGCTTCGATCGCCAGGAACCAGTTTTTCGCGACAGTCGCGGCGATCGATTGGCGCGCGTACTCGAAATCGGCGGCGGCTGCAGCGGCGTCCTCTCGTGCCGCGGCACGTCCATAGCGCACACGGCCCCAGAGATCCAGTTCCCAGTTGACGGTAAGCGCACCACCTTGCAGGCCGGAGCTATCGCCGGACATCTTCCCGCCGCCGCGCGCGAAGATGTCGGCCGACGGGTACAGCTTTGCGCCCGCGAGCTTCGCGTAGAGCATCGCCTGCTCGACACGCGAGGCCGCGACGCGCAAGTCGGCGTTGTGGGCGATGGCCTCGGCAACCGCCGCCGTGAGTTGCTCGTCGGAGAACGTCGCCAGCCAGTTGTCCGAAACTTGCCCGGCGGCCGCTCCAGCCGCAGTCCACTGGCCCGGTACCTTGACCGTCGGCAGCGCTTCTTCCTTGATGGCGGCCGCGTCCGGCGGGTTCTTCAGACGGCACGCCGGCAGCATCAGGACGAGCGCGACGAGCGCGCACAGTCCAGCAGGATGCGATCGATGGCGGGATCGTCCGCGGGGCATCATCGACACCTCCATCAGTGGCCGAGGCTGATGCTGTGCTTGATGATGATGTAGTCGAGGTACGACGCGGTCCGCAGCAGGACTTTGCGGATGATGTGCACGAGCGTGAGGTGCTCGGTATAGATCGCCGCCGACCCTCGAGCGCCGGCCGCCAGAAACACCGACTTGTCTTTGTCGGCGACGACCAGCTTGACCGGAAACCGGCCGGGCGGCGCGACGAACGTCGTCTTCGGCAGATCGCCGGACGCGTCGAGCTGACCCTGGTTCTGCGCCCAGAGAATCGAATCGACGTGCGCCTTGATGATGCGGCCCGGGTAGGTATCGAGCGTGATTTCCGCTTCGTTGCCGTTGGTCACCTCATGCAGCTCGTTCTGCCCGAACAGCGCGAAAATCTGATACTCCTCGTCGACGAACGTCATGACCTCGTTGAACGGCATCCCGGCGACGAAGTAACCCGGCCGCAGCATCACATTCACCATGGTCCCGTTGCCCGGAGCGTAGATGATCGTCTGCGACAGCTCCCAGCGCGCGTTGTCGAGCTGGGCGCGTGTCGTCTCGACCTGCGCCTGCGAGATCTTCAGCTGCGCCTGCGCCGTCGCGATTTGAGCCTTGACCTGGGCGACCGTGGCCAGATCGCCGCTCTTGACGCGGCCCGACAACTTTTCGCGGACCTGCTGCTCGGCGGCGCGCGCGCCCGCGAGCTGCGCCGTCAGCTCCTTGACGTTCGTTTCCGCCTGCTCGAGATCGAAACGGTTCCCCGCACCCGTTTTGACGAGCTCGGTGTTCTGGGTGACCCGCGTCCGCGCCAGCTCGAGCGACGCGACAAGCGCACCCACCTGGCCAGTCGCCTGATTCAACTGCTCCTTCAGCTGCGGCTCGGTCGACGCGACATCGGTCAGCTTGGCCTGGGCTTCGCCCACTCGCTCGCGGTCCGCTCCGACCTTGGCCTCATCCGACGTCAGCTTCGCCTCGAGCGAGTTCACCTCGTTCTGATAGGGCGTGGGATCGATCTTGAACAGCACGTCCCCCTTCTTGACGGGACGGTTGTTCTCGACCGGCACCTCGATGACGCGTCCGCGCACCTGCGAGACGATCGGCACGATGTACTTGACGACCCGCACGTCGCTCGTCGTCGGCGCGACGATGTTGAGGAGGAGGAGCAGGGCGGCAATCATGACCACCGGGAAGATCACGACACCGACTTTCCAGGGCGTCGTCCACGGCAGCCACTTCAGCTTGATGAAGATCAGCCAGACGAGAAAGGCGTAGATCCCGAGGAGAATCGCTTCCACTTACCGCATCTCCTTGGCATCCAACCGCGCTTCGAGGGCGTCCAGATCGGCGCGAAGGGTGCTGAGATCGGCAGACCTCACGCCTCGCTGCTCGAGCCGGGCCAGCCGGCCACTCAGTCCGAGAGCTTCGGCTGGTTCGGGGCTTTCGCCCGGCCATGCTTCCTTCTTGAATTCCTCCGAATCGGGATGTTTGTCGGTCCCGTAGGCCATCTTGTACATGACCGGCTTCGAGTACGCCCACAGCCACGCAATCGGCCACAGCAGCCCGCCGAACACCAGCGAGAGCAGGCACAGCGTCCGAATCGCCTCGAACTGCGGATGGTGGCGCTTGTGCGCGATTTTTTCCGGCAGGATGTGCACCATCCAGAACAGCACGATGAGCCCGACCGGCACGACGAAGATGACGAAGAGCGCGAGAAACGTGGCGAGCTTGTCCTCCGCCTCCGGAGAGAGCAGTGAGGCGTGCGCGTCCGAAGGCAGTGACAGGAGAGCCAGCAATCCGAGGAGCACACGCAGGGCGGACCTGTGTGCCGTGCTTGTTGTCCCAATCGTCTGACGAGCCATCATCGGTCGAACCCCGCCGCAGGCGTACCTGCAATGGAATGCGCTGGTTATCGATCAGTCGAGTGCAGTCGTCATGCCACGCGAAACCACCGGCTGAGACCTTGTAAGCCGATGGTTTTCACGGCTTAACTCAAGCCCATCCGTGTTGGCGCCGCGCCGGCCCTCCGGGCGTGCGTGCGGCCTCCGAGATGTCGGAGCCTCAAACGACGAAGGCGCCCTTGCGGGCGCCTCCGTGCGGTGTGTTGACCCGGTCCCGGCCGCTACTTCTTTACCTTCGGCGGGTAGTTCTTGAAGATCTTCTTGACGGCCTCGTTGATGCTCTTGTCGCGCTTCTCGGGATTGGCTTGCGTGTTGACTTCCTTGACGCCCATCCCGCGCCACACGACCTGGCTCTTCTTGGCGTCAGCCATGTCGATCACGAGCGTGCCGACTAGGATGTCGCGGACTTGGGTGCTGGTAGTGCTC
>Ga0114129_10000488_pt1 | contig 47940 bp, 52 predicted proteins | sample RhiMetdeltSRZDD1_FD_80071 | JGI IMG/M metagenome (GOLD analysis project Ga0114129, IMG submission 80071) | Populus rhizosphere microbial communities from Tennessee, USA - Rhizosphere MetaG P. deltoides SRZDD1 (version 2) (version 2) | ecosystem: Host-associated > Plants > Roots > Rhizosphere >...
GAAACTCTACCGTGGGTTCGAATCCCACTCTCTCCGCCATTATAAGTATCTGAAAATAAACAACTTAATACGCAGTGATTGCCCGCGGGAGCTACCATGAGTGGGTGACGACACTCTCTCTAGCAATGCGATCATTGCGTATCAACGACTTGCAGGGACTCGTGAATTACAGCGGGCAACGCGTGACAATGTCAGAACTCATGGTAGGACGATGACGCTGATGCTGAATACGCTCAGATGCCTTGCCGACGGCGTCCTGTTAATCGTGCGAATCCGAGCGCAGCGGGGCATCCGTTCGCTGCGAGGTCGCATTTCCTGGGACGGCGATCTTCACCGGTCCCGCGTTAGTCGTGTGATCCAGCGGCTTGGAGCACGGGGGGCGTAGCGGCGAACGACAACAACGGATCCAGCGGCACGATGGCGAACGACAGCGAACGCATATCCGTGGCCGTCAGCGTGAGGCTTCTCCGTGCGTCTGTCGTTGCTTGATATTGGCGGATTTACCTACTACTGCCATCTGCAGGCAAGGTGAAAACAAGAGCCCGAGTGCAGCGCGGAGCAAGTCCTCGCAGAGGTGGGCGATTCGCACGATCCCCGAGAGCCGCATTTGCACCTTGCGGTGAATCCCGTCGTCCACCGAATGGGCGATCTAAGTCCCGTGCTTGGCGAAAATCATGTGCAGTGCGATGACAAGTAGCTTGATGCCAAACACCTTCCGCAAGATTTCAGGATGGAGCGCGGTTGCGCCGTACGCACCTAACGGGGCGCCAAAGAAGAATCCGAGCGCCAACCAGCCCGCGGCAGTGAAGTCGACGTAACCACGCTCGTAGTAGCGCAACGCGGCTAGTAGTCCCAGCGGCGGGAGCAACATCGCCAGCGAGGTTCCCTGCGCGGCGTGCTGAGCGAATCCAAAAACGTATACCAATAGTGGAATGACCATCTCGGCGCCGCCGACACCAAAAAGGCCGCCGAGAATGCCCACGCCGAAGCCGGCCAGCATGTAAGGCATCAGCGGTACACTCGGCGCATAACCCATCGTGCAAAGCATGTGAGGGCGCATCAAACGGTTCCGCCGTGACTGAACAATCTCGCGGTGCGCCGGAAGGTGTGGTTCGAACGTGACGGCGCCTTTGTCATTCGTGAAGGTGGCTTCGAACTGCTGCACTCGGTGCGAGCCACCGGATCGCTGACTGCTGCCGCGCGAATCGTCGGATGGTCCTATCGCCGCGCGTGCGAGTATCTCCGCCGCGCCGAGAATCGGTTGGGAGAGCGATTGACGATCCGCAAGGCGGGGAAACGGGCGCAACCGAGGCATAACCGTCACACCAGCGGCGCACGGGTTAATCCAGATGGGTCGAGATCTCGGCTGGATTCCGCGAGGCTCCGGCGTGGCACTTCACCCATGAGCATCGTGGCCGGAATTGCCGTCAGAAGGCAAAACATCCGGCGATTTCGAGGACGGCGGCCGTCGTGAACGCTATGAAGTTCGCGATCACAAGTCCAACATCGCCGCGAGAAACTCCCTCGTTCCCACCGGACCATTGAACTCCAGCCAAATCGATCCGTTATCGGGTTTTGCGGTTAGTCGAAATGTCAGGAACCTGCAGCATTTACGCTCGAGCTCGATGACCTTCGCAATATCTGCCAACATGCCAGCGTCTGGCGCAAAGCGAACGCGGTAGCCGTTCGGAATGTCGACGCGCTCCACCGCTCGTCGAACAAGGTCGCCGAGTAGATCCTCTCGACGTGCCTTGAGCGCCGCGGGTCCGAGCGTGCAGGCGATTGGTAGGTTCGGCATCGTTGAGTTACATCGTACGCAGCATCACGATTTCAGGAGCACGCCAGCAGTCTCAATGTCGACCGCGAACTCGTCCGGCAACTCGCTGGCGCGAATCGCAGCGGCTGTCGTCTGCACGTTATATTCGAGATGTTCGAGCCGCACGAACTCGACCTCGAATCGATGAGGTTCGTGAAGCAGTGGCTTCGGTAGTTCCGCATTTGCACGACAGCCGGCTGACTGCCCTCGCGGAACGCTGGTCCTGCCGCTCGGCACGTCGAAGGACGGACTTCCCATCGGTGTCCAACTGATTGGTCCGTACTGATCGGAACCTGAGCTCCTGCACATCGCCCGGCAGTTGGCCCCATTGACGAAGGGCTTCGTGGCGCCGCAGCGCTTCTGATTCCATTCGACACGCAGCTAGTCTTAGTGTAGGGAAATGCGCTGGGATCAATTTCAGCGAGGACCGTTGGATATTTTGGTGAGCTGTTACTCCTCTGTTACCCCTTTGACGAATCAGCCGTTCGGTATCAATTGATAGATGGGTGATCTTGGCGGCTGCTTTCTCGTTCGCCATGTATCGCGTCGCTCAGATTCCGAGCTCCAGAGGCCGCGTTACGACGAACGCGACAGGCGTCCTTGCGAGCATGGCGGCTTCAAACCTCGTCGAAGGATACGCCGTGACGCTCCCGCAACGCGCGCGTGCATCCGCGACACATCATCTAGCGCCACCCCTCTCGGTGTAGTCTTCGCCCGGATTTGAACCGGGGATCGAGGTTTGCGCGGCAGGGCCGGAACGTCTAATTCACTGACTCGCTTTGCTCGCCGGTCGGCCCTGATCCTTGGTTTTGCCAGGTCTTCGGACGGTTTTGGTCGAAGATTGGTCCTAACTTCAAGACGTTGGTCTTCTGTAGATGCCGTTCCAGCGTCCAGGAGTACTTTCCGCACAACGAGTTCTTGCCCACGATGAACGCGCAAAGCTACCTCGGCATCCCGTTGTGGAGTTCGTCGCACAATGTCATCGGCCATATGGTGATCGTCGACGACAAGCCGATGTCCGAAGATCCGCTCTGGATCTCCGTGCTTCAGACCTTTGCGGCGGCGCCGACGTTGAACTCCAGCGGGAACAGGCGACTGAGAGATTACGGAGAGCGCTCTTCGAGGTCGAGCGTCTCAAAAACCAGCTGCAGGCTGAAGACGTGTACCTGCAGGAGGAAATTAGCCGCCAGCAACTTCTGGTCGAATTTCTCTTCGCGATCGATGTTCGATTCGAGCGTCCGGCGGTCAGCCGATAGGTTGTACTGGAACAGGAACCGCAACTGTTCAGAAGTCAGCATCAGAGTTCTCTCGGTTGGCTTCCAATGTGGTCAGCGAGGAACGCGAACGCTACGCAGCGCTCCGCAAATCCCGGGCGACGCATCGCAGGCTTGCCAAGCAGGCCACCGGGTTAGCCGACAGCTGCCGGTTCGTCCAATTCAATCGGCGAGCCTTCATACGTGATGGCAATCGGCGCGACCTGGCGAAGGGTATTGACGACCTGACAGGCGCGACCGGCAATTGTTATCAGCTTCCGCGCCAATTCCGGATCGGCGCACTCAGCATCAATATCACTTCGAGCGGCGCCAAGCTCGCGTCTCGGAAGCCGATCTACGCGCGTTGCATCCGGCCGACCCGTCGGCGGACGGCGGAGTACAGCGCCGATTGGAAGTTACTTGGTTGCCGGCCGCACCGTCGGCTCCGTGATGATCGGCTTGAGCCCGACGGTCCACGACAGCGGCAGCGCGACAGGGTCATAGCACAAACGGTCATCGCAAGCCTGGTAGTTCAGCGCACCCCCGAATGTCAGCGATGTCTGATCCTTTAGGGCGTTACGTGTGGATGCCTGACCATCGAGCACCATTTCCTGCGTGATCGTGAACGGCTTCCGATAGGTCGGTACTCGCTCGTTCAGCGGCTCGAAGAAGTAGATTTCGGACGATGGGTACGACACCGGCTGTGATCGGAGGTACGGGTTCGGAACTTGCGCTAACTCGATGACCTTGTAGTTGGACGCGCCCGGTGCATACACATGAATCCCGCTGTGTGGCGAGACGCGAACGATGATCGAGAAGCGATTGCCTGGCGCGACCGCCGCATCCGAGGGATACGTCGTCACGTCGAGGTGCTGGGTCTGCACGCTTGTCGCCGCCACTACTGCATCGGTCTCGTTCAGCTTCACGCGAATATTCGAAACGGTGTTGCGCACGGTGTATGAGTCTTCGAAGAAACGAGCCTTCACGCGACCGGTGCGATCGACGATGAACGTGCCTGGAAATGGGATGCCGCGCTGGCGCTCGTTGGCGCCGTTAGCGGAGACGTACAGCTTCACCTGTGCGACGACGTCCGGGTCCTTGCCATTGGGTCCGAGGCCTTCCTCTGCGACCGTATTCAGAATGCCGTAACATTTGATTGTTGCCGACCCGACGTCCGACAGCATCGGGAAGGTAATGCCACGCTGCTGGCTGAATGACGCCAGAATCTCCTGCGAGTCGTAGCTGATCGCCACCAGCCCGAGCCCGTCCTTCCGCAACTTGTCGTACTGCCCTTGAAGCTCGAGAAGCTGCGTCTTGCAGTACGGACACCAGTCTGCCGACCGGTAGAAGACGATCATCGCGCCCTTTGGCCCCATCACCGACTGCAGCGTCTGCCGCTTGCCGTGTTGGTCAGCCAGACTGAAGTCGGGAACCGTCGCTCCAACCTGTGGACCGAGTTTCCATACATCAATTTTCCTGACTTCCTGCGCGCTTGTATTCACGCTCACCAGCGCGATGATCGTGAGGATCATTCTCATCGATGTTTGCACGGCGATGGTTCGTCGGCTCAGTCTTGGCCTCGGCAGCTGTTGCCATGGGTGAGCCCGGATCGCGGGGGCTCAGCAGTCCGCGCGGCGGAAGCACATTCTTGTCCTTCAGGGAGTCGCGCTCCGCTTTACAGGTTCGCCTGGTTGCGATGCTGCCATGAACCTCGCCGCGTCGGCGAATGCAAGGGCTCAGGAAGATCGAGGTGACCGTCTAGTTCACCGTCGAACCCGCAGAGGACGATTAGCCCTTCTCCGCGACCGGACGGATACCGTCGTCACTCGAGGTGCTTCGTCACTCTCTACGAACCGCAATCCCCGTTCGAGCCAGCTCTCGAGATCCGCCGCAGTTCTGTACCCTCCCGGGGCCACGTACACGAATCCGCGCAGCGGACGTCCGGTAAAATCCATCGGTCGGACATGTCGCTGTTTCATCACGCGGGTAACTTCATCCGCCATCACCCGCACGACGAGATCCGTGCCGGTCACGCCACACATGCGGCCTCCGCACAGGAACGTCAAGCCGCCAAACATCTTCTTCTCAGTAACGTCCGAACGGACACCGAGCACTTTCCGAATGCGTTCAGCGAGTTCATCGTCGTATGCCACAAAGAATCCCAGACCTAGTGACGATCGGGCATCTGCTTACTGTGATGGCGGACATGGAGCTCCATGAAGCGCACGTAATCTTCTACGGGAACTGAACCAAAGATCGTTGTTGGCATCCTTCCGCTGTCTGCCGCCACCCGCCGACAAGCCTCATCGAATTTCCGGTGCGCGGTTTCGAGGCGAATGCGTCCTTCGGACGGCGTCGCGGGCCCGCTCGCAGGATCCATGGCTTTGTTCGTTTTTGCCTTGGGGAACGCGCCTCTCCGCAGCACTCGATTGAACAGAAGTCCGCGGACGATCGGGTGCACTATGGCCGGCAACTTGGGGAACTTCGACGGCCGGCCGCCCGCCATGTACGCGGACTCGTCGAGCGAGCGGGCGACGTGTTCCACGATCTGACTGGGGGAACACTTCCCGGGAGCGCGTGGCGCCGTCCACGCGGGACCACAGCGCTCGCCTCTCACGATTAGCTGCTCAATCGCCTCTTTGCTTGCCGCAAGGACCGTGTTGATATCTGCCATGGCGTTCTCCGGCCGACCGAATTCTAGCGCTCATCCTACCGTTGTTGGACAGGAGCAAACGGATTCTCGTCCGCGGTAGGCCCTGCACAGAGGGCACCGGCACGTCGAGCAAACGCGGGTAGACCACCAGCTGGCCACGGTGGTGATACCAGTGATTGAACAGAAGCGAGCGCAGTATCGCTGCGCGAGGCGCAGCCATGAGGTTACGGTCACCAGCTACGAGCTGCCACGTGGCCGTCGCGCGTTCGTCGCTGAGATCGGCCAAGTACGACCGCGCCTGTTCCATGCTCGACGTGAACGCCGCGAGAAGGCCCACCTGGCTCGCAACCGTCGGCGGCTCTTTCTGCGGAAAGTTGGCCGGTCGCCCTTCACGCGTCGTGTGCGTCGTCTGAGGACTAGCGAACACCAAGGCGACCGACAGAGGCGGCCCAATAAACTGGCGAAGGTCTCCGCTTGCGCCTTGGCATGATGAGGTTGCTCGTGCCATAGAAGCGTGACAATCGATCGGCGAGCTTAGGTGCGAGCGACTTTACTCCTGCCGAACTGCAGTCTAGAGTCAGGCGGGCACGACCCCAAGTTGCTGCATCAGGCCCATCATGTCGACTTCCGCGCGGTGCTCGGCGAGCTTCCCGCCGGCGAAGCGATCGAGGTTCATAAAGGTGATGCGAATTCGCATTCCGGTTGCCGGAATGCCCATGAAATCGCTCCGGTGAGTGCCTTCGAAGTAGCCACGGAGCGCGACCCGGTCGATTCCAACGTCGTGAGCCTCCTCGATCGTATGTTTGCCGTCGGGAAAGGAGTTGTAGAACATCTCGCTCATGCCAAGCCAGGCGTGGGCATCCATCGGCGGATTCCCGCCTAGGATCGCGGTGCAGTCTGGTGCGAGCAGCTCGCGGACCGCGTTCATCTGCTTCTGGTCCATCAGGTCGAATATGCCTCGGAGTGTCGCGGCGTTGGACGTCTGCTTCCTCCTCAATGAATGTCGTGCTGCACGGCCTCTCTGGGATTTCCAGATTCGAGCCTCGAGCTCGTCGGCAGTCTACCGAAAGTGCGCCGCTCAGAGCGAACATCTCCTGGCTTCTTTGTGTCTTCTGCGACGCCGAGTCCCGAACATGTATGCCGAGCCCCGAGCATAAATTGCGCCCTACGCTCAGCACCGCTCATATCCCGCCGATGACCAACGCCCATCGCCCACGGCAGACGAGCCTCGGACTAGCCCAGCAATCGAGGTCGTTCACACTTCTGACCGTCTCCTCGTCAAACGAATCAAGACAAATCGGACACATCGCGAAGGAGCGACCATGCGCATGTTCGATGTTCAGGGAATTGAGATCATGGCCCCGCGCCAGAAATTGTTCGAGTTCGTGAAGCAACCGGCGAACCTGCCGCGGTGGGCGCACGCCTTCGTTTCTGCAGACGACGATCGCGCTCGGCTCGAGACACCACGCGGCGCGGTCGATATCGGTCTGCGCGTTTCGGCCGACGCCGCGACGGGCGTCGTGGACTGGCGCTTGACGTTCCCAGACGGCGCGATTGGAATCGCACAGTCTCGCGTGACCGAGACGATCCGTGGCACGAGCATCTACAGCTTCGTCCTGCACGCTCCTCCCGTATCGCTCGAAGAGGTTGAGGGTGCGCTCGAGACGCAGCGCGGCATTCTGCAGTCGGAGCTGGCGACGCTGAAGGCGTTGATGGAACGCTGATGCAGGCCGAGCCTCTCGACCATGTCGCCCGACTGGCGATCAACGGCAATCGCGACGCTCTCGAGGAGCTGGTCAAGGCTCTGCAGGGCGACGTCTACGGCTTGGCTCTCCGCATGCTGTGGAACCGGGAGGACGCCGAGGATGCGACACAGGAGATTCACGTTCGCGCGGTCACAAGGCTTTCGCAATTCGACTTCCGCAGCCGTCTCAAGACCTGGGTTTACCGAATTGCCGTCAACTACATCCTCGACGTGAAGAAGAGTCCTGTCGAGCGTATGCACCTGACCTTCGAGCGATTCGCCAAGGATCTCGACGAGGGCCTGTCCTCGGACGGGCCCAGGGACGCGGAGCGATCAATCCTCACCGAAGAAGTGAAGATTGGATGCACCCTCGGCATGCTCCAGTGTCTCGATCGGCCGCATCGTCTGGTCTATGTGCTCGGAGAGATTCTTGACCTGTCCGGGCCGGTAGCGGCAGAAGCCCTGGAGATTTCTCAGGATCTCTTCCGCAAGCGGCTGCAGCACGCGCGCGCAGCGATCGAGTCGTTCACGCGTAGCTACTGTGGCCTCGCGTCGGACAGCGCAAGCTGCGCCTGCCACCGCCGCGTGCCCGCGGCGTTGCGCCTGGGCCGCGTGCGGCCAGGCACATTCGACTTCGCGCAGAAGGCGTCGTCGTATCAGGACACTCGCCGTCTCGTGCGCAGCGTCGAGCACGCACGATGGGTGCTCGCGGTTCACCGAAGCAGCCAGCTGCGTGCTTCGTCGGTCGACTTCGCGCGTCGTGTCGTCGAATCACTCGACTCGTCTAACAGTCAATCGTGATCACCACAAGTGCGCCGACCCAGTGTTGTGATCCTACGCATCCGAAGCCACGCGAGATCTCTTACGGGTGTTCAAGGATTTCACGGCGAGAAATTGGCGCGCCCGGCAGGACGCGATCACCGGTTCGCCGAGCAACGCGAGGCGAGAGGGGGATCCGTGTCGCTGTGGCGCGGCAAGCGGCATGTTAAGTCAGGAACTCGGGTTGACGGTTGGTTGCAGCGATGATGCGCTGAAGGGTCGCTTGGCGCACTCGATGGCCAGCACGATTTGCCTCACCGCGGGTGAACGAGTTGATTCGACGTGATTTCAAATGCCACCGAGAGTGGCCGCACTATGACGGCTCGCCCTTAGGTAGGGCCGCCTCCGCTCGCGTCCAAAAGTTGTCGAGCATGTCTGCCACACGTTCGGGCTCAGCCTAGTGTGAAGTGTTCAAGTGGTGCAGCCCGTCGAAGCAGCGTGCCGTGAAGTCCGGGAAGAGTTTCTCCAAGCGTTGGCGCATCATGTTCCAGCGCGGGTGCGTCAAGCTCCCCCAGGTGAAAAGAACGGGCGCGCGCACCGTTCGGTATTGCCTCTCAAGCCGTTCGTGGTTGTCGAGAGCCGAAAGGAACGGGTCGATGCCTGCAGGACGCTTCGCCATCCACGGTGGCGACGGGCCTTCTGTTGGCGGCGGCAGTGTCACCCTTGATGAAACCTGCAGCTTCATGAACGCGCGCAGGCGGTCGGCCACTGGCAGCGAAGCCAGTGGGGCAAACTCCGTTAGATCGGCCCGGCTCTCCTCAGTGAAGTCGTAAGCGGGCTCGTCGACTGCCACACTGACCACATGATCAGGATGTGCCGCCGTATAGGCGAGGGCGACTGCGCCGCCGCCGGAATGTCCGTAGAGATGAAATCCTGCGAACCCGGCTTCGTTTACCGCGCGATCGACGCCGGCAACTTCGAGCGCGATCGAGTAGCCTGGCGGCGGTGCGTCGGACGCATACACCTCGAGGTCCTTTGTGACCGGATTGATGTCGGAGAGGCAAGCGAGGAGCGGAGCGTAACGGACCGCCGCCGGTGCGATGATGGCCGGCAAAAAGATGACGCTTCGCATGATGCGATGCTACAAGATCACGCGTGGCTCGATCGCCTATGAGAGCGGCGTTGTACGCACGTGTCAGCACACAGTCGGGCCAAGACCCGAGCGTCCAGCTGCGCGAATTGCGGGAGTATTGCGAACGCCGCGGCTGGGAGATCGCTGGCGAATTCACCGACGTCGGAGTCAGCGGAATTAAGGAACGCCGTCCACAATTGGATCAACTACTCGCGAGCTGCCGGAAACGCCGATTCGATGCTGTCGTCGTACATCGCTACGATCGGTTCGCGCGAAGTCTTCGCCAACTCGTCAACGTTCTCAGCGACTTTGAGGCGCTGGGAATCCAGTTCGTTTCCTTGCACGAAGGCGTCGATACCTCTACGCCGAACGGCCGGTTGGTATTCGGCATCTTTGCAAGTATCGCGGAATTCGAACGCGAACTGATTCGTGACCGCGTCCGTTCCGGCGTCGCGGCCGCGCGAGCGCGAGGCAAACGCCTTGGACGTCCGCGCCGCCACGTGGATGTTTCTCAGGTCGCCGCACTTCGAGGCGCAGGTGTGTCGTGGCGTGACATCGGCCGGGTACTCGGCGTCGGAGTCGCCACGGCGCGGTCAGCTTTTCAGGAGCGTGCGAAAAACCCTCGGAATCGGCAGCCGTATCTGACTGACAGGACGCGTCTAGCGTCACGCATTTCAGTTGTGCGGAAAACAAGTATTTCCCGCACGCCGGCGATACCGTTCAGGCTCACTGAGAATTGTTAGGCTGGCGGCGGTTGAAATTCCGCCCAAGGTCCCCGCGTCTTGCGAAGGAGCAGCTCGTCGTGTTGGCCGACAACGAACCTGGCTAATCGTCCAACAACCTCGTATCCCATGCGCACATAGAGTCGCCGTGCCCCGTCGTTGAATGACGACACGCAGAGAAACACGTTGGGGCTCTCCTGGAAGATCCGTTGCTCCGCCCAAGTGATGAGAGCAGTGCCGAGCCCGTGGCCCCGCAAGTCGGACCGGACGCAAATCGTCTGGATATAGCCGGCGAGCAGGCCGCGGAGATCCAGCAGGATGAAACCGCAGACCTCGTCACCGTTGAGGACGGCATGGAGCTCCTTGCCCGGATCCTGTAAGGCCCTCAATGCGGAATCATAGGAGCGCCGAAGTGTTAGCCACGGCTCGGACGTAACCATCAGCCCGGCACATTGTTCAGCCCGCCCTCGGTCATCAGGACTGACGTGGATTAATACGTCGCAATCTCAGAGCAGCTCGCCAGTACTCGGCCTGGTAGATTCCTGGCGTCGCGCTCCAGAAAGGCGGCCAGCGGTCGCTCTGTCTCAGGGCTTCGATTCTTCCAGAGGGCGTTTCGGAATCCGTCCCAGGCACTGGTAAAGCCGACCTCATAGGCGTTCGTGTTCTGAATGATCAACCAGTCGAGCGCCTCCGGGTGGCGCATCACAATCCGGAAGCCGACCGGACCACCGTAATCCTGAACAAAGAGCCCGTAGTGATCGAAGCCCTCGTCCTTCAAGAAGGCCTCGGTGACTTCGGACAGCTTGTCGAAGGTATAGGCGAAGACGGCAGGATCCGGCGTGTCACTGTTGCCGAATCCCGGATAGTCGGGCGCAATCACGTGGAAGCGAGTGGCCAGGGCCGGGATCAAGTTGCGGGTACTGATGTGAGGACGCAGGAAACCCGTGCAGGACCAATTTCGGACTGCCGGGATCGCCGGCCTCGCGGTACGCGATGTTCAGTCCGTCCACCTTAGCGGACCTGTAGTAGGTGGGAACAACAGCGGAAGCGATTGCAGTCATTTGCGGTGGCATATTTCATTTCTCCTGAATCAGGCTATTCACGCGGTGGAATCCGGCTCGATCCCCACAGACATTTCGTCGCTCTCCTAACTTCGATGCATCGCCGACCGGCGACGGAAGACGAAACGTCCGATCAGATAGTCGAGCGCAAACACGCCGGGACCGCGCGTGAGAAGGAGCACGAGAATCGATCCCCACACGAGATGGTCGTTGAACGCATTCGGGTACACGAAGATCTGAATCACCAGGATCTCACCGAGCAGCGGCAGAGTTGCCGCCCGCGTGGCGAGGCCCAGGAACAGAAAGATGGGGATGGTCAACTCCTGGAACGTCGCGATACGCGCCGCAACGGCGGGATCGAGCAGCGGCACTTTGTATTCGTCGCGGAAGAGCAGGACGGTGAAGTCCCAAGAGTGGTATTTCAGTAGGCCGGCCTTGAAAAACGTCGCACCAACGCCGATTCGCCCCGCCAGCTGGATGATGGACAGCGGAAACCGCGACAGCCATTCCCGCAGCGGATCAAACCAGGCAAAGCCCGCGACGGCGTCCGTCGGAAAGACCGGAGCGGGAGCTCTCATGCATCACTTCCCTGAAATGCCGACGACGAGTCTGTCGCGGACGAGTTCGAGCAGCGCCAGCCCAGGCTCGAATGCCGTCTCGATCTCCAAGGCCGACAACGCCGCATCTGAAACCGATTCGCCCGCAGCAAGCGCCGCGCGAAAGAGAAACTCTGCGTGTCGGAGACGCTTCATCGTGAGCTCGCCCCGCACTCCGCGCAGCTCCAGCCACACGTCACCGGACTGGAGTGTGAAATGGTCGCGTGAGTCGTCCGACAGGTACAAGGAGATCAACTCATCAATCGCCCAGTCAGCATGCAAATAGAGCACGCCGGGTTGCAGCGTGACTGTCGCATTGCCAAGAGCGGCGGCGTCACTGGTCGAGAGATCGCCGATCGTCAGGCACGGAGCGTCCACGGCGAGCGCAAGCCGGCTCAGGTGCCATTCCAGCTCGGCAAACTGTCGCAGGTATGAAATCTCCTCCGCACCTGGCCGAGTCGCCAGGAATTCGGGGAACCGCTCGCCATATTCGCCGATGCATGGTCGTGAGGGTGGTCGAGCGCGTACGAACTCGTGCGCTGCGTCGGTCACAAACGGAGATCCCACAAGCCAGACGGTCGCGGGAAAGCGCTCGAGCAACGTCCTGATCAGGCTCACGCGGTAGTGACGTTGATGGATCGCGAGACGCTTGTTCGGATCACACCCCCCGACGAGCAGCGATTCGAGACCCTGGGTGCCGCCATGAACCAGCGCGTCGCGAAGGCTTCTCTGAAGATCAGAAAGCGCCGGCACTGGACGCCTCCTGGAGCGAGAACAAATGCCCCGTTACCGTCGCGGCGTGCGCGGCTTCGCCGAGTAGCGTGGTCAGTGGCGGAAGGTCGTTGTCCCACTCGACGATGGTCAGCTTTCGGCCGAAGCGCCTGACTGCGTATTCGTAGAGGTCCCAGACCGGCTGGGTGATCGACGAAGCATGCGTATCAACCAACAATGTCCGGCCAGGAGTGCCCTCGTCTTCTTCAGGCGTGAAGCCTCCGAGGTGCAGTTCACCGATTGCGGCGGCGGGCAGGCGATCGACAAAACCATACGGGTCGTATCCCATGTTGTGTGCGCTCAGGTAAACGTTGCTCACATCGCACAGCAACTCACACCCAGTGCGCTGCACGAGCTCGTTCAAGAACTCGACCTCCGTCATGGTCGACCCGCGAAAAGCCACGTAGGTGGAGGGGTTCTCGACGACGTACGGGCGTCCGAGCCCGTCCTGCACTTCGTCGAGATGTGCCGCCACCGTGTTCAGCGCATCGTCGTCGTACGGCAGCGGCAGAAGGTCGTTGAGGTATTCGCCCTGACGCGTCGACCAGGCCAGATGACCGGAGACCAACACGGGATCGATTGCGTCGATGAATGCTTGCAGCCGCCGCAGATGCGTACGGTCGATACCGTCGGCACTGCCAATCGAGATGCCGACGATGTGAACAGAGATCGGATAGTGCCGCGCCAAGTCGGTGAGGAGTTCCGTGGCGTGCGGATTGGCCAAGAAACTCTCGGGATGCACTTCAAGGCATCCGACGGCCGGACGCGTGTCCACTACCTCGGCGAGATGGGGAAGCCTGAGACCAATGCCAGCGGCGTCGGGTCGGCGGTGCACGGTCATGGCCATGTCGAATCCCTCATTCACGCTTTTGGCTTCAAACTGCCTCCGACGATGCGCTCGCAGTACCCGGCGGGAACATAGATCCACGCCCTCGGATCGCCGTTCACTTTCGATGTTCCCCCGCAGGAGTTATTACCAGCTGAGGCGCAGTCGTTCTTTCCCGCTTTCGCGATGCCGTAGCACTTTTCTGCCTTGAAGTTGGTTGGCGCTGGCACCGGCGTTTGCGCGGCAATCACCGCTGGGGCGCCGATCGCAGCCGCAAGGGCCGATGCGACGAGGTAACGCTTGTTCATGAGATCCTCCAATGACGCTGGACCTAGTGAGTGTGAAAGCGATTTCGATGCGCGGTGCTGCCGATCGAACCGGCAAGTCACCCGCGCTGATGCGGTCGGCGGCTGAGAACGCGGAACGTGCGCCGACCTGCGGCACGGCGAAAGGCAACAATGGTGCCGGAGCATTTCTGCGGCTACCGCACTGCGGATGCCTTGAGAGTGAAAGGGTTACGCCCACCGACTGAACGCTAGCCAGCTACGAATGTTCGTGATGTTCTGGCATGTGGTCCGACATTTCGTGGTTCTTGTCGCCGGAGGCGAATTCGACACGACTCGGCGTGGGCCCGTCACCCCGCGATCGTCGAATCGAGCGCGTGCGGCTGTGGATCAGGAGGCAGATGGCTCGCGCAACTTGCTTGGGTCACTCCGTGAAACCTTCCGGACTGCGTCAGTCAAGGCACTGCTTTCTCTACGTCCCTCGTCCAGCATCTGGCGAAAGCCCTTCAGGTTGGGCGCGTCTACGTTGTCAAGTGTCTTGACGAGGAGAGGGCTCGATCCCGGGCTTTCTGGATGGGCAACGATCTCGCGCCCACGTTCGAATACGACTTGGCCAACGAGTTCTTGCCCACGATGAACGCGCAAAGCTACCTCGGCATCCCGTTGTGGAGTTCGTCGCACAATGTCATCGGCCATATGGTGATCGTTGACGACAAGCCGATGTCCGCAGATCCACTCTGGATCTCAGTGCTGCAGACCTTTGCGGCGGCGCCGGCGTCGAACTCCAGCAGGAACAGGCGACTGAGAGATTACGGACAGCGCTCTTCGAGGTCGAGCGTCTCAAAAACCAGCTGCAGGCTGAAGACGTGTAACTGCAGGAGGAAATTAGCCGCCAGCAACTTCTGGTCGAATTTCTCTTCGCGATCGATGTTCGATCCATCTATTCGGCGTGCGACGCCCGCCACGGCTGCGCGCCCGCCACCCGCGCACCATCGCGCTCATACGCGCGTGCGCGAGAGGTGTCTTCTAACAGTCGCATCGGCCATCGCGCGCACCGCCGCGAAGCGCGCCGGCCGCGTCCCCAACGTCGTGGTCACACATCGCTCGAGTGCCGCACGCTCCAACGACAGGGGTCCACACGATTCAACGCACATAGCTGAGGGGCCGCGTCCCCCGCAAGCGCCAGCCGCTTGGTCCAAACGGCTCTATCGAAAGTGCACCCGGCGGTCAACGTCCGAGCTCAAGACATGCGTCCGCGCGCCGGGTCACTCCCGATAGAGTCCTATCGTTAGGAGGGACTTATCTAGCTAGCAGGCTCGAGCGTTTCTTTATTGACTTCTGCTTCCTAGCTCCCATTGTCCCTGAAGCACTTACCCCTTATTTGCAGTGCCAGCAATGTAGTACCTCACCGCGCCGCGCTCCTCGAATTGCGCCCCCACAACGTCCGTGGATGGCAGCGTCAACACCGTCTCGTCTCCACGCGTGATCACGAATAAAGCCTCGTCCAACCGAGCACCGTCCGCGTCCGCGATTAGCCGTTGCTTTCCAGATGCCAAGAAAATCCTGACGGCCATGAGGATGGTCACCGTCCCTTTCTAACTTCTTTCGCCAGTCGCAGCGCTGTCCTACTTCTCCTCCCGGACATCCACGTCAGTGACGCAGAAGGTCCGGCGCGGGGTTGTCTCATTCGTCGTCCGGAAACGTGACGTGCTCATCGTCGAAGACCTTGCGCAGGAACACAATCGCTTCTTCGACGCCTCGCGCCTGGTGCTCCGCAAAGACCGCGAGATCGCCGAGTTAATCGCCGACGAAGGAGTAGATGTCGTGCGGGCACTTCGCGACGCGCTGAGTCGCCGATCACCGCCGCGTCATCCAGCGATCTGACGGAAGATATTCTGCTCGTCCACGCTGACCACGAAGTGCTGGTGACATTCGGTGCAGTCGCGCTCAATCGGGTGCAAATGGTCCATGACTACCCAACCGCGAGCCCGAGTGTTCTCTGATTCCGAGGACGCGACCGCTTCGCTCAGATTCACTCGCCATGACTGTCGTGTTTCGATCCGCACACATTTGAGCGCCACCCTCGGCTTCCCGTGCACTGCGTCCTACCCCAACACCTTCAGCAGTGCGCGAAGGCCGTACGCTACGACTGCCAACGTGCCGACGCCGGCCGCGTATAAAGCCGCGAACCAGAGCCAACGATGCAGCCAACGAGAGGATCTCGCGAGTCCCTTCAATACCATCCCTCGGCGGGCGTCCTGCCCCGAAAGACCCGGTAGGCGAACGCGGAGTAGGTGAGGACGACGGGCGTCGTCACGAGGGCTCCAATGAGGAGGAACTCGTGGGTGGACGCGCCCGAAGCAGCCTGCCAGAGGGTGAGTCTAAACGGAACGACATTCGGGAAGAATGAAAGACCAAGCGCTAGCATCCCACTCAGCATCATCGCAAGAGCCAACCCGAATCCAATGCGATCATCGGCATCATCACGACCCGCAGACCACGCGATTCCCGGCGCGCAGGCGGTGAATGCGAGAAGACAGAGCGAGAGTGCGATTCGGTGGTTGCGCCATGACGCCGTCAGGTTGGGTTGCATGGACGCCGCGATCAGTCCAGTGATGATCGCGAGCCCGAGGAACAGTAGTGGAAGCCATCGCTGGTGCCTCCTCGCGAAAGCCCGCGTCGCATCATCGCCCTTGAGATGAAGCCAACCCACGCCGAGCGTGGCGTAGCCGGCGACCACCGCCAGTCCGGTCAGGAGACAGAATGGGCGGAACGTGTCGAGCGGACTGCCGCCAAACGAGTCGAGATCCGTATCCACACCATGGAGGAGCCCACCAACGACGAGGCCCTGCGCCAATGCGGCGACGAGGGAGCCGCCGGCGAACACAATGTCCCACCGTCGGCGCGACGTCACGCTGTTGTGACGAAACTCGAAGGACACGCCCCTGAGCCCGAGCGAGAGGAGCATGAGGACGACCGGGATGTAGAACGCCGGAATGAGAATGCCGTACGCCCGCGGGAATCCTGCGAGGAGTGTCAGCGCTGCCATGATCAGCCACGTCTCGTTGCCGTCCCAAGTTGGAGCGATCGCATCGACCATCCGGTCGCGCACGCGCTGATCACGCTGCGCGAGCAACAGCGCGCCGACGCCCAGATCGAATCCGTCGAGCAGGACGTACATCGTGAGCGCGAACCACAGGAACAGCGCCGAGAGCAGTGGGAGATCCATGTTCTTACTCCTCGCCGGCGAGGTACGGCTGCACGCCCGCGATCTCGGGCCGAAGGCCACGCTTCAGTGAGCCGGAGGGCAGTGCGTGAGCCGGTAGGCCTGCCGGACCGCGACGGATGAGGCGCAGTGTGAAGATGAGGAAGGCGAGGATGAAGACGGTGTAGACGCAGGCGAGCGCGATCAAGGTGCTCAACAGTGTTGCGGCGGGGACCGGCGAGACCGCGTCGGCGGTGCGCATCATCCCAGTGATCACGAACGGCTGCCGGCCGATCTCGGCCGTGTACCAACCTCCGAGCGTCGCCACGACACCCGCCGGCGTCATCACCACGAGAACACGCAGGAACCAACGCGCGGAATAGAGGCGGCCGTGCCATCGCAGCCACAGCGAGATGACCGCCAGAGTAAACATGGTCATTCCGAGCGCGAGCATGATCTTGAAACTGTAGAAGACGAGGAGCACATTGGGCTGCTGATCGACTGGCGTGTTCCTCAGACCGCCGATGGTGCCCGTCAGACTCCTCGTGAGCCAGATGGAGCCGAAGTACGGGATGCCCATCTGGAACCGATTGCGCTGCCCCGCCTGATCCGGCACGATGACCCAGAGGTAAGGCGTAGGCGACGGCGTCCTTATGTCCCACCAGCCTTCGGCGGCCTGGAGCTTTGCGGGCTGATATCTCACCATCGTGCTGCCCACGTGATCTCCAACAAACACCTGCGCCGCGATGACGATGCAGCTGGCACCCATTCCCAGCGACAACGTTCGCCGCGCAAAGGCGATCTCGCGCCCACGAAGCAGATACCACGAGCTGACACCGGAGACGAAAAACGCCGCGGTCAGATAGGCAGCAAGCAGCATGTGCGGCAGCCTCACCGGCCACGACGGATTGCCGACGACCTTCCACCAGTCGGTGACGATGAGTCGCCCGTGGTCCCAGGCGACGCCATCAGGCGTCTGCATCCAGCTGTTCGCCGACATGATCCACGCGGCCGAGATCGTGCTACCCAGCGCGACCATGCACGTCGCGAAGAAATGCAGCTTCGGTCCGACACGGGTCTCGCCGAACAGCATGATCCCCAGGAATCCCGCTTCGAGGAAGAACGCCGTGAGCGCCTCGTAGCCGATCAGCGGTCCGATAACCGGTCCGGCGAGCTGCGCGAACTTCGCAAAGGTCAGCCCGAACTCGAACGACATCACGACCCCGGTGACGACACCGATCCCGAAGCTCATGGCGAAGATGTTCAGCCAGAACCGGTAGATCTGCCGATAGACCAGGTTGCCTGTCTTGAGCCATAACCCTTCGACGATCGCGAGAAACAAGGCCAGGCCTATCGAGATCGTCGGAAAGATGATGTGAAAGCTCACCGTGAACGCGAACTGAATCCGCGCCAGGATGAGTGGGTCGAGTTCAGGCATCCCCGTCCTCCTCTCCAGTCGGCGAGCGCCGGACCACGAACACCGTAACGGCGATGGACGCGACGAGACCGACTATGGCCGGAGCGACCCCGAAGACTCCGTCGACCACGTTGAAGGCGAAGAAACCCGCGATCGCCGCGAGGCATGCCCGCAGTATCGACACGATGCGGGATGCGGATTCTCGGGGAGACCCGGTCACGTCGGCGTTGGATCAGCGGGATGGAGCGGGCCCGTGATACGAAACCCGCCAGATTGTGCCGTTTCCATCTTCTGTCACGAACAGCGAGCCGTCACGCGCCACGGCAACGCCGACGGGGCGACCCCAGACCTGGCTGTCGGAGACCACGAAGCCGGTCATGAAATCCTCATATTCGCCAGTGGGTTTGCCGCTGCTGTCAAATAGCAGTCGAACGACTTTGTATCCGGTACGGTTGGGGCGGTTCCAGGACCCGTGCATCGCGACAAAGGCACTGCCCCTGTACTCGGCCGGAAAGTTGTCACCCTGGTAGAACACCATCCCCAGGGGGGCCGAATGGGCCTGCATCAGCACGTCAGGGACCGTGACCTTGTCTTTCAGATCGGGCCGGGCGCCCGCCTGGCGCGGATCTTCGTGTCCGCCGATGAAGTACCAGGGCCAGCCATAAAACGCGCCCTCAACGACATGAGTCGCATACTCGAACGGCGTGTTGTCGCCGAGGTCATCGCGCTCGTTGACGACGCACCACAGCTGCCCGGTGGCCGGTTGAACAGTCATACCTGCGCAATTGCGCAAGCCGGTCGCAACGATTTTCAGATTCTTGCCGTTCGGATCGAACGACAGGACATTCGCGCGCAACTCTTCCGTGTCCCAGGCGGCACCGAGCGGCTTGGTCTTCGTCCACTGTGTTAGACCGTCGACGTTGTGCGGTTCTGGAATCATCGTCAAGTGGGGCTCGGGGAACATGTCCAGCGCGACGTTCGATCCAGAGCCGACAGACAGAAATAGCCGGCTCCCATCCGGCGAGAACACGAGGTCACGCGCATAGTGATGCGCCGTGGGAATCCCCGTGATGATGTGCTCCGGTTTCCCGGTTGCCTGGAGATCGTCGTTCTTGTAAGGGAAACGCACGACTCCGTTGCTGTCGGCGACATATACCCATTGCGGATCTGGTCCGAGGGGATAGAACGCGATGCCAAACGGCTGCTGAAGCCCGCTGGCAAATACCGTGAGCTTCTCCGGCTTGGCGCGTCCCGCGGGAATGCGCATCACATGGACGGAGTTGGACATGCTGCTAGCGACGAACAAATCGCCGTTCGGCGCGACGCGGATCGCGCGCGTGTTGCGCAAATCCGATGTGACCAGCTCTGCCGAGAAACCGACGGGAACCTGTGGTCGGGCGCCAGCGGGCACGGGCACGACCTGCGCGGGGCCATCGGTGGCCTTCGAAATGGGCGGCAGATCCTGCGGCCTGATCAGACGTCGGACTCCCGGCTTGTCATCGCGCCAGCTTCCAAACGCCGCCGTGCCTTGTAACACCTGGCCGAAGGCTCGTTCGCCGCCAGTGAGGCTCAGACAGCCAGCAACGATAACGATCTTGAGCCAACTGATTGAGTACATGACTTCGTGATCTCCTTTTGGTTGGTCACAACGGCGGCAAGCAAAGTGCCACGCAGGCGTGACACGACACGCGCACCCGCCATGACGGTCGTGTTTCGATCCGCACACATGTGAGCGCCACCATCGGCTTCCCGTGCACACGGCGGACGCAGGGATCTGTGCGACATCACATGCCCGTCTCGAACGAAGCACCGCGAACCGCGGCAGGCTCTTTGCGGTGCATCTCGACGTCAGACGGAACCGTGATGAGGGCCGTTGTCCTTGAAAACACGCGGCGGATTGCCGGGCGCGACGTCCCCGACGCGGAGATGCGGGAGACCACGGACGCGCTGCTGCGCATCACCTCCACCGCCATCTGCGGAACGGATCTGCACCACGTTCTTCAACAACAACGTTCGCATCGTGATGGGACGCGACGATGACAAGCGGTGGAATCACGCGCTTCGCGACATGATCGTCACGGGCCGGGCGAAACCAAGTCAGGTCGTCAGCCATCGCCTCCGTTTTGACGACGCGCCGAAGGCCTTCGACAAATTCGACCGTCGCGAGGACGGCTACATCAAGGTCGTTCTCGAACCGTGATCGCACGCATCCCATCGCAGCGAACGGCGGTCCACTTCCGACAGACACGCTGAGAGGAGCAACAGTGGCATCGCAACCGGACGACACGCATAGCGCCGAACAGCGGAGGCTGGGAGCAATTGTTGGCGAACCCGCCCTCGGCCGTGGCCCGGCCGAGAGCGACCATTCGAGACATGAGTACCACCACCCTGCTGCCGGGTGGGGTGCTGCGCGCAGCGTAGCGGAGGTTCTCGAGCGCGCGGCCGAGCCGATCGAGAGCATGCGCGCGCTCTTTGTAATGAACCACGAGAATGGCGGCTTCGACTGCCCCGGCTGTGCCTGGCCGGACGATCCATCGGGGCTCAGACTCGATATCTGCGAGAACGGCGTCAAGCACGTCACGTGGGAACTTCAGCCAGCAAAGGCCGATCGTGAATTCTTCGCTGCCCATACAGTCAGCGAACTCGCCGAGTGGAGCGATTACGATCTCGAGGCAGTGGGACGGCTGGCGGAGCCGCTCCGCTACGACAGCGCCACCGACAAGTACGAGCCGATCGCATGGGACGACGCCTTCACACTGGTCGGCGACACGCTGCGAGCACTGGAAAGCCCGCATCGGGCGTCGTTCTACACCTCCGGCCGTCTCAGCAACGAGGCGACGTTCCTCTATCAGCTCTGGGTGCGCGAGTTCGGTACGAACAATCTGCCCGACTGCTCGAACATGTGTCACGAGGCAAGCGGCCGCGCGCTCACGGCGGCAATCGGATCAGGGAAAGGCACGGTGGACCTCAACGACTGGGAGCACGCTGATGCAATCTGGCTGATTGGAGACAACGCCGCCACCACTGCCCCGAGAATGCTGACGTGGCTGGCCGAGGCCGACCGCCGCGGGGCACAGCTCATACACATCAATCCGTTGATCGAGGCAGCCTCGCGCCGAACGATCGTGCCGCACGAGTTCGTCGACATGGCGACGTTTCACACAACCGAGATCGGCACGATGAAAGTGCAGGTGCGGATCGGCGGCGACATGGCGCTGCTGCGTGGAGTCGCGAAGGCGCTTCTTGAAACAGCGGAACAGCACCCGGAGGTGCTCGACCAGGAGTTCATCAAGTACCACACGCAGGGCTTCGACGAGTACAAGGCGATCGTCGAATGCACTCCCTGGTCGAACATCGTCTCGGATTCCGGGATTAGTGAGCCAGACATCCGCACGCTCGCAGCCTCGTACGCCTCGTCGAGAAGCGTGATCATCGCCTGGTGTCTCGGTCTCACGCAGCACGAGCATGGCGTCGATACCGTGCGCGAAATCGTCAACCTATTGCTGCTGCGCGGCAACATCGGCCGTGAGGGGGCGGGGCCGTGTCCTGTCCGCGGTCACAGCAACGTACAGGGCAACCGCACCTGCGGAGTGAACCATCATCCTGACGCCGCGTTTCTCGATCGTCTCGGAGAGGTCTGCGGGATCAATCCGCCGCGCGAGCGCGGCCTCGGGACAGTCGCGACGATCGAGGCGATGCACCGCGGCGACGTGAAGGTCTTCGTCGCACTCGGTGGAAATTTCGCAGTCGCGGCGCCGGATCTGCCGTACACGGCCGAAGCGCTGCGCAAGTGCGAGCTGACCGTGCAGGTGAGCACGAAGCTCAATCGAAGCCATATCGTCCACGGTAAGCGCGCGCTCATCCTGCCGTGCCTGGCCCGGACGGATCGGGATCGTCAGGCGAGCGGTGAGCAGGGAGTCACCGTCGAAGACTCGATGTCGATGGTGCACATCTCGTACGGCATGAAAGAGCCACGCTCGCCGCACCAGCGCTCTGAGTGCGCAATCCTCGCTGGCATGGCGCAGGCCACGCTGCCTGACACGAACACGCCGTGGAAGGAGTACGCGGACAATTACGACCGGATACGCGACACGATGGCGCGAGTGCTGGAGGGCTTCGAGGACTTCAATCGGCGCGCCCGCCACCCGCACGGCTTCCGCATCGCCCAACCGGCACGCGAGCGCGTCTTCCAGACGCCTTCAGGGCGGGCCGAGTTCTCGCTCGCACCACTCCCCGACGACGTGGATCCGGGCCCAGGCCGGCTGACGCTGACAACGGTCCGTTCGCACGATCAGTTCAACACGACCATCTACTCCAACGATGATCGATATCGGGGACTGAAGGGCTTGCGTACGGTCATCTTCATGAACGAGGCCGACATGCGGGCACGTGGGATCGATCAATTCGACCTCATCGATGTCACGAGCTTTTCGCGAGATGGAACCAAACGGACCGTCTACGGTTACCGGGCGGTTCGATACGAACTCCTGCCGGGATGCGCGGCCGGCTACATGCCGGAACTGAATGTCCTCTGCGGCACAGCGGACATCAGCACCCAGAGCGAGCAACCGGTCACCAAGCACCTCGTCGTCGAGGTGGCGCTGGCACGGTCGACAGCAGCGGACTCGCTCCGCACGAGCGCTTTCAACGAAGCAACCACCCGGTGATCACACCGCAGGCGATCGATGTTGTAGAGGCGGACCTTAAGGTCCGCCTCTACGTTTGGAACGTGCGTGCGCGTGCGCACATGTGAGTGCCCGCGCACGGGCGAGCGCGGCTCGATCATCAGAAGCCAGTGGTTTGATAATGGAACGTATGGCAATCCACTTGCTCGCCTCGACGCTGAAGGAACGCCGTGATGAAAGCCGATCCGACCGCTCAGAGTGACGCACGTTCTGAGACTGATTCAGAAGGCGTATCGAGAAGAAGTTTCCTGGGAGGCAGCTCCGTGGCGCTGGCCACGGCGGCGTTGAGCGGGCTCACCGCGCAGGCGCAGCAGACGCAGCAGACGCGCCAGGCGGAAAAGGATGTCTCGATCAGCAACCCCGGACCCGAAAATCAGACGCTGCTCGAGTTGAATCCAAACTCGAACGTGCCTCCGCCAACGGACCGTGGCGATATCGGCCCGATCTGGTACTCGTTCGATTTGGCGCACAAACGCGTGCAGGAAGGCGGCTGGACCCACGAGGTCAACGCGAAGGTGCTGCCAACGTCGAAAGATCTCGCGGGCGTGAACATGCGGCTCACGACGGGCAGCTTTCGCGAACTGCACTGGCACACGGCCGACGAGTGGGCCATCATGCTTCACGGCAACGCTCGCGTCACGGTGATGAATCCAGACGGCACGATGTTCATCGACGACGTGAACAAGGGCGATCTGTGGTTGTTCCCGGCGGGGTTTCCGCACTCCATTCAGGGACTTCAACCCGATGGTTGCGAGTTCCTTCTCGTGTTCGACGAGGGTGACTTCTCCGAAGACGGCACCTTCCTTCTATCGGAACTTGTCGCGTACACGCCGCGCAACGTCTTGAGCAAGAATTTCGGCCTCGACAAGGAGGCTCTCGCCAAGCTGCCGTCCGACGAGCTGTACATCTTCCCGTCCCACGTTCCCGGATCGCTCGCACAGGACAAGGCAGCGATCGGAGGGGGACGGGTCGAAGGGCCGATTCAGTACACGTTCAAGATGTCGACGATGCCGCCGACGAGAAAGACAACCGGCGGCGAGGTCCGTATCGTCGACTCGCGCAACTTCCCGGCAAACCCGAACATCGCCGCCGCCATGGTGACGCTCAAGCCTGGGGCCATTCGCGAATTGCACTGGCATCCCAACGCCAGCGAATGGCAATACTGGATTGCGGGCAAAGGTCGCATGACTGTCGTGATGAACGAGGGCAAAGCCCGGACCATGGATTTCAACGCCAACGACGTGGGGTTCGTGCCCAGAGTCGCGGGCCATTACATCGAAAACACCGGCAACACCGACCTCGTCTTCCTGGAGATGTTCAAGGCTCCGCAGTTTCTCGATGTCTCCCTCAACAACTGGCTCCGGCGTCTGCCGCCCGAAGCCGTGACCGCCCATCTGAATCTCAGCCCGGATCTCATTGCGAAGATTCCTGCCGACAAGGAGCTGGTGATTCCAGGATAGTGCGCGCTCGCTGAGAGGGATGACGAGGCGGGAGGGACAACGCCGTGGCCGATGCACAGCAGACCCAACAGACACGACAGGCGGAAAGGGATGTCTCCATCAGCGACCCCGGGCCAGAGAATCAGGCGCTGCGCAAATTGAATCCCAATTCGAACGTGCCTCCTCCAACGGACCGCGGCGATATCGGTCCGATCTGGTACTCGTTCGATCTGGCGCACAAACGCGTGCAGGAGGGTGGTTGGGTACGCGAAGTGAACTCGACCGTGCTGCCAACATCGAAGGACCTGGCGGGGGTAAACCTGCGACTCACCGCCGGAAGCTTTCGTGAATTGCATTGGCACCCTGCGGACGAGTGGGCACTCATGCTTTCCGGCAACGCTCGCGTCACCGTGATGAATCCGGACGGCACGATGTTCATCGACGACGTGAACAAGGGCGACGTCTGGTTGTTCCCGGCAGGGCTTCCGCATTCCATTCAGGGACTTCAGCCGGATGGCTGCGAATTCATCGCCGTATTCAACGACGGAGATTTCTCGGAAATTCGGAGCACCTTCCTTCTCTCGGAGTTTGTTGCGCGGACTCCTCGAGACGTCCTGGCGAAGAACTTTCGCCTGGGTAAGGACCTCCTCGGACGATTGCCGAAGAAAGGGTTAGACATCTTTCCGGCGACGCTTCCTGGGTCGCTCGCGCAGGACAAGGCAGCCATCGGCGGACGGAGTGTTGAATCTCCCGTTCAATACACCTTCAAGATGGCGACGATGCCGCCCACACAGACAACACCTGGAGGCGACGTTCGAATTCTGGACTCGCGCAATTTTCCCGCGACAAAGAGCATCGCCGCCGCCCTCGTCACGCTAAAACCCGGAGCCCTCCGCGAGTTGCATTGGCACTCCAATGCGAGTGAGTGGCAGTACTGGATCGCCGGCAAAGGACGCATGACCGTCGTCATGAACGAAGGCAAAGCCCGAACCATGGACTTCAATGCCAATGACGTGGGGTTCGTTCCGAGAGTTGCGGGGCATTACATCGAAAATACCGGCGACACGGATGTCATTTTTCTGGAGATGCTCAAAGCGCCGCAGTTTATTGATGTCTCCCTGAACAACTGGCTCCGGCGTCTGCCCGCTGAAGCTGTCACCGCCCATCTGAATCTGGGACCGGATCTGATTGCGAAGATTCCTGCCGTGAAGGAGTTGGTGATTCAGGGATAGCGACGGAATGTGATGGTGCAGAACGATGCGATCGACAGCGTCCGCAATGGTCATTACCGGCCGCCGTTCAAATTCGGCGTGGGAGGCGTCCCGTTAGGAAATGAGTTTTCGATCGTCACCGATGCGGATGCAAACGAAACGTTGGAGGCCGCATGGTCTGCGGGGGTGCGTTATTACGACGTGGCTCCATGGTATGGATTGGGCTTGGCAGAGCGCAGATTCGGCGCCTTTCTTCATAACAAGGCAAGAACCAGCTACGTTCTATCGTCGAAAGTCGGCAAACTGCTGAAAGCGTCGCCGACAGCACATCATCGCGATCTCTTTCCCTTTTCACCGTCACCGAACGACGTGGTTTTCGACTACACGGCCTCGGGAATCCGGCGGTCGATCGAAGACAGCCTGCAAAGACTCGGCATCGACCATATCGATATCGCATTCGTCCACGATCTGTCACCCGACAACACACTGTTGCCCGCGTCCTGGGAGGAACAGTTCAGCATAGCAACCACAGGAGCGTTCCCCGAACTGACTCGCATGCGCGAAGAAGGCCTTATCAAGGGCTGGGGAGTTGGCGTCAATCGGCCGGAACCCATTCTGAAGCTCCTGGAGGTAGCCGACCCGGACGTATGCCTCATGGCATCGCAGTATTCGTTGATCGATCACAAGAATGCATTGAACAACATCTTCCCGGCGGTCAGACGCAAGAACGTGTCGCTGGTGATCGGTTCTGCCCTAAATGCCGGATTCATCTCGGGCAGTCCAAGGTTCAACTACGGAAAGAATTCCTATCGAATCCCGACTGCGCACATCTTAAAGCGCAGGAGACTGCGTGAGGCTGCAGATGCCCATGGAGTCGAACTGCGAACCGCAGCATTGCAGTTCGCAGCGGCGCCCGATGTTGCTGCAGCACTGGTGGTCGGTGTCAGCACTGAGCACCAGATCCTTGAAGACTTCACGTCGATGCAGACTCGAATTCCGGCGGAGTTCTGGATTGATCTGAAACGCCAGCATCTGATTGAGGAGGACGCGCCGACTCCGGTTTGAGTTTCGTCGCGAAGACCGCTAAATGGGCTTGATCGTTCGAGAAAGTGACCCGACAAACCTGGAGACGCCTTTTGACATCGCGCAGTCGTATCTGACGCCGACGAGCCTGTTCTACATCCGGAGTCATTTCCGGGCGCCAACGCTCGACGAGCGGTCTTATCGACTACGCATCGACGGTGCTGTCAGGGTTCCGTTGTCGCTGACGTATGACGAAATCCGGCAACTACCGTCGGAGACTCGAGTCGCGACGCTGGAGTGCGCGGGGAATAGTCGAGTGTTTCTCGTGCCGCAGGTCGGGGGAGCGCAGTGGGAGCTCGGTGCTGTCGGGAACGCGGAATGGACCGGCGTGGCGCTCCGATCGCTGCTCGAGCGTGCCGGCCTTGAACAGGACGCTTGCGAAATCGTCTTCGAAGGCGCCGATCGCGGAACGCCGAGCGAGCCGCCCGTACCGCCCGGTTCGATCTCGTACGCCCGTAGTTTGCCGCGGCACAAAGCCATGGAGCCGGAAGTCGTGATTGCGTACCAAATGAATGGACGCGATCTTCCGCTCGATCATGGATATCCGATGCGCGTCGTTGTCCCAGGCCACTATGGAATGGCTTCCGTCAAGTGGCTGACGCATATCGAGGCGGTCAAGGAACCGTTTGCCGGCTATTGGCAAACGTCAGACTACGGCTATTGGGATCGTGTGGGTGAGCAGCCGGTTCGACGCCCTCTGGCCGAAATGCAGATCAAGTCCGAGATCACACGACCCGCTGTGTATGAAACGCTCGCGCCGAATCGCGTGTACACAATTTCTGGCGCTGCCTGGTCGGGCGAAGCCGACGTCACAGACGTCGAGGTGAGCGCCGACGGTGGCCACACCTGGGCTCAGGCGCAAATTCTCGATGCGATTCAACGGCACGCCTGGCGACGATGGACCTACGATTGGCTGACACCGTCGAAGCCAGGCCGATACACGCTGCTGGCCCGGGCCACGGATGCAGATGGCAACGTCCAGCCTGATGTGCACGATCCGAACTACGGCACCTACGTCATCAATCATCCTCTTCCGATCGACGTGTTCATAGACGGTCAGCCGGACTAACAGTACGGGAAACCAGGGTGGCTGACGCGCGTGATTATCTTGCCGAAGAGCGAACGTTTCTGGCGTGGACTCGCACCGGCCTGGCGGTCATGGCGTTCGGTTTCGTGGTGGCGCGATTTGGCGTCCTGGTGAAAGAGATAGGAATTGCGCCAGACGACTCGACGCATTCCCATCGGCCCTCGTTGTGGCTCGGAACGACGCTCATCGCGGCGGGCGTGGCCGTGAATCTGCTGTCCGCATGGCGCCATCGTCGCCTGGTTGCAGCGTTGAACCGTGGCCAATCCGCAGAACGCGGTCCCTCCACATTGGCAATTGCGCTCGCCGTGTTCCTGGCGTTATTCGGCATCGTCCTGGCGATCTACCTCACCGTCGTCTGATACCTCGCCTGAACTACCCACCCTGTCGCTTGGGGGCGCCAGTTGTGCACCAACAGACATCTTCGCGAACAGATGTGTGCGCCGATGAGCGCAGCCGCCGATAAGACGACGCGTGCGGTCGTCGGCAACGGCGAGCCGTGAGGCACTCTCCTTGCTGTGACGTAGCGTATGAATCGAGGTTCGTGGCTGGCCATCACGGCGATGCTCATCGCGTTCGGTGCTGCGTGCCGCATGCAAGCGGACTCGAGCGACACGTCGGACCGCAATGCGGTGACGGCCGACGCAACGGTGAACGCGCTCGAGGAAGCGTACGGCATCCACCGTGGCGAGCGTCGCAATCACACCAAGGGTACCTGCGCGCTCGGATCGTTTGTCGGCGAGGAGCGGGTCTCCAAATACTCACGGTCACAACTATTCTCCGGACAACCAATACCCGTTGTGGCGCGATTCTCCCTTGCCGGCGGCAATCCGACCGCGCACGACACCGAGAAGAGCCCGCGCGGCATGGCGCTGGAGTTCAGGCTGCCGGATGGCGCCCTGCAGCACATGACGATGATCAACACGCCGATGTTTTTCGCGGCAGTGCCGCGAACCTTCCTCGACAAGATGAAGGCGCTCAAGCCAGACCCGCGGACAGGTGAACCGGATCCAGAGGCTCTCAAGGCGTTCGCGGCAAGTCATCCGGATAATGCGGGCCAGGCCCGCTTTCTTGCCGACCACAATCCGCCGCCCAGTTACGCCAACAGCGCGTACTTCGGCATCCACACGTTCCGCTTCATCCACCGGAATGATACCGTCACGCTCGTCCGATGGCGTTTCGTCCCGCAGGATGGCGAAAAGGAACTGTCCACTGCGGAGCTGGCCACAATGCCCGCCAACTTCCTCGAAGACGCGTTGATTCGTCGTACGGCACAGGGGCCTATGCGGTGGACCATGATCGTGACGATTGGTCAGGCGGGCGATACCGAGGACGATCCGACGCAGTTGTGGCCGAGCAATCGCCAGGAGTTGACGGCTGGTGTGCTGACGATTTCGTCGGCCATGCGCCAGCACCGCGCCGGCTGCGAAAACATCAATTACGACCCGCTCATGATGGCCGACGGGGTTGCCCCCTCGACCGATCCGGTGCTTCTCTTCCGATCGCCATCCTACGGAGTCTCGGCCGCAAGGCGGCTGCAGGGGCAATGACGTGTTGGTAGACCGTCATCGGGACTAGCAGGGCTTCTCTCAGACTGGTCGATTGAATGGGGCTCGATCACTCGACAAGGTGCGAGGTCCGCATTGGCTCGCGGGGACTCGCTGCGGACGGTAAACCGGAGGCGCTGACCACGTGATGTGGCTCGTCCGGGTCGCGCTGAGCCGGCCCTACACGTTCGTGGTGATGTCGATGCTCATCGCGGTCATGGGTGTGCTCGCCATCGCGACGATGTCGATCGACATCTTCCCCAGAATCAACATTCCCGTCGTCAGCACGATCTGGAGCTACAGCGGGTTGTCGCCGACCGAAATGCAGGATCGGATTACGACGATTGTCGAGAGGGCCTTGACGACGACGGTGAGCAACATCGAGCACATCGAGTCGCAATCGGTCCGCGGCGTCAGCGTCATCAAGATGTTTTTTCAGCCGGGCACCGACGTCAACGGCGCCGTCGCCCAGGCCACGGCACTCAGTCAAACCGTTCTGAGACCGCTGCCTCCAGGGATCACTCCCCCGTTGATCCTCCAATACAACGCAGCCAGCGTGCCAGTGATCATGCTGAGTCTTGGCAGCAATCAGCTGTCCGAACAGGAGCTCTCCGACCTCGGCAACAACTTCATCCGGACGCAGCTGGTCGCGGTCGAGGGCGCCGCAGTACCGCTTCCGTACGGCGGCAAGACTCGAGTCGTGAATGTCAACGTCGATCCCGACGCTCTGTATGCACGCGGTGTGTCGCCTCAGGATGTCGTCTCGGCGCTGCTGCAACAGAACACGGTTGTGGCGCCCGGCACGACGAAGATGGGATCGATCGAGTACGACGTGGCGATCAACAGCAGTCCCGAAATGCTCAACGAGTTGAATAACGTCCCGATCAAGTACGTGAACGGGACCCTCGTGTACGTGCGCGACGTCGGGTTCGTGCACGACGGCTATCTGCCACAGACGAACCTCGTGCGCCGCGACGGACGGCATTCGGTGCTTCTGCCGATACTGACCAGCGGCAGCACATCCACGCTGTCCGTCGTCAGCGCCGTGCGCGCCATCATGCCGACGATCATGGCTGGCCTGCCCAAGAGCCTGAATCTGAATTACCTCTTCGATCAGAGCATCTTCGTCCGAGCCTCCATTTCCGGCGTGGTGCGCGAGGGCGCAATTGCCGCGTGTCTGACCGGCCTGATGATTCTGCTTTTCCTGGGGTCGTGGCGCAGCACCCTCATCGTGTCGACGTCAATCCCGCTGTCGATCCTCGCCTCCATTTCGCTGTTGTACCTGCTCGGACAGTCCCTCAACGTCATGACGCTGGGCGGACTTGCGCTCGCCGTCGGCATCCTGGTCGACGATGCAACCGTCGAGATCGAGAACAATCATCGACACCTGGAGATGGGGAAACCCATCAGGCGCGCAATCCTCGACGGCGCGTCGGAGGTCGCCACGCCCGCCATCGTGGCGACGCTGTCTATCTGTATCGTGTTCGTGCCGATCTTCCTGCTGCCCGGCGTCGGCGGCTTCCTGTTCTCACCGCTGGCGATGTCGGTCGTGTTCGCGATGCTCGCGAGTTATCTGCTGTCGCGGACACTGGTCCCGACGATGTTCTGGTATTTGATGCCCTCCGAAATGCGCGCCCGGGAGGCGCGTGAGAGAAGCCAGAAGCGCCCGTCGATGTTCGCCCGCCTCGCGAGCGGCTTCGAGGCCGCGTTCCTTCGGCTCACTCGCACCTATGAGGGGGTGCTCGACTGGGTCCTCGCCCGCCGCACATGGGCGGTCGCGGGGTTTCTCGCCTTCGCGATGCTGTCGATAGCGCTCTTCCCGTTTGTCGGACGCGACTTTTTCCCATCGGTCGACGCGGGCCAGCTGCGGTTGCACGTGCGTTGCCCGCCCAGCACGCGAATCGAGCAAACAGAGGTCTATTTTCAGCAGGTCGAAGACTACATCCGCGAGGTGATTCCGGCGAATGAGATCAATGTCATCAACGACAACATCGGGCTGCCGAACAATATCAACCTGGCGCTGAGCGACAACGTGTCGGTCGGTCCTTCCGACGGCGAAATCCTTGTCGCGCTCAACGAGAATCACAGGCCCACCGCCGACTATCTCCGGCGGCTTCGGCACGAACTTCCGCAGCAGTTCCCGAACCTCGAGTTCTTCACGCAGCCGGCCGATATCGTGAGCCAGATCCTGAATTTCGGCCTTCCGGCGCCGATCGACATTCAGATCAGCGGACCCATTCAGCAGAGCGACGCCAATTACCGCATCGCCCAGGCCATCTCGCGCGAGCTGTCGGGCGTCCCTGGCGCCGTCGACGTCTACGTCAAGCAGATCGTCGACTCGCCGCGAATCATGGTCGATACCGATCGACAGATGGCGATGGAGAGCGGCATCACGTCGAGCGCTGTCGCGAACAGCTTGTCAGTGTCGCTCGCCGGCAGCGGCACGGCGACAACGAATTTCTGGCTGAACTACAAGAACGGCGTCAGCTATCAAGTCGTCGTCCAGGTCCCGCAATACCGCGTCAGCTCCATAAACGATCTTTTGCGGCTGCCGATCAGCACTGGCAGCCAGGGCCCGACCCAGTTCCTCGGCAATCTTGCAACTTTCACGCGTACGACCACTCCGCTGTCGCTGAACCACTACAACGTACAGCCGGTCTTCGACGTGTTGGCGAACGTCCAGGACACCGACCTCGGCAGCGTATCTGACGTCGTCGACAAAATGACCGCCAAGTACCGTGCGCAGGTCTCGAAGGCGACGACGATCACCGTTCGCGGTCAGGTGCAAAGCATGAAACAGGCGTTCACCGGGTTGGCACTGGGAATCGTGTTTGCGGTGCTGCTCGTGTACTTCCTGATGGCCGTGAATTTCCAGTCGTGGCTCGATCCCTTCATCATCCTCATGGCGCTGCCTGGCGCGCTGGCGGGCATTCTCTGGGCCCTCTTCACCACCGGCACGACGCTGAGCGTGCCTTCACTCATGGGCTGCATCATGGCGATCGGCGTCGCCACCTCCAACAGCATTCTCATGGTGACATTCGCGAACGAGCAGCGGCTCCCCGCCGCCGGCGGGAACGATGCGCGAACCGCAGCGCTGCGCGCGGGCCGCACCCGCCTTCGGCCCGTGCTGATGACGGCGCTGGCGATGCTGATTGGCATGCTGCCGATGAGCCTGGGGCTCGGCGAAGGCGGAGAGCAGAACGCGCCACTCGGTCGAGCCGTGATCGGCGGACTCGCGCTCGCCACGATCTACACACTCTTCTTCGTGCCGACGGCATACAGCCTCTTTCATCAGAAGCCGCCGAAAGACTTTGACATCAAGGACGACGAACAATGAGCGCCGCGGAGAGACGCGAGGACACGCCCGATCCTCCGCGGGCGCGCACGCGAACGATGGCGGTGATGGGCGTCGTGCTGGCGATACTACTCCTCGTCCTCCTGGCCATCGGCGTCGTTCCGCGAGTCCGAAACACGCGCGCCCTGGCTGCAGCCGCGGAACAGACTCGAAAAGCGATACCCACGGTGTATGTACTCCGCGCGAAACCGGCGGATGATGCGGGCCTGACGCTCGCGGCCACCACACAGGCCATTCAGGACACCATCGTCTACTCACGGACCAGCGGGTATCTCAAGGCGCGTTTCGTGGATATCGGCGACCGCGTCAAAGCCGGTCAGCTGCTGGCGGAGGTCGACTCACCCGAGATCGATGCGCAGCTACGCCAGGCACAGGCCAATCTGCAGCAGGCGCAAAAAGCACTCGAGCTGCAAATCGCGAATCGAGATCTCGCGAAGGTGACGATGGATCGGTACTTGGCCGCAGATGCAGAAAAAGCTGTCGCCCGTGAACTCGTCGACCAAAGCATCGCCGCATACCGCACAGCCCAGGCGTCCGTGGCTGCGGCCGAAGCGACTGTCGAGGCGAATCGCGCTACCGTCCGACAATACATGGACCTCACGTCGTTTGAGCAGGTGCTCGCGCCGTTCGACGGCACGGTCATCCAGCGCAACGTCGATGCAGGCGCCCTCATCACCGCCGGCAGCCCGGTCAACAACACCGCCGTGTCGCCGTTGAATCTCACTGGTGCCCCAACCGGCCTCTTCGAGATCGGCCAGATCGACCAGCTTCGAGTCTTCGTCAACGTGCCGCAGGCCTTCGCTCCCAATGTGCGTCCAGGTCTGCCCGTCACTGTGAGGGCCCGCGGGCACCTCGATCAACCCGTGTCGGCGTCGGTCACTCGCACCGCGAGCGCTATCGATCCCGGCACGCGCACGCTGTTGATTCAGGTCGACATTCCCAACACAACCGGTGAGCTGATGCCGGGGATGTTCGCATACGTGGACTTGAGGATTGCGCCCTCGGGCATTCGCTGGCGGCTCCCCGCGACCGCGATCATTTTCGACTCGCAGGGCACCCGGGTGGTGACTGTTGCGCCTGGCAACACCATTCATTTTCAACACGTCGAGTTGGGACGTGACTTCGGGGACACGATCGACATCCAGGGCGGACTGCATGGTCACGAAACGATCGTCGCTCAGCCCACGGTGTCGCTGAAGGAAGGGCAAGTTGTCAGGCCGATTACCGCGCACCAGAGCCAATAGACTCGCTGCTCGCGCGCTGTTGATTTCGTGCGTCTTCCTCACCGGTTGCATGGTCGGGCCCGATTACAAGCGCCCCCAACTCGCACCGCCTCAGGCCTTCAAGTCGCAGACCGCCAGCAGCCCCGATCTGATCGCTCCGGCGTGGTGGCGGCTCTACGGCGATCCCGAACTCGATCGCCTGGTCACCGTCGCGACCGACTCGAATCAAACGCTCAGGCAGGCGGTGGCGGCCGTCGACCAAGCCCGTGCGGTCGCCCGCATCGCGGCCAGCTTTCTCGCGCCAACGATCACGGCCGATCCGACGCTCACGCGCGAGCGTACGTCGGCAACGCGGGAGAGCACCTTCTCAGGCCAGACGGTCGGAACCAACGCGACGATCACCGACTGGCTGGTCCCGATCGATCTCACCTACGAAATAGACGTGTGGGGCCGGGTTCGCCGCGGGCTCGAATCGGCCCGAGCTCAGGCTGTCGCGACCTCCGATGACGAAGCCGCGGTGCGGCTGATGGTGCAAACCGACGTCGCGCAGTTCTACTACACGCTGCGTTTGCTGGATGCGCAGATCGAGATACTGACCCAGACTGTCGATTCGTATCGAGAGCAGGTGCGCATCCTCTCCGTCCAAGTGAGGACGGGACTTACCAGCCCGATCGCGCTGTCACAGGCCGACGCGCTCCTGCAGTCCACGCTGGCGCAGCAACAGGATTTCGAGCGGGCGCGCGCCGACCAGGAACATGCCCTGGCGATTCTCTGCGGTCAGCCCGCGCCCAGCTTTTCTGTTCCGCCAAATCCGCTACAGGAGATATCGCCGCCCGACGTGCCTGTCGGCCTGCCAGCGATGTTGCTCACGCGGAGACCGGACGTCGCGGCGACGGAGGAGGCGGTCGTTGCGGCGAACGCGCAGATCGGCGTCGCGATGGCAGAGTTTTATCCTCAGTTCACGCTCGCGAGCTTCGCGGGATTCGAGAGCGCGAACCTGAAGAACCTCACCGAGTGGAAGAGCGGGATCGCCTCGATCATCCCAGGGGTATCGCTGCCGATCTTCGAGGGAGGCCGACTGAAGGCCAATCTCGCGGCAACACGCGCACAGTATCGACAGACCGTCGCGGCTTACGTCAACCAAGTGCTGATTGCGTACGCGGATGTCGAAGACGCGCTGACCGATCTTCACGCATACACGGACGAAGTCGCGGACCTGCGAAATGCGGTGACTGCCTCCCAAGAGTATCTTCGCCTGGCGAACGCGCAGTTCAGCATTGGTCTTGTCGACTACCTGACGGTCATTGACGCGGAGAGGACGCTGCTCGCGAACCAGCTGTTGTTCACCCAAAATGTCAATTCGCAACTGGGATCGAGCATTCGTCTCATCAAAGCGCTGGGCGGAGGCTGGCAAGCTGCCCCCTAACACTCTCGCCCACAGGTCCGATTTGTCTCACCTCCAGTCTCGTTTGCGCACGTAGACGCACAGTTGACACACAACGGTGCGCACGGAGACCAGCGGAGTGGCACGAACGGCTCGCATCGTTCGGCGCCATGTGCCCCATCGCTCGGGTACTGCACTTGCTCGTCACCGGAGGGAGGGAAAAATGCATAGCGTTCTCGGAACACTGGTCATCCTTCTGATCGTTTCACAGCCCATTTTTGGCCAGCGAGGTGGTGGAGGCGGTGGCGGACGTGGCGGCGGAGGCATCGGCCACGCTGGTGTCGGCTTCGGCGGTGGTCACATTCCTATGCAGGGTCCTCCTCCGATGGCCGGGGATCGACGCGGACCGGGAATCGCTGGTCCTCTGGCCGACATGCCCGGTCATCCGAACGCTCCGCATGTTCATCAGGACGACACCTGGATCGGACATGATTCGGGGCGCAACGATCCGCACTTCCACCTCGATCGACCCTTTGAAAGCGGTCGCTTCATCGGCGGCTTTGGCGCGGGTCACCAGTTCAGACTCGAAGGCGGCACGCGAGACCGCTTCCGGTTCGGCGGCTTCTTTTTTGGGGTGGCGCCGTATGACTTCGGCTTCGTCGACGACTGGAACTGGGACACCGATCAGGTCGTCCTTTACGAGGACCCCGACCACGAAGGCTGGTACCTGGCGTACAACCCTCGGCTCGGTACGTACGTGCACGTACAGCTTCTCGGGCAATAGCGGCGCGAGACAGCGATCGAGACCACGCGCGATTCAAAACGTGAACTGCACGGCGGCGTACAGGTAGTCGCTGTCCCGGTCAGGTCCCGTTTGCTGGATGAACGTCCCCGTGAAGAAGTGGTTGTAGCTGACGTATATCTCCCAGTGCCGGCGAAATGTATACGTCGCGATGGCATCTGTCTCCGCTCCAACATATCGCGCAGTGGTCCCACCTCCGCTGCGCAGCACCTGGCCCGAATTGCCGTAAAAGGCATCAGCCCTGGTGGCGCGCCAGAAGAAGAACTGCGTGACCAGAAGCGAGAGTGACGGTTTCAGCAGCAAGTCGATGCCGCCACTGGGGCTGATGACGTTCTGCCGTCCGACATAGTCGACCGCGCCGAGATACGTGTGATTGGTCGGATAGAGCTCGTTGAACGTTTCGACGGGTCCACCTGGTGCGCGATCGCCGCTCGCGTAGTCGAACGTCACGAAGAGCCGTGGTTGGAGTTGCGACATGAAGGTGTGCCCGGCGTTCGCCGAAACCATCGAGGCCTGGATGCTCTCGCCGCCGAGCGAGCCAAATTGACCGGCGACCTCCACATCAAAATCCGTGTGAACCGCACGAACGCTCTCATCTGTTCGAGCGCTGGACGAGGTATGCGGCTCGGGCGCGGAGAACCTGTCGCGGCCTCGCCACAGACGTCCACCGACCGTCTGCCGCCGCTCGCGGCCGGACGTTCCGTCGAACGTCGCCGGCGTGTTCATCGCGCCGAGCCAGTACAGGTCCGCATGGACCGTCCCGCGTGCAGCGCCAGACGCGTAGACACCGTACAACGTGTGGTCGGGGCTTGCCTTGTTGAATCTGTCCGGATCGACGACGACGAGTTCGGTCCAGAAGGGCGTCACCCTCCAGCTCCCCAGGTCCACGATGCCTGATACGCCCTGGAACGTGCGGCGCACGTTCGTCCAGTCGCTTGGACCAACCAGACGCTGTACACCGAACAGCAGTTCCTGGCGGCCGCCGCGAACAGTGAGTGAGCCGGCGTGGCCAAGAGAAACCACCACGTCTGCAAAGGCATTCTGAAGAGCCAGTTCGTCGACGAACCCCGCGCCCTCACCCCCGGGAAAATCCTGGTTCGAAGCCAGCGAGCTCTTGCCCTCTCCAAAGACACGAAAATGCTCGCCCGTGTGCAGGTCCACACTGAACCGCACACGCGACAGCAGATAGTCTGGCGACTGCACAGGGGTCGATTCGCCAAACAGGAACTCGCGGTAGTACTCGTTTCGCTCGCGAACCTGACCGGCGAGTGTGAGCCACGCACGCTCTTCCTGTCCGAGCGGAATGAACTTCAGACGATCCCAGAAGTGATCGCGACCGCTCAGGTCGACGCCCTTCAACACCGACCAGTCCTCGTCAAAGCGGCGATCCTCGTACTTCGGCAGATCCACGCCGCTGTCGGAAGAACCGCTGCTTTGCGCAAGCAGAGGAACGGGGGCGCAGGCGACGAATAACAAGGCGACGACCAACCGCGATTGCCAACGCGTCTGGTCCATGCACGCTTTCAGTTGCTCATTTGAGCAGGATCTTCGCCATCATGCCTTTGTCTTCATGGTTCAACAGATGGCAGTGAAAGACAGACATTCCGCGGATGACGGGGTTGGTGAAGTCGACGATGATGTCGACCGTGCCTCGGGACGGAACGTTGACGGTATCGAGCCATACGGGATTGGCGAGTGGGACACCGTTTTCTGCGTACGCGAGGAAATGCACTTGATGAAGATGCATCGGATGAAGCTCGTCGGAATCATTGACGATGCGCCAGTGCTGATACGTGCCGACGGTGACTTCGACCATTGGTTTCGCATCGGCCGCGAATAATTGTCCGTTGATATAGAAGCCGTGTTCGTCCTCGCTGAACGTCGCCACGAACTGCGGCTCTGTTCGCTCGAGCGCCTCAAAGGATGGATGTCTATGAGTGGCTGGAGCCGAACGAGACCGACCGTCAGGCGTTCTGGATGTGCGCGCGGAGCTCGATGGTGTCGCGGTTCCTGACACCACGTCGGCCAGCACCATCTCCGGATTCGGATCGCCCGCGGGGCCTGTATCGACACACCGGCTGCGCAAAGAAGCGTGCACGCCGTTCGGCGGACCAGTGACCACGACTTCGAGACGTCCGCCTGGCGGAATGAGTCGATGCTCGGCAGGCTGAATCTCACGCGGCATCTTCTCGTAGTAGCCGACCGGGAACCCGTCGAAGGCAACGATATCCATCGGTTGTCCATCGATCTGCAGGTCGACGAAGGTGTCGGCGCCGGCGTTGACGATGCGCCAGAACTGCCGCTCCCCCGGCGCGATCGGGATCTCGGGCCGCAGCACGCCGTCGACCGTCATGATCCGTTCCGCCGGCTCCGGCTCCGCCGCGCTGCCGCACGGTGTCTCCGGTATTCCGGCCTGACGACGGAGCGACGCGGCGTCCGGTGCGTGCTCGATATCTCGGCCGCGGATGACGAGCACACGCTCGGGCATCGTGCTGACGGCCGGCACGTACTGGTCGATGCCCTCGACGACAATCGCGCCCGACATGCCGTCCAGCGCCTGCCGCTGACTCTCGCCGTGGGGATGTGTGTGATACCAGTAGAGACCGGGCGGCTGCTGCGAAGGAATCGCAACCGTGTAATGCAGTGTCTGGCCGGGCATCGCCATCATATGAAGCACATCGTCCTGCGGCTGCCGCGGCGAAACGCCGAGGCCATGAAAGTGCAGGTTCGTCATGTTCATGCAGACGCCGTTGGCGCAGGACTCTTGAAATGTTCGAGCCATCGCATTGACGTAGGTGACCTTCAGGACGTCACCGGGTGAGACTCGAATCGTCGGCGGCACCATGCCGCCGTTGAATGACAAGGCGGCGTGTCCGGCCGGGTCCGTCACCGCGGAAAGCGTCAACTCGGCAACGTGATTCGTGCTGCGTACGTCCGGCGGAGCGGGCAGAGAGCTCGTCGAAGCGTTCGCCGTCGACCACACGAACGCCATCCAGATGACCGGCGCGATACGGAAGGTGAGTTGACGGCAAGATTGCCCGGTGCCGATCACAGGTCACCGACATCCGCAATTCATACGCCACAGTCGCGTGAATGAGAATTGGCGGATTCGTCGTGCGAGTTCCTCGCTGGTGGCGTCCCTCGCTCAAAGTTGTGTGCCCAGACTGTGCGCGCTGTGGATGACAACCTCGCAGGCCGCGCGGCGGTGGTACCGAATGCCATCGGGTTCGGTGGTCGGTTTCACCGAGGCTCGATGAGCGGCCTCAACATGTTGTGAGCGCCTCGAGAACGGGCTCACACACGACGAGAAAGCCGCACTGGTGGCCTTCATGCGGCAGCTGTGAGGCAGCGGGCACGAGCGGCTACGACCGCGGGGTCGCAGGCAGCGAGGGGAAGCGCTCGCCGGGACCTGGCGTCGTGAACTGCTTCAGAGGACTCCTGAGCGCGTCGCTGGTCCCATTGCTCTCCGTGGAATCCACTCGGTAGTAGTACGTGGTTTGCGGCATCAGGCCGCTCACGCGGACCCGAAACACTGTCGTATCGTGGCCGCGATTGAGCCTGATGTGTGACCTTGCGGTCATGGTCAGTTCATTCGGACTGGTTCCGTAGTGGATCACCGCGAACCGATCGTCGGTTCCGCCGGGATTGTTCGTCGTCCACCGCACGATGGCGATGTCCGCGTAAGCGATCTCGAGCGCTGGCCCCTGGCGAATCTGAACCCGCGCAGGTTTCTTTGCCGGAGGAGCTTGCTGCGCGGCTGGGGCGGCTGACAGGAGCGCGATGATGATGCACGAGATTCCGACTCTCATGGTTCCCCCTTGCACCAGAGCGCATGACCCACGCGGCGGACGCGGCGCGTGGGTCACGCGAGTTCGTTACCCCCGAAGCGGGGGCGCGTGACCCTCATGGAATGGGTGGATTAGGAAACGGCGGCACGCCGCATACGGCCGACGCACACGATGGAAGTGGCGGCGTCGGAATCAGGAACTGGTTCCCCTGCGTCGCCGCAGACCCACCGACCGAGCACGCTCCCGTGTACGTGTCGCGGTTGGGATACGGCGTCGTGAAACCGTCGGTGAGCGTCTGCAGGAATATTACGAGCTGATTCTCTTCCTGGTCTGTCAGGCCGAGCATTCCGATGGTCATATCCATCGTGCCAGGCACCTCAGGCATCGGCCAGCAGTTCACCTTTTCTACGGTTCCAGCGGGACAATTTCCCGATGTGACGGCGAACGGAAAGACATCGCGCGTGTTGTAGAAGTGCACGAGCTGCTTCAGGCTCTTGGCATAGCCGTTGTGAAAGAACGCCTTTTGAAAGTAGGGTCCTGGCGCCTCGGTTGTCGAACACCGCGTCGGCGTCATCGCCACGTTGCGCGCCGTCGCGACCTGCACCGCACCATCGACCTTCGGCGCAAATTGTGTCCACGCGCCGTTGGGATTGGGCGCCGATCCGAACCCGCTTCGGAGAAACGTACCCAGGCCCAGATCGCGGTACCCAAAACCGAACGGATTGGGGGTGAACCCAAACGGATCGGGTGTCGTTTGATAGAAGAACGCATCCCTCGGGTTGAGCGGAAGCCCGAGGTTCGCAAACCCGAAGCAGGTAAACAGCGGAGTGACGTCGGCGGCCGCGCTTGCATCGAGTCCCGGCTGGGTCCCGCGTCCATCGAGGTGACACGAGTTGCAGTTCCCCTTACCGCGAAACAAGTTGTAGCCAGCCTGCTCGTCGGGGGTCAGGGTGTAGAGATTTTTCAGAAAGGCATCGAATTTAGAAGAGAAGGCGGAGACGTCTGCTGAGGACTCGTAGAACGAAATCGATTGCCCCCAGTGGTCGTACACGTTGTTTGCCGTCGTACGCTCGGTCGGCCTCAGCTTGATCGGAGTTGTACTTCCGCCGAAAATCGCCGCGCCTCCAGGCGTATCGCATATTTCTTCCGTGTCGTGAGGCCACTTGATATCGAGCAGACCCTCACCCCAGATTTGCGTGAACAACGAACGGTACGGTGCCGTTGAGAGGCGAAACGCGATGCATGCCGAGTCAGGCAACCCATGCTCTTGGGTGTCGAGCGGAGGTCCCTGCGCTTGCTGCGCGTCGGGACTCTGCAGCAGGTATCCGGTCGCGCGTCCATCCCAGAAATTGCCGCCGAAGAACAACTGCTGGACTTCGTTGTACTGGAAGACAGGGAAGCGTGGCGAATACGTGTATCGCTGCGGTGTGCGCTTGCCCGCGCGGAAATGGAAAGACCCCGGATACGCCGTCATCGTCAGGTTGACGGATGGAATTGGTCCACTGAAGCCCGCGTACGGCATATGGCACGACGCACACGCCACGTTCTTCTCGACCGACATCGTCTCGTCGAAATTCATGAGCTTGCCGAGTATGCGCACCGCCTCGTACCCGTTTCCGTCAAACGTCAGCGGTTCACCCGTCGGTGGCGGGAGCGCCTGCCACTCCTGAATCGCCTGGTTGAAGATGAAGCGCACTTCGCGCCGCACTCGGTCGAGCTCGGGCCCGACGTCGGCAGGCAGGATTCCTGGCGGGTAGGGGTTGTAGATCGGTACGGGTGGGGGGTGTGGTTTGTTCCCTTGCCCCTGGCCTTGCCCTTGGCCTTGCCCCTGCCCTTGCTGTGCCGAAACCCGTTGAGACACGACTGCGACAACAGTTATCACCCAGACTGCGCACGCGATGACGAGGACTCTTCGACGCATAACGAACCTCCCGTTCTTCGCTCCCGAGACGCCTGCAGGCGCTCAGACTAGGCTCGACTCAGAACGCTCGCAATGGGGCGGCGTCGCATTGACTCGAAATGTCCGGCAATGTCGGTGTGCGTCGTAGCGTTCTGATCAACGTGGGTCGCGAAGACGCGTCGTCCGTATCTGCGTGACGCAGGTGAGCACATCTTCTCTGCGGAACAGTGCACGCCCACTCGGCGTGCGCTGATACGCGATCCTGCCGGCCGAGAGCCAGCGATCAACGGTTCGGATCTCGACGCGACAGAGTTGCGCGACTTCTCCCTTCGTCAGGAGCTTCTCATCAGCGAATCTTTCGGAAGGCATGACCTCTCCTTTCGAGTCGCGTTGGTCAAGAAGCACGAGTCAGGCGATCGGCGTTCGGTCTCGCGAAGGCGGCGGAGGTCGAGCGACACACACGGCGGGATGATGGATGGTCAAGCAGGTCATGCCTACGACTTCAATAAGCCGATGGCTCGTGCCAGGCGAACCGCACGTTGCGGGGAAGCGAATTCTACGAGATAAGTGCCCGTAATCGGGATGGGTCGTTCACAGAAAATCCAGCTCTGTTCGTGTCCGATTTCAGCACTCGGTCGCGCTCCTCACGAAGCTTTGTCAGCCGCAGAATTCCGTGCGCAAGGATTCGTCATGCGAAGCCCCCGCTCTGGCGTCCGACAGCTCACACGTTGTGGGCTCAGGCTGTGCGCGCTTTGGGTAGCGGCCTTGATTGAGGGCTCTCACCCGAGTGTCATCACGGCTGTATGACTCGGCTTGGCACACCGAGTGCTATTTCCACGACTCTGTTCGGCGGTGGTACCGAATTCCGACGGGTTCGAAATCAATTTCACCGAGGCTCGTTGAGCGGCCTCAAGATGTTGTGAGCGCCTCGAGAGTCACACAGTTACACGGTAGGCCGGCTCCTTCAACGCGAACCCAATGTTGCGGGGCCATGTCGTTCGTTCGTCTCGAAGCGCACACGCATTCGCGATGCGCCGCACCGAGGAGGAATTACGTGCCGTGAGATCCGTTCTCGCGATCGATTCGAGCTCCGTACGCGGCCACCATCCTGTTGAACCAACCCATCCCGTGGTCGGCCGCTCAGAGGTATGGCAACGGGTCCTCACCGCTGCCCGCCGTGTGGCGGCAACCGATACGACCGTTCTGTTGCAAGGTGAATCCGGGACCGGTAAGGAAGTCGTCGCGCGGTTTATCCATCAGGCGTCGCCTCGCCAGACCGGTCCGTTTGTAACGATCAACTGCGCCGGAGTCCCGGAGTCGCTGCTGGAATCAGAGCTGTTTGGGTATGAGCGTGGTGCCTTTACGGGTGCGCAACAGCCGAAACCGGGTCAAATCGAACAGGCATCGGGTGGCGTGCTGTTCCTCGACGAAGTGAGCGAGATGACGGTCACCGCTCAGGCGAAGCTGCTGCGCTTTCTCCAACAGCGCGAATTTCAACGTCTGGGCGGTACGTGCCTGCAGCGCGCAAACGTGCGTATCATTGCCGCCACCAATCGCAACCTCGTCGAGGCTGTCCGCTCGCGCGAATTTCGTCAAGACCTGTTCTATCGGCTGCTCGTCTTTGACATCGTCCTCCCGCCGCTGCGCGAGAGACCCGCGGACATCCCAATGCTGGCAAGGAGCTTCCTCGAGGAGTTCGGCTCCCTCAGCGCTCGCTCTCACGTTCTGTCCGCCGAGGCGCTCGACGCGCTGATGTGGCATTCGTGGCCGGGGAACGTGCGTGAACTCCGCAATGTGCTCGAGCGAGCGGTCATCCTGAGCGACGAGGTCATCGACCCGTGTCATCTCCGCCTGGACCTAACCCAGCCGACTAAAGCGCCGGACGATCTCCTGACGCTCGAGCGTCAGCGGATCGAGGCGGTTCTCCACCAGACCGACGGCAACAAGTCGAAGACGGCGCGGCGCCTTGGCATTTCGCGCACGCAGCTGTATGGGCGACTGCGCAGGTACGGACTCACCAACGCCGCCGGCGCCCCTCACTCGTGATGAATCATGGTTGAATCCACACTCTCATCGCAGGCCCGCATCGGCTTCATCGGTGTCGGCGGAATGGGCAGCCGGATGGCCCGCCGGCTGCTCACAGCCGGCTACAACGTCACCGTGTACGACCGGACAAAAGCGCACGCGGACGAGGTCGGCCGACTCGGTGCCGGACTGGCTGCATCGCCACGAGAGCTGGCGACGTCGGTGAACCTCGTCTTGTCATCGTTGACGAACGACGCTGCGGTAAGCGCTGTGATGTACGGCGACGACGGCGCCCTGAAAGGCGCACGCCGCGGCACCGTCTTCATCGACTTGAGTACCGTGAGTCCGCGCACATCCATTCAGCTCTCCGACGCCGGACGTGCCGCCGGGATGGACGTCCTGGATGCGCCGGTCTCCGGAAGCCTCCCGCAGGCGGAGCAAGGCCAGCTCGTGATCTTCGTCGGAGGCAACCAGGCGACCTACGAGCGGTGCGCGCCAATTTTCCACGTGCTTGGAAAGGCTGCGTTTTATATGGGACCGTCCGGAACCGGATCCATGACAAAGCTGTGCACGAACGCCCTGCTCGGTCTCGGCTTCCAGGCACTCGCAGAAGCCGTGGCGCTGGGCGAGCGGGCCGGGTTGCCGCGCGATCGCCTCCTTGATGTCTTCGCCGCGACCAGCGTCGTATCAGCCAGTCAGCAATCGAAATTCGACAACATCAAGCATGATGAATATCCGGCGACATTCCCACTGCGCCTGATGCTGAAGGACTTCTCGCTCATCCTGCAGGAGGCCTTCGAGCTGTCCGTTGCAATGCCCGCCACGGCGGTGGCCAGTCAGGTAGCGGCGGCTGAACACGCCCGCGAGGTTGCGCGCCATCTTGACGAAGACGCGTCGGCGGTGGTGCGAAGCATGCTGAGCTCGGCGCAGCCGTCAAAGGAACGCGCCGTGTCGTGACGCGCCCGAATGTCGATTCACCACGCCGCGGACACCGTTCCCTGGATGCGTCACCCGCCGCAGCGGATCAAGACCACGCACGTTCTCGAGTGGAGCGCAGGCCACGATCGGAATGTCCTGGACGATCTCGCGGTCGAGGAGCCGTTAGACATTCGCATCGGCGATGAGACGCTCACGCTCACGATGCGGACGCCAGGCGACGACGTCGCCCTCTCAGCCGGGTTCCTGTACTCGGAAGGGATCGTTCAGGACCGGAGCGACATCTTGCGGATCGAGTGGGCCTGCAACGATGGTGGGATTTTCGACGGCAATGTCATCACGGTAACGCTGAGTCCCGGCACGTCGCATGATCCTGTCAGCTTGCGCCGCCATTTTGTGGCTCACGCGAGCTGCGGCATTTGTGGACGTGCATCGATCGAGGCCGTGCGCGCCCGTCAGCCGAGGCGGCCGAATCCCCGCTTCACCTGTTCAGCGGAGCTACTCACCCAACTGCCCGCGACGCTCCGGTCGGTCCAGCGTATCTTCGGTCGCACTGGTGGGCTGCACGCCGCCGGAGTGTTCAACTCTCGCGGCGAGCTCCTGCTGGTACGGGAGGACATCGGCCGTCACAACGCGGTCGACAAAGTGATCGGGGAGTCGCTGCTTCAAGGATTGCTGCCGCTGTCCGATCACGTGCTTCTCGTCAGTGGACGCGGAGGCTTCGAGATCGTGCAGAAGGCACTCGCGGCAGGTGTGCCACTGCTCGCGTCGGTGTCTGCGCCGTCCAGCCTCGCCGTGCAGCTGGCGCGGGAGGGGGGCCTGACGCTTGTCGGCTTCCTTCGTGATCGCCGATTTATCGTGTATGCACATTCACAACGCATCACGACCGCGGCGCAACCGACGACCGAGCGGTCGCAAGTACGCGCCCACCGGGACCCTCAGTCAGCCGGCAGTAGGAAATTCGTTGTCGACCCCCGCGAATCAGCTTGACCGCCCGGGGTGGAAGCGGAGGTTTGATGGGCCGATGCAGGTCCCGATCGTGACCCAGAAGGCGTGCGCACGTTTCTGGAGGCATCTGTGCCCCGGTTGCGATTTCCGCGCGTTCACGCCCACGCGTCCGAACCAGCGTTACTGTCAGGCGGCTTAGCGGAAGCGCGCCGAGCGGCGTCAGCGCAGTACGTACGGCAAACGTCGAACAGGTCCGTCACCCCGATCAGCGGAGCGACGCGCGAGGCGACGTCGTCGCAGCCGCTGAAATTCCTGAGCACTGATCCGAGCGACGGCAGTACGAAGCACTGACACTTGTCATCCTGTAGAACGCTTGCTTCGTAGAAGTGATGACGCGGCAGGATTCGCATGACGATCCGCAACTCTTGCACATGGAAGCGGAGAGCAGAGCGAGCGAACACCCGCGTGTTACCATCCGCGCCATCAACGGAATCAAGGCCGCCAGCAAGCAACACCGGTCGTGGATCACCGTAGAAGGCCGTCTACCGAATAGCAGTTAGGGCTGGCTACGCGTGCAAACACGCACAGAACACCGACACTTCTGGATCGGCACTTCCGTCGGTTGCCTGCTCGCGGTCGGCCTCAACCTATTGCCCTATCTGCGCACCCGTGGCGCGTATCAGGCAGACGGCTTTGAACTCATCGGGTTTCCGTTTGTGTTTCGCAGCTTTGGAGGCTTCACCTATCGGCTGTATATCTCTTGGTGGGCCTTGCTCGCGGACATTTTGTTGGCTGCACTCTTCGCTTTCGCACTCGGCCTTGTGTGGTCAAGGCTTCGGACGAGGTGATTTGATATTCGGACCATGACGCTAACCATGAGGCGCCGCCCGGATTTGAACCGGGGATCGAGGTTTTGCAGACCTCGCCAGGACACCGATTCAGGCCACGATCCGCACACTCATGGAGCGTTTCCGCTGCCCTACTCCGCCCAGATCCGCCCGAAACCGCCGTCAATGGTTAGCGCTCATTTGCTCAACACAGGCGAGCGTAGCTTGGAAAACAATCGAACGCCTGGGTGTTAGGGACGATTTCCGCAACTGGTTCGTCGTGCAGGCGGTCTGATTAGTTTGTGACCACGATCCTGCCTCGGTGGTGGCCCCGGGACAATCGTTCGTCGAAACAGTAACAGATGAATGGCTGGTTGTCGTGCCGTTCACGGTACCCGACGAGCGCAGCAGCGAGTTGAACGGCATCGACGCGCGAACGTCGTGTCGGTGCGGCACGGCTTCCCCCACGGCACGAACCACCTGAAACAGGTGCAGGGCGGCCTAATTGCGGGTCTCCTCGACGTTGATGCGATCCAGGGGTTCGTCCCCCGAGAAGTAGACGACGCAAGACGGACCGGGCAAACATGCGTCGGTGTGGCGCGTCTTGCCGGGAACTGAGAAATACGAACCGCTTGGCAGCTCCTTCGTCTCTTGACCTGCGATGTGAATCATGAACGTGCCGGAGACGATGACACCGCTCAGCTGATTCGAGTGATAGTGCAGTGGTAATTGCCAGCCGCCGTCGTACCGGTTGAAGTACGCGAACGCTCCCTTCGTGGGATCGCCCCAGAGGCTGCTTCGCATCGAATCGGGACGTGCCGTCGGCTCCCATTTGATGTCCGCGGGCCCCACGAGCATCAGCGGAATACTTGGCGCAGCCGCCTGCGCTGACATCACCAGCACGATCCCCAGAACAGCGACAAGCGTCGCCTTCACCATCGTGACCTCCACGTTGTTAGTTATCAATTAGCGTGCGCTCCATGCGGTCGCACGCGTCGATCCATCCGCTGCGGTGCTTGTGCCACAGCCGCACGTCCGGAAAGTTCTCATGCGTAACGACGACATCCGTGCCGGGGCCGGCGACGTGAAATTCCACGGTGACGAATGTTTCAGGCATTCCCGCGAACGCGCCCTTCCAGGTCCAGGTGTACACCAGCCGCTCTGGCCGGATCACGTCAACGAAGCGTCCTTCGATCGAGACGATCGCCTTCGCACCGGCTTGCCGCATCGCGAAGCAGTACGCCCCGCCCGGCCGTAAGTCGACGTCTATGCGCTCCGGCAGCCATCCGTGCGGACACCACCATCGTTTCAGTGCTTCCGGCGTCGTCCACGCCTCGAAGACTTTCTCGCGCGGCACGTCGAAATGCCTAGTGAGGCGGAGCGCGATTGTTCGCGTACGGGAACCGACAGCGGGCATTTCGGCTCCTTCAAATAGTCGGCGAGCGACTCGAATTGCCGCTCCCA
>Ga0114129_10000489_pt1 | contig 47905 bp, 49 predicted proteins | sample RhiMetdeltSRZDD1_FD_80071 | JGI IMG/M metagenome (GOLD analysis project Ga0114129, IMG submission 80071) | Populus rhizosphere microbial communities from Tennessee, USA - Rhizosphere MetaG P. deltoides SRZDD1 (version 2) (version 2) | ecosystem: Host-associated > Plants > Roots > Rhizosphere >...
GGCGTACGTCTTCCTCAAGACGATCCTGATTAAGGCGAAGGACGAGGTCGTCGCCGTGGTCCTACCCGGCGACCGCAGCGCGAACGAGGCGAAGCTGCGGAAGCTCCTGGGCGTGCCGGAGCTCACGTTCGCGAACGATGTCGATTTCGCCAAGGCGGGTGGGGTCGCGGGGTTCGTCGGCCCGGTCGGACTGCGCGCCCGCATCCTCGTCGACACGTCCGTCGATACGTCCCGCGCGTATGTCGCCGGTGCGAACAAAAAGGACACGCATCTCGACCGGGTGATCCTCGGGCGCGACTTCGACGGAGAGCGGGTCGACGCGCATGACGTGGTCGAGGGAGACACCTGCCCCAAGTGCGGCACCGGGACGCTGGCGATCAAGCGCGGCGTCGAGGTCGGGAACATCTTCGCCTACGGGACCTACTACTCGACGAAGATGAACGCGACGTTCCTCGCCGAGGACGGGACGCGCAGGCCTTTCGTCGGCGGCAGCTACGGCATCGGGATCGGTCGCGCGGTCCAGACCATCATCGAAACGCACAACGACGAGCGGGGCATCATGTGGCCGATCGCCGTGGCGCCGTACCAGGTGCATGTCATCGCATTGCCATCGAACGACGAGGCCGTTCGTGCGTCGGCCGATTCGCTCGTCGCGGAGCTCGCGCGCGCCGGGATCGAGGTGTTGTACGACGACCGCGAGGAGAGCGCGGGCGTGAAGTTCGCCGATTCCGATCTCATCGGCATCCCGTTCCGCGCGACGGTGTCGAAGCGCACGCTCAAGGAGGACGCGGTCGAGCTGAAGCCGCGGACCGCGAGCGAGGCGGAGCTCATCGCGCGCGCGAGCGCGGTCGAGCGCATCGCCGGGACCGTTCGCCGGGCACTCGCGTGAGCACCGACGGCAACACCCCGGCGAAGGACAGACCGCGGGACAGCAGTCCGGCGGGGCAGGATCGCGAGCGCTCGCTCGAGGCGACGCTGCGCCCGCAGCGGCTGTCGGATGACGAGTACATCAATCAGGACACGGTCAAGAGCCAGCTGCGGATCCTCATCGAGGCCGCGAAGGGGCGTGGCGAGCCACTGGACCACGTCGCGCTGCACGGACCCCCGGGGGTGGGGAAGACGTCGCTCGCCAACGTGATCGCGCACGAGCTAGGTGTACCGATCCGTATCACCAGTGGACCCGCGATCGAGCGCGCCGGCGATCTCGCCGCGATCCTGACGAACCTTCAAGCCGGTGAAGTTCTCTTCATCGACGAGGTGCACCGCCTGCCACGCCTGGTGGAGGAGGTGCTGTATCCGGCGATGGACGTCTATCAGCTCGACATCGTGATCGGCAAGGGCCCCGGGGCGCGGACGCTGCGTCTTCCGCTTCCGCGCTTCACGCTCGTGGGCGCCACGACCCGCATCGGCCGACTGTCGTCGCCGCTGCGCGACCGCTTCGGCGCGACCTACAAGCTCGATCTCTTCGACGCGGAGGCGCTCGAGAAGGTCGTGCGCCGCTCGGCGCGCATTCTGGGCGTCGAGATCGAGCCCGCCGCCGCCCACGAGATCGCGCGCCGCTCGCGCGGTACGCCCCGCATCGCGAACCGCTGGCTCAAGCGCGTGCGCGACTTCGCGCAGGTCAGGCACGACGGACGCGTGACGCTCGCGGTCGCGCGCGACGCGCTCGCCGCGCTCGAGGTCGACGACAAGGGCCTCGACGCGGTCGACCGGATGCTCCTGGCCGCGATCATCGACAAGTTCTCAGGCGGTCCGGTGGGCCTCGAAACACTCGCGGCCGCGCTGAGCGAGGACGCCGAGACGATCGAGGACGTATACGAGCCGTACCTGATGCAGGAGGGCTACCTCAAGCGCACGCCGCGCGGCCGCGTCGTCACCGAACACGCGTACCGGCATCTGGGTCGGACGGCGCCGACCGGCGCGACGCTCTGGAACGGCGCGCATCCCGACGACGCGACGAGGTCGGAGTGACGATCGAGGGCCGCTTCGAGCTCGAGCGCGCCATCACGCAGAACGAGCTCGAGCTGCATTACCAGCCGATCTTCGATATCGACGGAAAGAGCGTCCGCGGTGTCGAGGCGCTCGTCCGCTGGAAGCATCCACAGAGGGGCCTGGTGTCGCCGCACGGCTTCCTGCCGACAGCGCAGCGCGAAGGGCTCATGCACGAGCTGACCGCATGGGTGCTCCGCGAGGCACTGCTGCAGGCGAGCGTCTGGCGCAAGGACGGGTTGACGCTGAACATGTCGGTCAACATCGCGGCCAGCGATCTGCGCGATCCGCGCTTCGTGCGGCTCCTCGATCGGACGCTGCGCGTCACGAACGGCAGGTCCGCATTCAGCGCGGAGATCCGCGCCGACGAGACCGGTGAGGCGTCGAGCGCGGGGCTCCGTGACCTCGGCTCGCGCGGGATCCCGATCGCGCTCGATGACGTGACAAGTGTCGTGCAGCTCGACGGCGCGGCGCAGTGGCCGCTCGACACCGTCAAGCTGGGGCGCGAGATCATCGGCCACGCGCTCGAGGACCCTCGCGCCGCGGACGCGGCCCGCGGCATCGCGCGTTTCGCCGTGGCACGTGGCATGGCGCTCGTCGCCGTCGGCGTCGAGAACCAGGCGATGCTCGGCTTCGCGCAGGCGCTCGGCTGCGTCGGTGCGCAGGGCTACGGTCTCGCGCGTCCGATGGCGAGCCAGGCGCTCGGACGCTGGGCCCAGGGTCGCGGATGAGGCCAGCGCCGTCAGCGGCGTTCGCGACGCTCGTGGCGGTACTTATGGCCGTCACGGCCTGCACGCCGGTGGCGACCGCACCCGCCGCGCCGGTCGCGACGGGCTCGCGACCCGCGCGACCGAGCCAGACCCCCACGCCGCCGCCTACCCCGACCCCGACGCCATCGCCGCGCGTCGGTCCGGCGGTCGTGGAGAACGTGCAGCTCATCGCCTCGGGCCTCGAAGCGCCGTGGTCCGTCGCCCTCGCGCCGGACGGACGTCTCTTCGTGACCGAGCGCCCGGGCCGAGTGCGCATCGTCCGTCTCGGGGCGGGCGGTGGACTCGCGTCGCGGCCGTGGGCGACGGTCCCAGCGCGCGCGAACCCCGATGCCGAGCGTGGCCTTCTCGGGATCGCGCTCGATCCGGACTTCGCGCGGAACGGTTTCGTGTACCTCTATTACTCGTACGCGGGTGCGGGCGGGGCGACGCTGAATCGACTGGTGCGGATGCGCGACACGAACGGCTCGGGCACCGACGAGACGATCCTGCTCGACAACATTCCGGGCTCGTCGAATCACGATGGCGGCCGCATCGCGTTCGGACCCGACGGCATGCTCTACGTCGCGACCGGTGACGGCGAGCAGCAGGCCCGCGCGCAGGACCGCAGCTCGCTCGGCGGCAAGATCCTGCGCCTCAACAAAGACGGCAGCGTGCCGGCGGACAATCCATTCGCCGGATCGCCGGTGTACTCGCTCGGACATCGCAACGCGCAGGGCCTAGCGTTCCAGCCCGACACCGGCGTCCTCTATGAGACCGAGCACGGACCGAGCGGCTTCTTCCCGGCGTGCTGCCAGGACGAGGTGAACCGCATCGAGGCAGGCGCGAACTACGGCTGGCCGATCGTGACCGGTAAGCCGGGCGACCAGCGCTTCCGCGATCCGATCGCCTGGAGCGGCAGCACCGACACCTGGGCACCGTCCGGCGCGGCCTTCGCGACCGTGCCCGGTCCGCTCCGCGGCTCGTTCCTGTTCGCGACGCTGCGCGCCCAGCACCTGCACCGGATCGTGTTCACGCCCGATGGACGCGGCGTGGCCTTCGAGGAACGGCTGCTCCTCAACCAGTACGGCAGGCTCCGCGATGTCTACGAGATCGCGACCGGTGAATTCCTCGTGCTCACGAGCAACCGCGACGGACGGGGACGGCCCGCGGCGGACGACGATCGTGTGCTGCTGGTGACGCTCCGCTGAACGTGGAGCCGTGGTCGTCGTGAGACAATCGATCCGGACATGGACGTCGTCGGACGTGCCCTGGTCATCGCCGGATTGGTCATCGTCGCCATCGGGCTCGCGCTGATGTTCGCGGACAAGGTGCCGTTCATCGGACGGCTCCCGGGCGACATCTCCGTTCGCGGCGACGGCTGGACCGTGTACGCGCCGATCGTAACGTCTATCGTCGTCAGCCTGGTGCTGACGGCCGCGCTCTCGCTGTTCGCGTGGCTCGCTCGTCGCTGAGCGGCCGGAAAGGACCGACATGGCCACTAACGAAACCACGGCGAAGACCGAAAAGGCATCGTCGCCGATCGTCGCCGAGGCCGAGAAGCAGGAGAAGATCCTCAACGCGCTTCAGGCCGTGCTCGACCCCGAGATCGGGCTGTCGGTCATCGACCTGGACCTCATCCGCGAGGTCGTCTTCACACCCGAGGAGGCCGAGGTGAAGATGGTCCTCACGACCCCCTTCTGCCCTTACGGACCGATGCTCATCAACCAGATCCAGTCTGTTTCCGAGCAAGCCGCGGAGATGCCGGTGAAGGTCACCGTGCTGCCAGACCACTGGGAGCCCCCGCCCTGGCTGCGCTAGCACCCAAGCCTCGGCCGCGAAGCCACTTCGCCGTCAAGTTCGCCGCGGGCACGATGCGCATCGCGGCGATCCTCTTCCTGGCCGCCGGTGCCGGCGGCGTCTACGGCGCGAGCCAGTACCAGGTGCCCGAGGGCGCGGTCGCGCTCTTCCCGGGCGCGGCCGTCGCGGTCGGCGTCTTCGGCTTCGTCTTCGCCCTCATCTACGCCCTGATCCTGTGGGGCTTCGCCGACGCCCTGGTGCTGCTGGCCGACCTCGATGACGCGCAGCGCGCCACGCAGCGGCAGCTCGCCGATCTCACGTTGGCGCAGCGGACCGCGCGGGGTCCGTTCCACAGCGAGGTCGTGGCGGGATCGAAGCCGCCGGACTGATCCGGCGGCTTGGGATCGGATCAGCGGGGCGCGCGTCGCCCCGAGGTCCGCACCGCACGTGCTGGGCGAGACGCGCCCTCGCTGGACCGCGCGAGGACGAAGAGAAGGTCCGATAGGCGGTTCAGCCAGGGCAGCAGCATCTCGCCCGAGATCGCACCGGCGTCCACGCACCCCACCACGCTGCGCTCGGCGCGCCGCGTGACGGTGCGCGCGTAGTCCAGAGCCGCCGCGATGGGATTCCCGCCGGGCACGACGAAACGGCCCTCGATCGGCGTGCGTGCCTTGAGCCACTCCAGCGCGCCGTCGAGCTTCGCGATCGCCGGGGCGTCGAGACGCGTCTTGAGCCGCCCGAGATCGTCGCGCGGTGTCGCGACCTCGGACATGGCGACGTACAGGCCCTGCTGCAGCTCGAGCAGCTCCCGCCCCATCTTCGATGTGGGAGCCATCGCGCGGGCGATGCCGATCGCGCTCTGTGCCTCGTCGAGGTCGCCGAGAGCCGCGATCCGAGGGTCGGTCTTGCGGACGCGCTCTTTGCCGAAGAGTGACGTCTCGCCCCCGTCGCCGGTGCGGGTCGTGACACGCGCCGACGCGCGCTTGCGGGCGGGCACGGCGGAGAGCATACGTTCGATTCACGCTATGCTCGCTGCAGTCCGGAATGCTTCCACCGGACGGGAGGGACGAGATGCCGACTGGTCGAGGCGAGGCCAAGGACAAGAAGGCGAAGAAGAAGTCCAAAGAGCAGCTCGAGAAAGAGCTGAAGAAGAAGACCGTGGCCGCGCCGGTCCAGCCGATGACCATCGAGCTCGTGCCCCGCAAGCGCAAGGAGAAGGACTGGTAGCGGTCCGCAAAACGGAGGTCTCTCGCGGCGCCGGTGTGCAGCAAGCCGGCGCCGTTTTTCGTGTCGGAAGCTAAGGTGTGAGGACGGAATAGATGGCAGTGACAGAGAAGACGAGGGCGATCGACCAGGCGATCCTGCAGATCGAGAAGCAGTTCGGCAAGGGCTCGATCATGAAGCTCGGCGCGAATACCGAGGAGAAGGTCGACGCGATCCCGAGCGGGTCGCTCGCGCTCGACCTCGCGCTCGGCGTGGGCGGATACCCCCGCGGCCGGGTGGTGGAGATCTACGGCCCGGAAGCGTCCGGGAAGACCACGCTCACCCTGCACGCCGTCGCCGCGGTGCAGCGCAGTGGCGGGACGGCCGCCTTCATCGACGCCGAGCATGCCCTCGACTCGGAGTGGGCGCGGCGATGCGGCGTGAACATCGACGAGCTCCTCATCTCGCAGCCGGACAACGGCGAGCAGGCGCTGGAGATCACCGACACGCTGGTGCGTTCGGGCGCCGTCGACCTCGTCGTGATCGACTCGGTCGCCGCGCTCGTGCCTCGCGCGGAGATCGAGGGCGAGATGGGGGACGCGCACATGGGTCTGCAGGCGCGGCTCATGAGCCAGGCGCTCCGCAAGCTCACCGGCTCGATCTCGAAGACGAAGACCACGGTCATGTTCATCAATCAGCTGCGCGAGAAGGTCGGAATCGTATTCGGCAGCCCCGAAACTACTTCTGGTGGCAAGGCGCTGAAGTTCTACGCGTCGATCCGCCTCGACATCCGGCCGATCGAGCCGATCAAGAACGGCACCGAGATCATCGGTCGACGGGTGCGCGTGAAGGTCGTGAAGAACAAGGTGTCGCCGCCGTTCCGCATCGCCGAGCTGGAGATCCTCGCGGCCGAGGGCATCTCGCGTGAGGGCGGCCTGATCGACATGGGCGTGACCACGGGCGTACTCGAGAAGTCCGGCGCCTGGATCAACTACGGCAAGCAGCGCATCGGCCAGGGCCGCGAGGCGGCGAAGCAGTTCCTGCGCGAGAACGCCGACGTCGCGAACGAGGTCGAGAAGAAGGTGCGCGAGCGATCCGGCGCGGCGGCTCTCGCCGCAAGCCCGGATGGCGAAGAGGGTTAGACCCTCCGCGACGCCCGCCGGCGACGCCTACGAGGCCGCCGTGCGCTACCTCGCCGGGCGTCCGCACACCGTCGCCGAGATCAATCGCCACCTCCGCTCGAAGAAGTTCGACGCCGACGCCATCGACCATGCCATCGATCGGCTGCGCGCGCAGCGGTACGTCGACGACGAGGCCTTCGCGCGCTGGTGGGTCGAGCAGCGCGAGCGCTTCAAGCCGCGTGGCCATCGCGCGCTCCGGACCGAGCTCGCCCAGAGGGGCGTCGGCCGAGACGTCGTCGACCTCGTGCTCGGCGAGCGCGCGCCCGACGCGGACGTCGAGCAGGCGCGTCGCGCGCTCTCGCGCCCGCTCACGCGCTGGTCGAATATGCCCGACGCCGAGAAGCGGAGGAAGATCCACGCGTATCTGGTGGGCCGCGGCTTCGACTACGACACGATCGAAGAGGTGGTGCGCCGCGAGGTCAGCGAGGCCGAGTAAAAAGGCGAGGCGACCATAGCGACGACGAGCAGGGTCATCTAGAGCGGCCTGGTTCCAGCTGTGTGCGCAGAACGTCGATTGCCTGCCGCGTCTCGGGCCAATGCATGAGCTCTCGCGCGACGTCGATGTCGGCCCAGTCGTATCGGTCGTGCTCGTCGTTGAGTGTCGGTTCCCAGCCCGCCGGCGCTTCGAGGTGGAAGTTGCCGATGACGACTTCCTCGGTGCCGGGCGCGAACAGATCGCGCACCGCATCGGTCATGGCGTAGGCCTGCGCGAGCCCGAGATCGACGGGATCGGCCTCGAGTCCGGTCTCTTCACGCAGCTCGCGCTTCGCTGCCTGAGCGGGTGATTCGCTTGCCTCGAGCCCACCTGCGACGATGTGCCAATAGTCCTCGCGCGCGCGATGGCAGATGAGGAGCCTTCCCTCGCGATGCACGAAGACCCCGACCTCAACCGCCCGGCGCTTCAAGCTCTTCGATCCTCCGTGCGAGCTCGACGTCGGCGTCGCTGATCCCACCGGTCGCATGGGTGGTAAGAACGACGCGCACCGTCTTGTAGCGCTCGAGGTGGATGTCCGGATGGTGGTTCGCCGCGTTGGCCGCGTCCGCGACGCGGTTGACGAAGGCTGTCGCGCCCTTGAAGCCCTTGAACGTGAAGGTGCGGGTGAGGGCGCTCCCTTCGCGTCGCCAGGTGCCCTCGCCGAGCAGTCGCGCGAGCGCAGCCTCGTCGAGCCGCGTTTCTTTCTCAGGCGGAGCCATCGCCCCCGAGCGTAGCAACGGCGCCCACGTCTGCGGAGCCGCGCCGTGCGAGCAACCGACTGAAGCCGATCCCCGAACGCGAGCCCGCCGCAGAAATACATCAGCGAGCCGACGACGAGGGGCAGCACGAAGATGCCGGCCCCCAGCAGCGCTCCAGATGCGAGTGGACCGAGCGCGTTCGTGAAGCCCCAGACCGCGAACCCGGCGCCCACGGCGGTGGCGCGCTCCTCGGGAACGGTCGCGGACATGAGCAGCGACTGGTGGAACGGCCACGAAAGATTGGTGAAGAAGCCCCGGAGCACGAAGAGCGACGCCGCGGACGCCGCGATGGTGAAGACGGGGGCGATGACGATGAGTGCGAGACAGGTGCCGCTCGCGGAAAGAGCGAACAGGACCGTACGCGGTCCGCCCAGCCGCCGCTCGAGGATCGGGACGGCGACGACGGTCGCGAGGGAGAGGATCTGGGCGGATGCGTACCACGGACCGAGGTCGGCCTCAGTGACCCCGAAGCGGAGCCCGAACCAGAGCGGCAGGAGCTGCACCGCGATGCCCAGACCGAACCCGAGAAAGCCGATGCCGAGCGCGTAGGTCGCGATCGCGGGCCGCGACCGGCGCGGCAGCCAGCCTGACGCGACGCGAGCCGCGCGCACGCTGACGTCCTCGCGCAGCGGCACCAGCAGGGCCGCCGCGCCGACGGTCAAGGCCGCCATCGCGAGGTAGGGGAGGCGGTAGCTCTCGAGGTCGCCGACACCGAACGTGGTCCGGAGCAGCGTGGGCACGGCCGCCGCGATCGAGCCACCGGCCAGCGCGAGGCTCCACAGCGCCTGGCTCGCCGCGAACACACGCGTGCGCTGCCCCTCGCTCGCCTTTTCGGCAAGAAGCGCGTCGAAGCTCGAGACCGTCAGCGCACCGGCGGCCCCGTTCGCCAGCCCGACACCGCCAAGCACGCTGGCCGCGATGAGCCACGCGGGATCCGTCGTCGCGGCGAAGACGAGGTAGCTCGGGACCGGCATCAGCGTGCCGGCGACGAGGAAGCGGCGGCGGCCCCAGCGGTCGGCGAAGACACCCGAGAACGCGACGATGATCGAGGTCATCAGGCCTGAGACGGTGTAGAGCAGGCCGATGAAGGCCGGCTGGATGCCCGCGCGGTCGAGGTAGAGCGGCAGGACGACGAGCAGATAGCCCATCGGCACCGTCGCGACGAACGAGCTGGCGAGGAGCAAACGCGTGCCGGGCGGGGTGTACTCGCGCATCCGCTGCAGGCTAGCGCCGTCCGCATTGCGTACGCGGGGCAGGCAGCGTTATCCTCGATGCACTTAGGAACTTGTGAACCCCGGCCGGCGGAGCACGCCGTTCCATCGGCCGCTTACGCGATCACAGGGGCGTTCGCCCCGGCACGGCGAGCGTCCTCGCGTTCGCGCCACACGGAAAGGAACTTGAGATGCCCGACCCCCTCGTCGTGGGCCTTGCGGCCCTCGTCGGAGGCCTCGTCGGCTTCGGTGTTGCCCTGCTGCTCCGCCGTTCCCTCGCGCTCAGCAGCGAAACGACCGCGCGCGCGAATTCCGAGCGCCTGGTCGCGGAGGCTCGCGCGAAGCAGAAGGAGATCATCCTCGAAGCCAAGGACGAGGCGATCAAGCTGGCCAAGACGGCCGAGACCGAGAACCGGGAGCGCCGCGCCGAGCTCCAGCGCTACGAGACACGCCTGGACAAGAAGGATGAACAGCTCGACCAGAAGCTCGCCTCCGTCGACCAGCGCGAGCGTCGCCTGGTCGAGAAGGAGCTGGAGCTCGAGGCGGAGCGGGAGAAGGTCGTCCAGCTACAGACCGACCAGCGGACCGAGCTCGCCCGGGTCGCCGGGCTGTCGATGGACGAAGCCCGCGGCCTGCTCCTGAGGCGCGTCGAGGACGAGATGCGCGACATCACCAACCGTAAGGTCCACGACCTCGAGCAGGAGGCTCGCGAAACGGCGGACGTCCGCGCCCGCGAGATCATCACCATGGCCCTGCAGCGGTACGCCGCGGAGCACACTGCCGAGCACACCGTGACGGTCGTGGCCCTTCCGAGTGACGACATGAAGGGTCGCATCATCGGGCGCGAGGGCCGGAACATCCGGACCCTCGAGACGCTCACAGGAGTCGACCTGATCATCGACGACACACCGGAGGCCGTCGTCGTGTCCGGTTTCGACCCGATCCGCCGCGAGGTCGCGAAGCGCGCCCTCGAGCGGCTCCTCGTCGACGGCCGTATCCATCCGGCCCGCATCGAGGAGATGGTCGCGAAGGCGAAGACCGAGATCGATCAGGTCATGAAAGAGGCGGCCGAGTCGGCGATGTACGAGGTCGGTCTTGCGGGGCTGCATCCCGACCTCGTGCGGCTTCTCGGTCGTCTGCACTTCCGCACGTCGTACGGACAGAACGTGTTGCGTCACTCGGTCGAGGTCGCGCACGTCGCGGGCATGCTCGCGTCGGAAACCGGCTACGACCCGCAGACGATGAAGCGGGCCGGCCTGCTGCACGACATCGGCAAGGCGATCGACCACGAGGTCGAGGGCCCGCACACGATCATCGGCGGCGAGCTGCTGCGGCGGTATGGGTTCCCGCAGAACGTCATCGACGGCGTCGTCGGACATCACGGCGACGTCGAGCCGGTGACCATGGTGGGCACGCTCATCTCGGCCGCCGACGCGATCAGCGCCGCGCGACCGGGCGCCCGCAGTGAGATCGTCTCGAACTACCTGCAGCGTCTGCAGGAGCTCGAGAGCGTCGCGAACAGCTTCCAGGGCGTCGAGAAGTCATTCGCGATCCAGGCGGGTCGCGAGATCCGCGTCATCGTGAAGCCCGAGCAGATCGACGACCTCTCGACGGCGCGTCTCTCGCGCGACATCGCGCAGAAGATCCAAGAGAGCCTTCAGTACCCGGGCCAAATCAAAGTGACGGTCATCCGCGAGACGCGCGCTGTCGAATACGCGAAGTAAGGACTCGGTCGTGAGGGCGAGCGGCCGCGACCGAAACCCTCTTTTCGCGGCGGCACCCCATCCCTGCGGGATGGGGTCCCCCCGCCGCGCGGGGGCCCTCGGTCGCGCACTCGCTCGCCCTCACCCTTCTCTAAGACGTCCTCGTCTGCGCTCTGCGTCTCGCTAGACCGTGAAGATCCTTTTCGTTGGCGATGTCGTCGGAAGACCCGGTCGGAATGCGGTCGCGGCACTCCTGCCGAGGATCCGCGCCGAGCGCGCGATCGATTTCGCGATCGTCAACGGGGAGAACGCCGCTGGCGGTGCGGGACTCACGGCCGACATCGCGCGAGAGCTGAACGCCAGCGGCGCGGATGTCGTGACCAACGGGAACCATGTCTGGGATCAGCGGCAGTTCCTCAAGGACATCGAGCTCCTGCCCTTCGCGATACGTCCGATCAATCTCGCACCGGGCAATCCGGGTCGCGGCTGGGTCGTCGTGAGAGACGTCCTCGTCGTGAATGCGATCGGTCGGACGTTCATGGCTCCGGCCGACGACCCTTTCCGCGCGATCGACGCGCTCCTGGACCAGCTCGGCCGTGACGCGCCGCGCGTCCGCGTCCTCGATTGGCATGCCGAAGCGACCAGCGAGAAGGTCGCGATGGGGTGGCACCTCGACGGGCGCTTCTCCGCGGTCGTGGGATCGCACACGCACGTGCCCACGGCCGACGCTCGCGTCTTCCCGCAAGGTACGGCCCACGTGTCCGACACCGGCATGGTCGGCCCGCGCGACTCCGTCCTGGGCGTGGATAAGGACATCATCGTCGGACGCTTCAGAGACGGCGTCCCGCGACGATTCGAGGTCGCCGGCGGCTCGGTGCAGTTCAACAGCGTGGTCATAGACGTGGACGAGTCGACGGGGCGTGCGCGCTCGATCGAAAGGCTCGACAGATTGTTCGGGGAGGAGTGACCCGCTTTGAGCGTCGGCTATCCGATCGACCTGCACACGCACTCGATCGCGTCTGACGGCGCTCTCACGCCGACGCAGCTCGTTGCACGGGCCGCGGAACGTGGCGTGAAGATCCAGGCTCTCTCCGATCACGACACGCTGCTGGGAGTCGACGAGGCGGTCGCCGAAGGCGAGCGCCGCGGGATCCGCGTGATCCCGGCCATCGAGCTGAACACCGAATCGGAGTGGGGAGACGTTCACGTGCTCGCGTATTTCGTCGATCCGCAGGACAGCGCTCTCGAGGAGCGGCTCCGCTGGCTCCGCGAGAACCGCGGGCGGCGCATCGAGCTCATGGTGGAGAAGCTGAACGCTCTTGGGTACACAGTCTCGCTCGATCGCGTGCGCGACATCGCGCAAGGTGGCTCTCTCGGACGACCGCATCTGGCGCAAGCGCTCTTCGAAGCCGGCCATGTGCCGACGTACGAGAGCGCGTTCGAGACGCTCATCAGCAAAGAGTCGCCGGCGTATGTGACGCGCGTAGGGCTCGCGCCGCTCGAAGCGGTCGTTCTTGCGCGCGAACACGGAGGTGTTCCATCGCTCGCGCATCCCGGCACCGCCAACGACCTCGAGCGACTGTTGCCGCGGCTCGTCGACGCCGGCCTCGTCGGCATGGAGTGCTACTACGGCTCACACACACCCGCGTTCACCACGCAGTGTCTGCGTCTATCGGCGCGATACCGGCTGGTGCCAACTGGCGGAAGCGATTTCCATGGCCGCGGCGAACATGGCGCCGATGTCGGTGGCGTTTTCGTACCACCGGAATCCATCGCGTCTCTGGAGGCCCGCCGAGCAAGCGGCTGAGCGCTACCATTCCACCGGTCGTGGAAGGGGAGAATTGATGGCCGGTGCGCTACGTCCCGTCGTTCTCCTCATGCTCTTCGCCTCGGTCCTGTTCCTCGTCGACGGCATCCTCGACGGTGTGTATCCCGGTGGGCCCGCGTGGTTCACCGGCAAGTACCAGAACCTCGCGGAGATCGCGTACATCTTCGCGATCCTCAACACGGTCGTCGCGTACTTCGTCGCGCAGGGCAGCGAGCGCAGTCTCATGGCGCGCATCGGTCTGTCCGCGTTCTTCCTCGTCGAGCGTCCGCTCACGGCCTTCGTCCTCGGGCCGAAGGACCTCCCCTCGGTCATCGTCCACCTCGCGACCGCGGCCGTGGAGCTGGTGATCCTCGTCTCGGCCGTCCGGGTCTGGCGCCTCGGGCATTCCGTCGGGGACGCCGAGATGGATAGCCTTTTCGGGCTTCAGAGCTCGTCGCCGATGCCCGTCCCGCCCAGCGATGAGGAGGACGCGCCGGCTCGGCCCGTCGCCCCCGGCTTGCCGCAGCGCACCGCTCTGATGCTGGGGGCCATCACGTTCATGCTGGCCGCGGTGCTGGTCGCCGATGGCGTCGTCTCCGGGTTCGTGCCGGGCGGCCGCGAGTGGGGCCTCTCCGGCGAGGCGTCGGGCTGGCTGGTCTATCTGTTCGCGATCGTCGTCATGACCGTCGCCGCACGCGCCGTGCACGGGGGGATCCTCGCTCTTCGCCTCCTCCTCGCGACCGCGCTCCTCTTCGTCATCGAGCGCGCCTTCAGTCCGTTCGCGTTACGCATCGTGGATCCACTGGCGCTGGTGCTCCATGAGCTCGCCGCGTTCGTCGCCCTCGCCCTCGCGCTCGCGTGCGCTAGCGCGATCCGCGGACGGCGCGCGAACGCGGACGGCAACGTCGCCTCGCTCGAAGCGGCCTGATCCGCGTGACGACGGTCAAGGAGGCCGCGGGCCGCCTCGTCGAACAGGTCGGCCGTGTCGTCGTCGGAAAGCGTGCCGCGACCGAACAGCTTCTCGCGGCGCTCCTCGTTGAGGGCCACGTTCTTCTCGACGACGTGCCGGGAGTGGGGAAGACCACGCTCGCGCGCGCGGTCGCGCGCTCTTTCGCGCTGTCGTTCCGGCGGATCCAATGCACGCCGGATCTCGTGCCGTCGGACATCACCGGCGTCTCGATCTTCGATCAGCGCACGCAGACGTTCGAGTACCGCCCCGGGCCGCTCATGGCCAACATCGTCCTCGTGGACGAGATCAACCGCGCGACGCCGCGCGCCCAATCGAGCCTGCTCGAGGCGATGCAGGAGCGGCAGGTCACGGTGGACGAGGCGACACACGTGCTGCCGGAGCCCTTCTGCGTCATCGCGACGCAGAACCCGATCGAGCTCGAGGGGACGTTCCCGTTGCCGGAGGCGCAGCTCGACCGCTTCCTGCTCATGCTCCAGCTCGGGTACCCGAACGCTGAGGAGGAGGACGACATCCTTCGCGTGCACGGAGCGGGCACGGTTTCGACCGACGATCTGCGCCCGCTCTTCGACGCGGCCGCGCTCGTGTCACTTCGCAACGAGGTGCGCGCGGTGCGCGTGAGCGACGCGGTCCGCCGGTACATCGCCGACGTCGTCCGCGCGACGCGCACCGCGGAAGGCGTCGAGCTCGGCGCGAGTCCGCGCGCCGCTCTTGCGCTCTATCGCGCGTCGCAGGCGCACGCGGCGATCCGCGGTCGCGCGTACGTGCTGCCCGACGACGTGAAGGCGCAGGCGACCGCGGTGCTGCGGCATCGTCTCTTCCTCATCGCCGACGCGCAGATGCGCGGTCGCACCGGCGCCGCGGTCGTGAGCGACGTGCTCGCGCGCACTCCTGTGCCGGCAGAGGACGCCGCGCGCGCGGCCGGCTGAGATGACACGGTCCGGCCGCTTCGAGTGGCCGATCGTTCTCACGATCGTCGCCATCGCCGCCATCTCGCGATCGCCGGCGCTCATCGTGCTCGGTGCCGGTGGCCTCGTTCTGTGGATCGTCGTCTGGCTGACGGGCCGTCTCGCGCTCGTCGGCCTCGAAACGCAGCTCACCGTCATGCCGGATCGTCTCGTCGCCGGCGAGCCACTCGTGGCGACGGTCACCATCGTCAACCGCAAACCGCTGCCGCTGCCATGGCTCGACCTGCGTCTGTTCCTGCCGGAGGGCATCGAGACGCCCGAGCCGACGCCGGGTGTCGCGCGCGGCTGGGTCGACGCGGGGTTCGCGCCGCGCGGCCACGAGCGGCTGGTGCTGCGTTTCCCGCTCGTCGTCGCGCAGCGCGGCGCCTACGCGCTCGGGCCGATCCGGCTCCGCGGCGGTGATTGGCTCGGCTTCACGGTGTCGGAGCGGACCGATAAGGTGGGCGTGCAGGTCGTCGCCTATCCCGCACCGCTCGCGGTGCGCGACCGCCAGCTGCCGTCGCTGCGCCCACTCGCCGAACTCGCGGTGCGTCGTGGCCTCCTGCCCGACCCCCTGCGTTTCCGGGGCGTGCGCGAGCACCGCAGCGGCGATCCGCGGAAGGAGATCCACTGGAAAGCATCGGCGCGGCTGCGTGAGCTCCAGACCAAGCTCTACGAGCCCGCGACGAGCCTCGACGCGATCTTCCTCGTCAACGTCGCGTCATACGAGCAGTACTGGATCCAGGCCGATCCCGAGGCCGTCGAGTGGGTCGTGTCCGCAGCGGCGGACATGGTGCGCATCGCCGCGAACGCCGGTCGTCAGGTCGGGCTCGTGACCAACGGACTCGACAACCTCACGCACGAGCGGCCGCGTTCCGCTTTGGGTCGCGGTCCGCACTCGCTCACGCGGGCGCTCGAGATCCTGGCGCGCCTCGGGCCATACGCGGCGAACTCGCCGGAGGCGGTGTTCCTCGGCGAGCGGGGCCGGCTCGCCTGGGGCGCGACGCTCGTCGTGGTCACGCCGAAGATCACGGTGGGTCTCGCGAGCGCGATGCTCGCGCTACGACGGGCACACCACCGGGTCCTCGCCGTCAGCGTCGCGTCCGCGGACGACACGCTGGCCACGCATCTGCGCGGCCGCGGCGTTGTCCTCGACGTCCTGCACCACGCGGAGCTGCGCCGTGCGGGGTAGCGGCGCGGTCGCGGCCCTCATCGGCGCGCGCTGCTTCGTCGAGGCCGTCGCCTTCACGACGATCGCCGCGCTCGCGCACGCCTTCACCACCGGCACCACCCCGCTGGCGCTCGTGCCGTGGACGATGGTCCTGTTCGGCGTCGGTCTCGTGCTCGCGACGATCCAGCGTGAGGTCCGCAGCGAGCGCCGCGGGACCACGATCCTCATCGTCACGCTCGCGGCGGGTGTGGTGTGGGGCCTCTCGCTTCCCGCTCGCGATCCGGACTGGTTCGCGGTCCTGTCGCGCATGGTGGCCTTCGGTCTCGTCGCCGAGGCGTTCCTGTGGCGCAACCTGTCGATCGCGCGCGGCGCGGTGCGCTGGAATGACTCGCGCAACGCGCTCCTCTTCGCGGGGACGTGCGTCGGGCTCGCGGCACTGGCGTCCGGTCCCATCGATCACGGGCCGCTGGCCGTCCTCGCCCTGCTCGTCGTCGCGCTGTCGGGCCTCGCGCTGTCGCTCGCGCGCACGACCGAGGAGCTGGCGCTTGCGCGCGGCACGCGGGGGACCGCACGCGCGTCGTCGGCGACCGGCGTGAGCTTCGTCGTCGGGGTCGTCGCGATCATCGCCGCGGCATTCGTGCCGATCGTGCAGGACGCGCTGTCCGCATTCGGCACGGCGATCGAGCCGACGTTCACCCGGATCGTGTATCTCGTCCTTTTGCCCCTTGGATACATCGCGGCGTGGGTCGTCGAGCTCCTTGCGCCGATCATCGCCGCGCTCTGGCGCCGCGATCCGGTGATCGTGCAGCCGCGTACGCCCGCCGACGATGAAGCGCTGATGCGCGAGATCGAGCGCACGCGGCCCTTCGTGTTCGGCTCGGTCGAGCTGCTCATCGTGGTCGCGGCTGCGCTCGTGGCGCTGTTCCTCTTCGATCGCATGCTTCGCGAGCGGCGGCTGGAGCTACCCGAAGGCGCGACGCTCGAACGCGGCACCGCCGAGGGCTTCGGTCTCGGCGACATGCTGCGACGCCTGCGACCGCGGCGCGGCGTATCGCGCCGCGCTCCGCGCGACGACGGCACCGCCGGCGGCGCGCTGCGTCTTCTGTACTGGCGCTTCCTCGCGCTGGCGGAGCGCGCCGGCGTCGGGTGGCGGCAGCCCCACGAGACGCCGGCCGAGCACCTGGCGCGCATCCGGAGCGCGGACGCGCGCTGGTCGGCCGGAGATCCGCTCGTGCGCGCGTTCGAAGACCTGCGCTACGGCGAGGCCGCGCCCGATTCCGCGGCGCTCGATCACGCGCGCCTCGCGCTCCGCACGCTGGAGGACGCTCGACGCGCGTCATAGCCATCGTCGGGCCGACCGCGTCCGGCAAGAGCGCCCTCGCACTGCGCGTCGCTGAAGCCGTCGCCGGCGAGATCGTGTCCGCGGACTCGCGGCAGGTCTACCGCGGAATGGACATCGGAACGGCGAAGCCGAGGCCCGAGGAACGGCGGCGCGTGCCGCACCACCTCATCGACGTCGCGGATCCAGGCGAGCGCTACGACGTGTTCCGTTACCAGCGTGAGGCTCGCGCCGCGCTCGCTGACATCGCCGGGCGTGATCGCGTCGCGGTCGTCGTCGGCGGCACCGGGCTGTACGTGCGCGCGCTGCTCGACGGCCTCGACCTCGCGGCGGTCCCGACGGATCCGGCGCTGCGCGCGCGGATCGAGGTCGACGCGGAGCGTGACGGGGCAGAGGCGCTCCACGGCCGGTTGCGCGAGCTCGACCCCGCGGCGGCCGCTCGAGTCGACGCGCGCAACGTGCGTCGCGTCGTGCGTTACGTCGAGGCCGCCATCCTGACCGGCGGGCTCACCGCGAGCTGGCGCCGCCACGACGGCGCCATCCCGGCGCGGAAGGTCGGGCTCGCGCCGTCCCGCAAGACGCTCATCCGCGCGATCGAGGCGCGGGTGCTGGGCATGGTCGACGCGGGCGTTCTCGACGAAACACGCACGCTCCTCGGCCGAGGCGTCGATCCGGCCCAGCCGAGCTTCAGCGCGCACGGGTACGTCCACTGGGCGCGGCACCTGGCCGGCGAGCTCTCGCTCGACGACGCCATCGAGCTGACCGTGCGCGACACGCGACGTTACTCGCGGCGTCAGATGACCTGGTTCCGGCGTGACGGCGCGATCCGGTGGATCGACCCGACGGCCGAGGATCCGCTGCCTGCCACACTTATGACGTGATCGACACGACGACGCCACCCGAGCGCGCGTACCTCGTCGCCCTTGACCAGCCGCGCGCGCGCTTCGACGCCGACGACTCACTCGATGAGCTCGCCTCGCTGGTGGAGGCGGCCGGTGGGGTGGTCGCCGGCCGATCGGTGCAGCAGCGGCGCGCGCCGGACCCGAATACGTGGGTGGGGAAGGGGAAGGCCGCGGAGATCGTGGCCGAGTGCGCGCGCCTGGGGGCCGAGCTGCTCGTCTGCGATGACGAGCTCGCGCCGCGCCAACAGCGCGGACTGGAAGACATCACCGGTCGCCGCATCGTTGACCGCTCCGCGCTGATCCTCGACATCTTCGCGCGCCATGCGAAGACGAAGGAAGGACGCGTGCAAGTGGAGGTCGCCCAGCTGGAGTACCAGCTCCCGCGGCTGCGCGGCATCTGGAAGGGTCTGTCGCGGCTGGGTGGCGGCATCGGGACGCGCGGACCCGGCGAATCACTGCTGGAGACGGATCGGCGTGTCATCGAGCGACGGCTCATCGATCTGAGGACGCGTCTCACCGAGGTCCAGCGGCAGCGCGAGCGCAGCCGCCTCTCGCGGAGCCGCGACGGCCTGTTCCTCGCGGCGCTGGTGGGGTACACGAACGTCGGCAAGTCGACGTTACTCAACGCGCTCGCCGGCGCGACGGTGCTCGTCGCGGACCAGCCGTTCGCGACGCTCGATCCGACGACGCGGCGCATGTCGTTGCCAGGCGGCGGTGCGCTATTGGTGTCCGACACCGTGGGATTCATCAGCAAGCTGCCGCCGACGCTCATCGCCGCGTTCCGCGCGACGCTCGAGGAGCTGAACGACGCCGACCTACTCGTCCACGTCGTCGACGTCGGACATCCGAACGTGCATGAGCGGATGATCGTCGTGCGCGAGACCCTCGCCTCGCTCGATCTGGCGTCGCGCGAGAGCCTCATCGTGTTCAACAAGGCGGACACGCTGCGCAACGCCGAAGGCGATGCGATGCGCGAGGCGCTCGGCGCTGAGTTCCCCGCCGCGGTGTTCGTGTCGGCGCGCACCGGCGAGGCCGTCGATGCGCTGCGCGAGCGTTTCGCCGCGATCGCGGCGTCGCAGTGGACGAAAGTGGACGTCACCGTCCCGTACAAAGAGGGCGGCCTCGTCCAGCGCGTGCGCGAGCGCGGCGCGCTGCGTAGCGCGGAGTACAGCGAGGCGGGCATCCGTATCGAGGCTGATGTACCGCCCGATCTCGCGGCGGAGCTGACAGCCAGGCGCGCCCCGGCGATCTAGCGATCTCGCGCCGCAGCTCTTCGGCGAGTGATCAGCTCCGACCGACGATGATCGGAAGGCTGGGGTCGTTGCCCCATTCCTCCCAGCTCCCGTCATAGGTACGCACGTCCTGGTGGCCGAGCGCGCTCAGCACGAGATGCGTGAATGCGGCGCGCACACCGGCCTGGCAGTAGGTCACCGTCGATGTTTCGGGGCCGAATCCGGCGTTCGTGTAGAAGTCCTCCAGCTCGTCGGCATCTCTCAGCGTCCAGTCGTCGCGTAGCGCATCCTTCCACAGGATGTTCACCGCGCCTGGGATGTGACCGCCGCGCGCCGAACGCCTCTCCTCGCCGGTGAATTCGCTATCGCGCCGGACGTCGAGGAGCCACGGATCGCCGGTCCGCACCGCGGCGAGGACTTGCTCCTTCGTCGCGATCACGCCCTCGCGCGGGTGCGGGACGAAGCGCGCCGGCGCGACCTGCGTGTCGCCCTTCTCGAGCGGGCGGCCCTCGGCGATCCACTTCTGGATCCCACCCTCCATCACCGCCATCTTGTCGTGGCCGTAGCGGCGCAGCGCGAGCCACAGCCGCGCCGCGTGGTGACCGCCCTCCGCGTCGTAGCCGAGCACCATCGTGTCGTTGCCGATCCCGAGGCGCGACATCGTCTGCGCGAACGCGTCGGGACCCTGCAACATCCAACGTGGATGGCCCGACGCGGGTGGGGGAGCGGAGAGATCGCGCGACCAGTCGCAGTGCAGCGCGCCCGGTAGATGGCCGTTCAGGTAGTCGGTGCGCGCGTCGGCCTCGAACGAGAATCGGCAGTCGACCACGCGTACGCTCGGATCGCGCAGCTTCGCGGCTGTCCGCTCGGTCGACCAAAAGAGCTCGGAGCGCGCCAGGGAGCTCACCTGTCAGACTCTAGCCGCACGGCGACCCACGCGATGAGGAGGACCGTATGAAGGCACGCCGTTCCGCGAGCGTGATCGCGGCGTTCGTACCGCGTGTCGTCTACGAGCGTGCGGACTTCGAGAACGTCTACGAGCGTGCGGACTTCGAGAACGTCTGGCTCGGCGGCTCGGCTGGGAGCGTCTACGTCAGCTATCCGGACGGAGTCGGCCTGCCGGCCAGCATCCCCAACCTCGACCAGAACTGGTAACGATGACACGCGGGCTCGCCTTGAGCGTGCTGCTCGTCGCAGCGTGTTCGGGCGGCCCGCCGTCGGCGAGCCCACTTGCGTCGCCGTCGGCCGCGCTGAGCGCGCAAGCGCCGCCGCCCGCGAGCGTGTCGCCCTCCGCGGCGGCGACCGTGGCGGTCGGCCCGACGCCGCGCAGCTTCGCGCGCATCGCACTCGACGGTGGCTCGCATGACGGCACGAGGATGACCGACATGCGCATCCAGCTCGGCGCGACGCCGGCGAAGGGAAGTTACGCGGATCCGTACGGTCGCACGGTCGCCGACGAGCGCGGCACGTGGACGTCGAGCGCGGTGCGCACACCGTTCGAGTTCGACCAGCTCGTCGTCTCGTGGAACGCGACGACGCCGTTGGGGACGTGGATCGAGGTGCAGATGCGCGCGAGTGGTGCGTCGCGGACGACGAAGTGGTACACGCTCGCGGTCTGGGCGTCGGGTGACGACACGATCCGCCGCACGACGGTGAGGCGCCAGGACGACGCGAACGGCCGCGTGAACGTCGATACCTTCGAGAAGGCCATCGGCGCCGCGGACCTCACGTCCTACGAGCTCCGTGTCACGCTTCACAGGATCGTCGGCAGCGACCGGACGCCGGCGCTGACGCTCCTCGCCGCGGTCGCTTCGCGCGCCGGCGACCACGCGCTACCGAGCACGTTCGGCGGTGTCGCGCGAGACCTCGATGTCCCGATGCTGTCGCAGGAGACGCACGCGGGCCATTACCCCGAATACGACGGTGGAGGCGAGGCATGGTGCAGCCCGACGTCGACCGCGATGGTGATCGGCTTCTGGAAGACGGGGCCGAACGCGGCGGATCTCGCGGCGTTCCCGGGCGCGGGGCACGCCGATGGGCAGGTCGATCATGCGGCGCGCTACAGCTACGACTGGAGCTATGAGGGGGCCGGGAATTGGCCGTTCAACACGGCCTACGCCGCGTCGTACGGTCTTGAAGGATTCATCACGCGGTTGCGCTCGCTCAGTGAGGCCGAGCGATTCATCCAGGCCGGCATCCCGCTCATCGCCTCTATCAACGGCGACCTCCCTGGCTTCCTCTTCACCAGCACGAACGGTCACCTGCTTGTGATCCGTGGTTTCGCGGCGAACGGGGACGTGATCACGAACGATCCCGCGGTCCGCTCCGACGCACAGGCCCGTAAGGTGTATCCGCGCTCCGAGTTCGAGCGTGTCTGGCTGAACTCATTCGGAACGGTCTACGTGATCCGTCCACCCGGTGTACGCCTGCCCGCGAACGTCGCGGGCCTCCCCGCGAACTGGTGATCCGCGTCCGGCTCATGGAGCGGCCCGAGTGTGGGCTGTGCGACGAAGCGGTGGTCGCGCTGCGTCGTCTGAGCCGGCGGACCGGTCTCGACGTCGAGCGCATTGACGTGACACGTGATCCGGCGCTGCTCGAGCGCTATGTCGTGCGCGTTCCGGTCATGGTCGTCGGCGACGCGGAGCTCGACGCCGCGGGCATCGACGACGCCGCGATCGAGCGCTGGCTCGCCGAGGTCGGCCGTTGAGCGGGAACACGCCTGCCGCCGCCCGTCGCTTCTTCGAGCGCCGCTACCGCGAAGCAGGCTCGCCCGCGCGGGCCGCCACGGGCAAGGCGTACCTGAAGAGCGAGCTGCGCTTCTACGGAACGACCGTGCCCGAGATCCGCCGCGCGGCGAACGACTTCGCGCGCCAGCATCGTGAGCTCACGCGCACGCAGCTGCGCGGGATCGTCGACGAGCTCTGGTCGACGGGGGTGTACGAGCTGCGCTCGGCAGGCATCGCGCTGCTCTCGCGCAACGCGAGGCTCCTCACGGAGCGCGACCTTCCATGGCTCATCGGATTCGTGCGCCGGTCGAAGACCTGGGCGCACGTCGACTGGCTCGCGGCGGATGTCATCGGCGGCGTGGTGGGGGAGTCCACAACCGCGCTGCGACGCCTGCCGTCATGGGCGCGCGATGACAACTTCTGGGTCCGGCGCACCGCACTGCTCGCGCAGCTGCGTCAGCTGAGCCGCGAGCGCGGAGACTTCGACCTCTTCGCGGGCCTCGCCGCGGGCATGCTCGATGAACGGGAATTCTTCATCCGCAAGGCCATCGGCTGGGTGCTGCGCGAGGTGAGCAAGAAGCGCCGGAGGCTGGTGTTCGACTTCCTTCGCGAGCACCGGTCCGAGGTCTCAGGCCTGACGCTCAGCGAGGGCGCCAAGTACCTACCGGCGGCACAGCGTCGCGCGCTGGGATTGCCGCCGGAGGCCGCCTGGATCGCGCGCAAACGCCGACGGAAGGCGTCAGGCGCGTAGGTAGGTGAGCACCGCGAGGACCCGTCGGTGATCATCGTCAGCCGGTTCGAGCTGCAGCTTCATGAAGATGCTCCGCACGTGCCCCTCGACGGTCTTGGGGCTGAGTGACAGCGCATCGCCGATAGCGGAGTTCGACCGACCTTCGGCCATGAGCCGCAGCACGTCGCGTTCACGTGCGTGAGTTCACCGACGAGGTCGCGGTGGCGGCGGCGGACGACGAGCTGTGCGACGACCTCCGGATCGATGGCGGAACCGCCGGCAGCCACGCGCCGCCTAAGCGGCGAGCGGGCGCTGCCGGAGGTGCAGCGCGTCGAACCAAGCGATGTGGTCGTTCGCCCAGGCCGGTGCTTCGAGCGGAAGCATGTGCCCGATGTCGCGCGCCACGTGAACCTCGGCCGTCGGGTTGGCGACCCGGAAAGACGCGGCGTCACGCGCGGAGAAGACGCGGTCGTCAGTACCCCAGAGCACGAGCGTCGGGATGTCGCGTAGCGCCGCGACGCGACCGTGCAGCGTGTACCCCAGCTGCTCGCCGCCGGGGAAGGGGAGCAGCAGCAACCGTCGCCAGCGTGGTGGCTGGTTCGCCCAGACGATCGCCCGGATCGAGCGCGTCGTCGCCGCGGACCGCCGATCACGGCGCAGGAGATGCGCGACGAAGCGATCGTCGTCGCGACGCGCGCGGCCGATGAGGAATCGGCGCAGGTGCGCGCTCGTGCCGCGATCGTACGGCCGGAGGAGCGCCCGACCGATGAGCGGGACGCAGTACAGCTTGTAGGCCCAGAGCATCGAGCGGCCCAGGCCGGCGGGTGCGATCAGGACGAGCCCGACGACGGCCGCGGGCCGCCGCAACGCGATCTGCAGCGCGATGCCACCGCCTAGCGAATGCCCGAGGAACACCGCTCGCTCGACTCCGATCCTGCCCACGACCTCCAGCACGAGGTCGGCGAGCTGCGAAAAGCGTGCGTCGGACTTCCGCAGCGCGGGCGCGAGGCCGAATCCAGGCAACTCGACGACGTGCGTCGTGTAGCCGAGCACGCGGAGCGCGCGCGCCTGCGGTGCGAGCGCCGCCGCGGTCGCGCCCATGCCGGGGAGCAGGACCGCGTGCGGCCCGCTCGCCGGACCGCAGCTCCTGATCCGGATCCGATAGCCCGCGTGCTCGACGATCGATTCGCTCATGTCATCACTATGTACCCGCGAAGTGTCGTCAAGGGGTCTGAGTGGGTTAGGTCTTCGGTCATCACCCTCACGGGGGATTCGGTACAGTCGGGCGGTCAGCCGCGCGCCTCCAAACCGCGAGAGAAGGGGTCTCCATGGGTGTTTATCGGGCCGAATACATCTGGATCGACGGGACCCAGCCGACGCAAAAGCTCCGTTCGAAGACGAAGATCGTTCCACTGGGCCAGAAGCCGCCCATCTGGGGATTCGACGGATCCAGCACGCAGCAGGCCACCGGTGACCGCTCCGACTGCGTGCTGCACCCTGTGTTCACCTGCCCGGACCCGATCCGCGGGGGCGACGACGTCCTCGTGCTGTGCGAGGTCATGCTGGTGAGCGGGCTGCCGCATCTCTCGAATATGCGGCGCGCGAACGCCGAGATGGCGGAGCGTTTCGCGTCATTCGACACCTGGTTCGGCATCGAGCAGGAGTACACGCTCTTCCGCGGGTCGCGGCCCCTGGGCTTCCCGGACAGTGGATTTCCCGCGCCGCAGGGGGGCTACTACTGCGGCGTCGGCGCGGACGAGGTATTCGGCCGCGAGGTCGTCGAGGCGCATCTGGACGCGTGCCTCAAGGCGGGGCTGACGATCGCCGGCATCAACGCCGAAGTCATGCCGGGCCAGTGGGAGTTCCAGGTCGGCCCCCTGGGCGCGCCGGACGTCGCCGACCAGCTGTGGCTGGCGCGCTGGCTCCTCTATCGTGTCGGCGAGCCGTTCGGCATCAGCGCCACCCTCTATCCAAAACCCGTCCGTGGCGATTGGAACGGCGCCGGCGCGCACACGAACTTCTCGACCAACGAGATGCGGCGTGACTACGACGCCTGCATCGCCGCGGCGGAGGCGCTCGGGACGCGGCACGACCTCCACATCGCGAACTACGGCTTCGGTATCGAGGAGCGCCTCACCGGACTGCACGAGACCTGCTCGTACAAGGAGTTCCGCTACGGCGTGAGCGACCGCGGCGCGTCGGTGCGCATCCCGTGGCAGGTCGCCAGGGACAAGAAGGGCTACATCGAGGACCGCCGGCCCAACGCCAACGCGGATCCGTACGTGACGACGCGCCTCATCATCGAGACGGTCTGTGGCGCGCGCACGTCGAAGCGCGCGTCGCGAGCGACGGGCGCCGTGGCGGGTGCGAAGCGCGCGGGCGCACGACGAAAGAAGGTCGCAGCCTAAGGCGCCGAAACAGGGCATCGGTCACGGTGGTGGGCTGTTGGGACTCCGCTGCGCTCCATACGGGAGCCCGCAGCTGCTGCAGAACGCGAGGCCATCAGTGCGCCGTGACGCACCGCAGTTCGCGCAGGGCAGCTCTGCGTCGGCAGGCGTCGCCACCACGCGTGCGGGTGACGAACGCGTTCGAAGCGCGGCGCCCAGGTCGACCATCCACACCGCCCAGCCGAGCGGGACGAGCACTTTTCGGATGTCGAACCCACTCAGCTCGATGAAGACGGAACCGACGATGAGAACGGCGACGAACGCGCTGATGAAGACGAGCGACCAACGATGCATCCCGGCGCGGACGACCTCGACGCTCGCGGCCACCAGCCAGAGCGCGCTGGCGCTCGGGGCAAAGCTGACGATCGCGTCGATGAGCCCCGGGGCGGTAGCCAGGAGCGCGGGCGCCGCGAAGACCACCCCCGCCGCGGACCAGAGCGTCGCCGCGAGAAGGGCGGCAACGACAGCCCACCAGCTCGACAGCGCACTCTGACGTAGCGCGACGCTGATGAGCAGCGGCGCGAGGCCGTAGGCCACCACCAGGAAGACGACGGCGACGACCGCGCCGGTGCCGGTGGGTTCGGTGATGCCGCCCGCGATCGCGGCGACGAGAGTGCCCGCCGCCGCAGCGAATGCAGCGAGAGAACCGCTGCGTAGCCAGCTGCGCCGCGGTTCCACGCGTCCACGCTAGCGGTGAGGGCGCGCGCATGCGTTACGTTGCTCGGTAATGAGCGCCGAGACTCCGGATTACGCACGGCTCAACCGCGATGTTTGGACGAAGTCCAACGCGCGTTACACGGACGGGCGCGCCGAGGACGCATGGTCGCAGGCGGAGTTGACCTGGGGCGTGTGGGGAACACCAGAGTCGGCGGTGAACGTCCTGCCCGAGGTCGGCGGCAAGGATGTCGTCGAGCTCGGCTGCGGAACAGCGTACCTCGGCGCCTGGCTCAAGCGCCGTGGCGCGCGGCGCGTGGTCGGCGTCGACATCACACGGGCACAGCTCGCGACGGCACAGCGCCTGAACCGCAAGACCGGCCTCGGCCTCGAGCTCGTCGAGGCCAACGCGGAGACGGTTCCGCTCCGTGACCAGGCCTTCGATCTCGTGATCTCCGAGTACGGTGCCTCGATCTGGTGCGACGAGTACAAGTGGATACCGGAGGCGGCCCGGCTCCTGCGGAGCGGGGGAGAGCTGGTGTTCCTGCGCAACACAACGCTCTCAATGCTGTGCTCGCCGGACACCGGCAAGGTCCAGGAGAGCCTGCAGCGCGCGCAGCGCCGCATGCATCGCTTCGACTGGGGCGAGGACGACCCCGGCGTCGAATTTCATCTCGGCCCCGGAGATCTCATCCGGCTGCTGCGCGCGAACGGGTTCGAGATCCTGGACCTGGTGGAGCTGTATGCGTCAGAGAGCGCGTCCGATCACGCCGAGTACTCGTACGTGAGCGCCGATTGGGCGCGGAACTGGCCGTCAGAGGAGATCTGGCGAGCGCGAAAGCGCGACTGACGATCTGGCAGGCGTGTTCCGGCGGGTCGCGAGCACCGAACCGGCGACGATGAGCACGAAGCCGGTGACGATCCCGGCGGTGAGTGGCTCTCGCAGCAGAGCGACGCCGAGCGCGAGCGCGACGGCGGGGTTGATGTAGGTGATGACCGTGGCGCGCGCGGCGCCGACCTCGGCGACCAGCGGGAAGAACAGCAGGAACGCCAGAGCGGTGCAGACTACGCCGAGGACGCTGACGGCAAGGATGATCTGGGGCGAGGGCAGGGTGTGCGGCAGCTGCGCGACGCCGACGGGCGCGTGACGATCATCGTGAGCGCGAGCGAAGATGCCACCACGCCGAATAGGGGCAGCGACGCGAGCTTCCGCGAGATGATGAGGGCACCGAGAGCGTAGCCGAGCGCGACGAGTGCCACCTCGCCGACCGCTCCGATATCGCCCGCGCTCACGTCGAGCCCGACGAGCGCGACGACGCCCAGGAATCCCAGTCCCAGGCCCGCGACGCGGCGCAGGTCGACACGATCGTCGCTGCCGGTGGCCCACGCCAGGATCGCGCCGATCGCCGGCACGAGCGCGATGAGCAGACCCGACAGCGAGCTCGAGATACGCCGTTCCGCATCAGAGAGCAGGAACCACGGCGCCGCGACCTCGACGAACGTGTAGGCGACGATCCATCGCCAGTGGCGCGCCAGCGGGCCAAGGTCATTCCGGGCGGCCGCGACGGGGAGGAGCAAAGCGGCGCCGATCGCGGTGCGGAGGAAGACGAGGCTCGCCGGTGTGAGCTCACTCACCGCGATCTTGATGAAGAGATACGGGATCCCCCAGATGAGACCCATCGCCGCGAAGAGGAACCAGCCCCGTCGTGTCACACGACAACGTTAAGGGGGCGATGGCCGTCTTGCCCTTGCTACAGCTCGTTCATCGCAGCGTGCAGGTCTGCGCCTCGGCGAGAAGTGATCCAACGTTGGCGCTGACGACGTAGTCGCCGGGCCGCGTGCCCGTCGGCGCCGCGAACGAGATCGTGAACGTGCCATCGGCGCGCACGCTCCCCGACAGCGGCGTTGCAAGTAACGATGAGCGGATCGCGAAACGCGCGAGCGGCGGCCAGCCGCTCCCCGTGACGGACACGGGCGAACCGACCGCGGTGCAGCTCACCGCGATAGTCGGCGCGTATACAGAGACCTGCGCCGTCGACGTCAGGCGGCCGTCGCTCGCGGTGATGCGATACGTCGACCCGACGATCGCATCGAGCGGGACGGTCACCGCCACCCCAAAGTCGCCCGAGGCGTCCGCGGTGACCTGCACGAGCGGTCGCCCGTCCTCCCAGCTGATCGTGACCAATGCGGTCGACCACCCGTGACCGGTCACGTTCAGCGCGCTGCCCGGTGACGCCAGACCACCGCTCACCGTCGGCCCGGTCGGTGTCGGCGCGGGCGTCGGCGCAGGCGTCGGCGCGGGCGTTGGCTGCGGAGTCGGCGGCGGCGTCGGCGTCGGCGGCGGTGGCGGTGGAAGAGTCCGCACCGGCGCGACGGTCGGCGCAGGCGTCGGCTCCGGCGCGGCGACCTCGGTCGGAGTGGGAGAAGGCGCGGGACTGGGTGTCGCAGTCGACGTCGCGCTCGGGGACGGTGTCTGCCCGGAGGGCGGCGGCGTCACCTCGAGCCCCGCGGTGAATCCGAAACGCGGCAGCGGGCTGAAGAGGGACGTGTCCGGACTGCCGCTCACGATGGGGCGCCGCGCCGCCGAGGTGATGACGGCGTGGACCGGCGTGCGGTCGAGCAGAGCCAGCTTTCCCAGGCCCGTCGCGCGCAGGGCGCCGTTCGCTCCGCTCTCGATCGCCAGACTCGATCCGAACCGCGTGCCGGCGGGGCCGCCGCCGCTCACCGTGTAGTTGAACAAGAGGTCACCGGCGCCATCGAGCGCCGACACCGTCGCGACGAAGTCGCCGCCCGGCACGATCGACTCGATCACGATCGTGTAGGTGCCGAGCTGCGCGTTCGACAGCTCCACTAACTGGGGGTCGATGCCCGTTTCGGTCGCGAGGCAGCCCGGGATCTGCCGGACGAGCGTCGGACCGCTGGGGACGATCCCGCAGGCCCGACCCAGTGGATCGACCACGACCAGGAGCGCTGGCGAATGCAGGCCGAAGCGCAAGGTGTTCTGCGGCCGTGGCGCCGGGACGGGTGGGGAAGGTGACGCGCCGGGCGGCACCGTCGTCCGCGAGCCCGTCGGCACGACGACGGTCTGGCCCTGCGCGCTGACCTCCACGACGCCGTCCGTCGTGGTGACCGTCGTCGTCCCGCTGGCGAGGACGTCGGTGAGGAAACCGGTCCCGCGGACCGCTGCCGCCATGCTGGGCGTCCTCAGCTCGAACTTCGACTCGGGGCGCGCGAGCTTCTGAATGCTCGACCACGTCCGTCCGATGGCCTGCTCGAGCTCGATCGTGACCGTTCCGCTGGGGGAGGCCGATGCCTGCACCATCGTGATCGTCGTCGCGGGCTCGATCTCGACGGTCGAGCCGTCGAAGAACGTCACGATGGCGTGGCTCTCGTCCGTCGTGCGCACGCGGTCGCCCGGGCTCAGTACATGGCCGTCTCCGACCCGAGCGAATGCTCCGCTGCCACGAGCGACCTCGGCGGAGCCGTTGAGGATGCTGAGGGTCATGTTCGCCGCCGCGGCGGGCTGCTGCCGGAAGAAGAGCAGCGCGGGGATGGACACGCCCACAGTGATCAGCGCGACGATCAGGATGCGGACCCCTCTAGAGCCCATGTCGTGACCTTACGAAACAGCCACAACGCGCCCGTCGCAGACGAGTAACAGGCCTCAGCCGTTCGGCGTCGTCAGCTCAGCGGGACACGAGGACGCGCGCGGTCCTCACATCAACGCGATCGTCGCGGTGCCCGCCGCTCGTATCCATTGGCACCCGGTGTGCCCATCTTCGAGAGCCCGTCGAACACGGCGCCCTTGTCGATCGCCAGCGCGGGCGTTGCGATGTCGCCCTTCACGTGCGCGTGTCCGTGCAGCTCGACGGAGTCACCGGCGGTGATGTTCCCGGTGACCTCACCGCTCACGACGGCCGACCCGCAGTTGATGTCCGCTTCGATCTTCGCGTGCTCACCGATGATGAGGAGGTCGCTCGTCGTGATGCTCCCCGTGAAGGTGCCGTCGATCTGGACCGCGCCTTCGAAGCGGAGCTTGCCGTTGACCTGTGACTCGGGGCCGAAGAGGGCATTCAACATCTGATCGGTGAACGTTCCGTCGACCTCGACCGTGCCCTCGAACTGCAGCTTGCGGTTCGAGTCAGAGTCACGCACGCGTTGTTCGGGCGTGGCGGCGAGTGTCTGGGCCGTCTCCTCGGTGACGTCGGACCTGACTCCGGTGTTGAACATCTGAACCGACCCCCTTCTGCGGATGGGCGCGCTCTGAAGAACGCTGCTCGAGGACCGGTGCTATGGGTCGCGCCTGCCAGCCTGTCATTCGGTCGCTCGCGACGATCGCCGGCGCTCCCCGCACGAGCGCTACCGGGTCTTCGCGATCACGGTACGATCGCGGGAGCGGACGCGTGCGGCGGCGCGACGCTGGCCGTGGGCGCGGCCTCAGGCGTTCCTGGAGCGGATGGCGTGCGCGGCGAAACGCCGACGGGCGTCGCGGTGGGCCGTTCCGTCCGAGCACGTTGGCGCGAACAGCAGGCCACCTCATCGACCTCTCATGGCAAGTGCGTCAGCGAGACGACCGAGCTTCAGGACCTCCCGGTCGTCACTCCAGCCATTGCGCCGACACGCGTCGATGACCTCACGCGCTACGTTCACCACGCCTGTCGCGAACGGTGCGCGCTGAACAAGGCCGGTCGCTTCGCGCTTGCTGCCGAGCGGAGCACGGTCCCGCAGCAGAGACACCGACCATGTATCGCCCTCCGGGGGCGCTTGCAGGCGAACGGAATACGGCCCGTCCATGAATTGCAGCGTTATGGTCGTCTCGTCAGCCGCTTGGACCCGCAGAAACTCTTCGATCCACCAGCCGAGGATCACGACGATCAGATCCGACCACGCACGCTCAGGGAAGGCGTAGTCATCGAGGACGAGCCACACACGTCCGACGATCGATCCCTTTGGCGTGCGCTCGAGGTCGCTCAGGTCGACCTCAACACCCAGAGGCACCGTCTGATTCTGCGCGGCTCCGCGCTGGGGGAGTCCGTTGACGCACTTGACGCGTACTCCGTTTCCTGTGATGCTTAGCACAAGGAATGACGATTTCTATTGATTCAGGGGAGGACTGGCAGGGACTGTTGGCCTCCGACTACGTCGATCCCCGCGATCTGAAGCCCTCCAGCCCCTTACGAGCCTTCGCCGTCGCGTACCTACAGGAGCTGCGCGACAAAGGTCGCGGCGAGCGAACGATCCCGAAGTACGCGGCGTACCTGCATGACTTCTGCTCGTTTCTGGAGCGAGACGACAAGAAGCCGAAGATCGCGGACCTCGATGTCCGCGCACTCAAGGCCTACGCGTCCCACCTCACGCGTCGTCAGGCGCGTGGCGGCCTCGCCAAGGGCAAGCGTGCGATCGGGACGGCCACGAAGAATTTGCATCTGATCGCCCTGCGGGGCCTCCTGAAGTTTGGCGTGCTCCTCGATCTGCCCGTGCCGGGCCCCGAGAAGGTCGAGCTCGCGAAGGCCGCCCAGCCGAGCCCGGACGCGCGCCACCTCGCCCAGGAACGCGTGGACCGTCTCCTGGAGGCATGCGAAACAGCGACAGACATCGGCGTCCGGGCCCGTGCCCTGCTCGAGTTCATGCTCGCAACCGGCTGCCGCGTCTCTGAGGTCGTCGGGCTCGACCGCCGGCAGCTCGAGCTCGCACGTGAAGCGCGGACTCCAACCGATGGGATCCGCGTCGTCGATGAGGTCACCGTGCTTGGCAAGGGCAATCGCCATCGGCGGGCGTATCTCTCCACGCGTGCCCGCGAGTGGTTGCAGCGCTACCTCGGGATGCGTAAGGACGAAGACCGTGCGCTCTTCGTGACACGCAAGAAGAGCGCGGACGGTTCGTACCGTATGACGGTCTGGACCGCCGAGCGGATCGTGCGGGATGCGGCGAAGCGCGCCGGACTTGCGGAAGACGTCTCGCCCCACTGGCTGCGACACGCGGCGATCACGCTGTGGGCCGCGGCGAGCCTGCCTTCAGCTCAGCGTCTCGCCGGCCACCGTCAGATCGCGACGACGCAAAGATACCTCGGCACGAGCGACGCGGAACTCAAAGCCTTCTACAAGAAGAACGTTGGCTAGTTGACGTCGAGTTCCGGAATGACCGCAGCTGCTCTCACCTCTGTTCTTAAGTGATACGCGTCGTGGGTCGGGCGTTCAGCCTGCACGCCGTCCGTCTCTTGTCCGTCCCGCACCCCGATGTGGGGGCCGTCCTCGAGCGCTACGTCACCGCCCGGTAAACGGAGCCTTGTCGTCGATATTGCCGACGAACTGCGGCAGCGCCGTGTGCCCGAGCTGCTGGCGGATCGCCATGTTCTCGCCGGCGTGATACCAGTAGTGATAGACCACACGCTGGAGAAGGTTCCCGTACGTGTACGGGATGGGCTTTGACTTATCCACCGCGTTGGCCAAGAGGTCGGCCGTCGTGAGCCCGTCGAGCCACGGATCGGCCGCGCTCGTGATCGCGCGCCACGCCTTCAGAACGCGCGCAAGCGTGGGTGTGCTGGCGGGACCTCCGGTCGTGAACTCCGCGGCGATGTCGGGGTACGGCTGCACGTCCATCCCGAACCCCAGGAAATACCGCTGCTCCTGCCACGCGAGGTGGCCGACATTCCAGCTGAGACTGTTCATCGGAAGCAAACGCCGCTGGGCATCCCGCTCCGGCACACCCCTGATCGTTCGGAGGAACTCTGAGCGCGTGAAGCGGAGCTGCGTCACCAGCGGATGGATCTCACCTGCTCGCTTCCGGCTCCTGGCCACGCGCAAGAAGATAGTCGGTCGCCGGGTCGTGTTCCGTTAGCCTGAGCACATAACCCTCACGACGTCGACGTCACCGACCGGTACGTCCTTCGCCGCGCTGCGCCATGGTGCCTTCCGTGCGTACTTCACCACCGGCCTGCTCTCGATGATGGCCGACAACATCGAGCACGTGATCTCGTACTGGGTCATCTTCCAGGCGTTCCACTCCCCCACGCTCGCCGGCTTCGCCGTCATCAGCCACTGGACACCATTTTTGGTGCTCGGTGTCTGGTTCGGCAGCCTCGCCGATCGCTACGACTGCCGCAAGATCATCATCGCGTCCCAGGCCGCGTTCATCGTGGCGTCGCTCGCGTGGGCGGTGCTGTTCCTCACCGGCACGCCGCAGACCTGGCACGCGGTCGTGCTCCTCATCATCCACGGCCTCGCCGGCGCGCTGTGGTCGCCGGCGGGCCAGCTCATCATCCATGACATCGTCGGGCGCGAGCAGCTCCAGAGCGGCGTGCGGCTCTCGGCGACCGGCCGCAGCGTCGGCATCCTCTTCGGGCCCGCGGTCGGTGGCGCGCTGCTCCTCGTGCTGGGACCCGCCTACGGGCTCCTGGCGAACGCGCTGCTGTACCTGCCGATGACGATCTGGCTGCTCCGGACGCCCTACACGGGCCACCTCCGGAGCGGCACGAGCGACGAGAGCGCGCGGCTCTCGCTCGCGGACGCGGTGCGCACGCTGCGCGAGATCTCCGGCAACCGCGGGATCGTCGTCATGATCGCGCTCGCGGGGCTGAGCTCGCTGTTCATCGGCAACGCCTACCAGGCGCAGATGCCGGAGTTCGCCGCGGTGTTCGGGTCGGCCCAGGACGAGATCACGTACAGCGTCCTCCTCACCGCGAACGCCGGGGGCTCGGTGCTCGGCGGCTTCGGCCTCGAGGCGCTGGCGTTCTTCCGCCAGCCGCGCATCCGCATTGCCGTCCTGCTGGCCCTGCTGTGGGCGACGTCGATCTTCGTGTTCGCGATAACGCCGATCTACGCGCTCGCCGTGCTGGCGCTGTTCGTGGGCGGCGCCCTCAACATCGGCTTCACCTCGATGGCGCAGGCCTACGTCCAGCTCGAGGCGGCGCCGGCGCGTCGCGGCCGAGTCGTTGGCCTCTTCAGCATGTCCTGGAACGGTCTACGGGTCGGCAGCGGTGTGACCGTTGGCATCGTCGGTGCAGTTATCGGCATCCACTACTCGCTCGCCCTCAGCGCGCTCGCGTTCCTGCTGGCCGGTGTGGCCTTACTCGTGTACGCGAATGGACGGGCGCGTGAAGCCGTCACCGCCTAGCCAAAATCGACGCGACAGGAGTTCGAATGCCGATCAAGAGCCAGGCGCAGCGCCGCAAGTTCGCGGAGCTCCTTGTGAAAGGTGAGATCTCTCCGGAGGTCTACGAGCGATGGAATCGCGGCGCGGGATACAAAAAGCTTCCGGAGCACGTGCAGCCCAAGGCCAAATCCAAAGCCAAGCGAACGACGAAGAAGACGACCGCTGCACGCACGACCAAGCCGCGTGGCCGTCCGTGACCTAGAGGTCCGGTCTTGCGCACGCTCGAGACCGAACGGCTGACAATCCGCGCGTTCGCGCTCGCTGAGGCCGAGACGTACGCGCGTCTGCTCGATGCCGCGTTCGGCAGGGGTGCCTATGGATCGAGCGAAGACAAGCGGGTCATGTTCGAGTATCAGGTCGCCGCGGATGCCGGTCTGGCCCTTTTGCACCAGCCTCCGTACGGCGACCGCGCGACGCCGATCCCGCGTGGTTCCAGACGGTCGGGGTCATCGACAACCGGGAAGCGCGGCCGCGCGACGGCGTACCGGAGGCGTGAGGGCTTGGGTCGTCCTCGTCGCGCTGTGCCTGCTGCTCGTGCTCGGCGGCCCGGCGCGGCGCGCTAACGCGCGGTCCAGCCCGCGTCGATGACCTGCGTCGCGCCGGTGATGCCGCTCGCCTCGTCCGAGCAGAGGAAACGCACGTACGCGGCTACCTCTGACGGCTCGAGCAGCCGCTTCAGCGCCGCGGGCGCCAGCATGATGTCGCGGACTACCGCGTCCTCGCTGATGCCGTGGACCCTGGCCTGGTCGGCGATCTGTCTTTCCACGAGCGGGGTGCGCACGTACGACGGGCACACCGCGTTCACCGTGACGCCCTTCTCCGCGGCCTCGAGCGCCACGGTCTTCGTGAAGCCGACGAGTCCGTGCTTCGCTGCGACGTACGCGGACTTGTACGGTGACGCAACGAGGCCGTGCACCGACGCGATGTTCACGATGCGTCCCCAGCCCTTCGCGTACATGTGCGGCAGCGCGGCGCGCGTGAGGTAGAACGCGCCGAACAGCATGATGCGCACGAGCCGCTCCCACGTCTCGACCGGGAACTCCTCCACCGGCGCGACGTGCTGCAAACCGGCGTTGTTGACGAGGATGTCGACGCCGCCGAAATCACGGACCGCGCGCGCCACGAGCGCGTCGCAGTCCTCCCGCTTCGCGATGTCGGCGCGCTGGAAGACCGCGCCGGAGAAGTCGGCCGCAACGCGCTCGCCCTCCGCGACATTCAGGTCCGCGAAGAGGACACGTGCGCCTTGCGCGGCGAGATCGGTCGCGATCGCGCGGCCGATCCCGCTGGCCGCGCCGGTGACGATGGCTGCTCGGCCGCTCATCGGACGCGCAGTTTAGGGGTCCTGATCCGGCCCTCGCGTCACCGCGTACCAGTTCCTTGGCGATCTGCTCACAAAGGGAGGCACTCATGCGCAAGCGACGCGTGTTCGGCGTGCTCATCTTCGCGGTCCCGGTTGCCCTCGCCGCGGCTACGTTCGTGGTCGCGGGCGACAGCGGGCGGACCTTCAGGTCCGACGCACTCACGGGCTATCAGGAGGTGGTCGGTCCCGGCCCGATCTCGACGACCGGCCGAGGAACGTTCGAAGCGACCCTGAATGAAGCGGGTGACGCGATCAGCTACACGCTCACGTACAGCGACCTCGACACGATGGTGTCGGGCGGGATCGTCACACAGGCGCACATCCACTTCGGACAACGCGGCGTCGGCGGAGGCATCATCGCGTTCCTGTGCGGGACCGCGGGGAGCCCGGGTCCGGCGGGAACGCCGACCTGCCCGCAGCCGTCCGGTACGGTCACGGGCACGATCACCGCGGCGCAGATCATCGGGCCGAACGGGCAGGGCATCGAGCCGGGCTCCTTCGCCGAGGCCGTGCGCGCGATCCGCGCCGGCGCGGTCTACGCCAACGTCCACACGACGCGGTGGCCGGCCGGCGAGATCCGCGGCCAGGTGAACGGCCGCGTTCAGCGCGACGACAACCAGGACCACGACTAGGGCCTGCGGCGTTCCGCGCTTCGCCGGGGTCGACCGTTCGCGCTGGGCGGCGGCCCCGGCCTAACGCGCGTCGAAGAACGCGACCGGATCGAGCTCGGCTCCCGACGGCAGCGCGGCGACGGACGCGATGACGTTGGCCGTCACGCCGCGGTCGTAGAACGTGCGCCATGACGAGGCGCCCCCGCCGATCGTCTTGAACAGCGGCGTCCCAAGCTCCGCGCGCTCACCGTCCTTCACCATGAGCTGCGTGTCGACGTTCAGCGCCCCCGGCCGATAGATGACCCGTCGCTCGGCGGACTCGAGCGTCACGTAGGGAAAGAACTGCAGCGCGGGAACGTTCGACCCGAGGCGCACCTCTCCGTCGATGAGCTGATACAGGCGGACCTGGATCGTGCCCGCGAAGGGCGCGAGATAGACGGAGTCGAGCGGCGCGCGTAGCGCGGCGTAGCGGCGGCCGCCGCTGCTGTACGGCGTCGCGGTCATCGTCGCGGGTGGCGATGTGGGCGTTGGCGTAGATGGGGGGTCCGTGGGTCGAGGCGGCGGAGACGGCGACAGCGCCGTCGTCTGTGGTGTCGGGGGCGGTAACGTGGGCGTCGCGGCGACGGCGAGGACGCTCGATCCAGCTGTCGCCGTGGCCATCGGCGCCGATCCGACGATGCTCCCCTGCCCTGCCGCGAACTGGCTCACGACGAAGGCGGCGCCGAGCACGCTCATGCCAAGCCCGACGCCGATGGTGGCGTTGCCGATGGTCTGTAGCGCCGATCGCAGCTCCGGCGAGAGCCCCATCAGGCGGCGACCGGTCCGGCGATCTCTTCGAGAGAACGGCCCTTCGTCTCTTCAGCGAGAAGCCACACGTTCAGCGCGGTCACGATGAGCAGAGCCATGAACAACGCGAACACACCCGACTGACCGAGCGTCGGCACGAGCACCGGCGTCAGGAATGGACCGATGATCCCGCCGATGCGCCCGACCGCGGCCGCGACCCCTGCGCCCGTCGCGCGTACCGCCGTGGGATACAGCTCGGGTGTGATCGTGTAGAGAACGCCCCACGCGCCGAGGTTGAAGAACGACAGCAGCGCGGCGTAGACGAACGCGTCCGTGCCGGTCCCGGAGTTGCCGAAGAGGAACGCGGCGGCAGCGGTCCCGAGCAGGTACGCGATCAGCGTCGGCTTGCGTCCCCAGCGCTCCACCAGCCACGCCGCGCTGAAGTATCCGGGGATCTGCGCGATCGTCGACAGGAAGAAGAACTCGTTGCTGCGCACCTCGGACAGCCCGCGCGCCGCGAGGAGCGACGGGACGTACAAGAAGATGCCGTAGTAAGTGAAGACGATGCCGAACCAGAGGATCCAGAGCATCGCCGTCCGCCGCACGTACGCGGGCGTCCACAGCTCCGCGATGCTCGTGCGGCCCGAGCGTGCGGGAGCGACCGCTGGTCCAAGCGTGAGCAGGGCTCCACCGCCCGCGCGCTCAACGCGGCGCACGACCGCATCAGCCTCGGCGCCGCGGCCGCGCTCGGCCAGGTACCGTGGCGACTCCGGCAGCGCGGAGCGCAGGTACGCGACATACAGCGCCGGAAGCGCGGCGACGACGAACGCGCCGCGCCAGCCGAACTGCGGCAGCACGAAGAGGGCGACGAGGCCGGCGAGGATCGTGCCGTAAGCCCAGAAGGACTCGAGAAGCACGATCATCCGTCCGCGCTGCGCGCGCGGTGAGAACTCCGAGACCAGCGTCGCCACGACGGGCAGCTCGCCGCCCAGGCCGAGACCGGCGACGACGCGCGCGGCGAGCAGCGTCTCGAAGGTCGGCGCGACCGCGGAGAGCACCGCGCCGACCGAGAAGACCACGAGCGTCACCTGGAAGACGAGGCGGCGTCCGTACCGGTCGGCCAGGCGTCCCGAGATCGCCGCGCCGAGGAACATGCCGACGAAGCCGGCGCTTGCGACGAGGCCGACCTGCGCGGGCGCGAGCGCGAACTCCTTCGTGATCGGCGCGACGAGGAAGCCGATGAGCAGGACGTCCATCGCGTCGAACATCCAGCCCAGCCCGCTCGTCACGAGGAGCCTCCAATGGAAGCTGTTGAGCGGGATGCGGTCGAGCCGCGCGACGAACGTCTCTGCGTTCATGCGCCGAGACAGCCCTCCGCCGCGAGCAGCTCCGCATTCAGCACCGACGCGCCGGCAGCGCCGCGGATCGTGTTGTGGCCGAGCACGACGAACTTCAGCCCGAGGACGGGATCCTCGCGCAGGCGACCGACGACGACCGACATGCCGTTGCCGGCCATGCGGTCGCGCACCGGCTGTGGGCGATCGCGTTCGTCGCGCACCACGATCGGACGCGCCGGCGCGCTCGGCAGCTCGAGCTCCTGCGGACGACCTTTGAACGCGCGCATCGCGAGCGTGACCTCACGCACGCCCGGGCGCCCGCGGAGAGCGACGCTCACCGTCTCAGTGTGGCCGTCGCGGACGCTCACGCGATTGCAGTGCGCGGAGAACGCGAACTCGGCGCTCTTGAAAGCCGTGCCGTCCCAGGTGCCCAGGAACTTCTTCGTCTCCTGCTCCATCTTCTCCTCCTCTTCACCAATGAACGGCACGACGTTGTCGAGCGCGTCGAGCGAGGGCACGCCCGGATAGCCGGCGCCCGACAGAGCCTGCAGCGTGGTCACGAGCGCGCTCTCGATGCCGAAGGCGCGATGCAGCGGCGCGGCCGCGAGCGCGAAGGTGATCGCCGAGCAGTTCCCGTTGGTGACGATCGAGCCGGTCCAGCCGCGCCTCTTGCGCTGCACGTCGAGCGCGTTCGCATGTTCGGGGTTGACCTCGGCGATGATGAGCGGGACGTCGTCGTCCATGCGGTGCGTCTTCACGTTCGAGAAGACGTGGTGGCCGGCCTTCGCCAGGGCTGCCTCCCACTGCTCGGCGGCCTCGCTCGGCAGCGCCGAGAAGCAGATCTCGGCGTCGACGTCGGCGCGCGTCGACTCGAGCCGCATGTCGGCGATCTCGGTGGGGATGTCCTCGCCGAAGTGCCAAGCCGTGACATCGCCGTATCGCTTGCCCGCCTTGGCGTCCGACGTCGTCAGCGCGCTGATCTCGAACCACGGATGCCTCGCGAGCAGGCTGATGAAGCGCTGCCCGACCGTTCCGGACGCGCCCAGGACCGCGACTTTTCGCCTGCGCACGCCGGTAGTGTGCGGCATGGGAATACTCCCGCGCGCGGTGCGTTCCGCTATGCACGATGCAGATCGGGATTGACAGCTTCGCACTCGCCTACGACGACGCCAGCGTGGCGCTGCGCCCGGCGGACCACATGCGGAACCTCATCGAGCAGATGGCGTACGCGGACCAGGTCGGGCTCGACGTCTTTGGCATCGGTGAGCACCATCGCAAAGAGTTCCTCGACTCCGCACCGGCGGTGATCCTCGCCGCGGCCGCCGCGCGGACCAAGCGCATCCGACTCACGAGCGCCGTGGCCGTCCTGAGTGCCGTCGATCCGGTGCGTTTGTTCCAGCAGTTCGCCACGCTCGATCTCATCTCACAGGGCCGGGCCGAGATGGTCGTCGGCCGGGGCTCGTTCATCGACGCGTTCCCGCTCTTCGGTCTCGACCTGAGTGACTACGACGAGCTCTTCGCCGAGAAGCTCGAGCTCCTGCTGAGGCTCCGCGACGAGGAACACCCGCAGTGGTCCGGCCAGTTCCGACCGGCGCTCACCGGACAGGGCGTGTATCCACGGCCACTGCAGGAGCGCCTCCCGATTTGGCTCGGCGTCGGCGGGACGCCACAGTCGTTCGTTCGCGCCGGATTGCTCGGCCTTCCGCTCATGGTCGCGATCATCGGTGGCGAGACACACCGCTTCCGTCCGCTCGTCGACCTCTATCGCGAGGCGGGTCGGCAGGCGGGATTCTCGCCGGCACAGCTGAAGGTCGGGATGCACGCGCTCGGCTACGTCGCCGACACGTCGAAGGAAGCCGCCGAGGATTTCTATCCCGGCTTCGCCCGCGTGATGACGGACATCGGCAAGGAACGCGGCTGGGCGCCGATGACGCGCGCCCAGTTCGACACACAGCTCACGCCGAAGGGCGCGTGGCTCCTGGGCGAACCCGAGGAAGTGGCCGAGAAGATCCTGCGCCACAGCGAGGCGCTCGGCGGCATCACACGCGTCACGTTCCAGATGAACGCCGCGTCGGTGCCACATGAGAAGCTCCTGCACGCCACCGAATTGCTCGGTGCCAAGGTTGCGCCCATCCTGCGGAAGGATCTCGCCCCCGCCGCGGCGTGACCTGACATCGGTTTCTAGGAGCGGTGGAACTCCTCGTGGACCGCGCGCACCGCCTTGTCGCGCTCGGCATCCGCGACGACGAACGAGATGTTCAGCTCGCTCGAGCCCTGCGCGATCGCCATGACGTTGACGCCGGCGCGGCCGAGCGCGCCGAAGACGCGTGCCGCTACGCCGGGGGTGCCGCGCATCCCCTCCCCCACCGCGGCCACGATCGCGACCGGCGCGTCGACGTCGACACGCTCGACGTCATGTCGCCGCAGCTCGGCGCTGAACATGCGCTCGAGCGCGGGGCGAAGACGGTCCGCGCCGTCGGTCGGCACGACCAGGCAGATCGAGTTCTCGCTCGAGGACTGGCTGATCATCAGGACGTTCACCTTCTCCGCCGCGGTCGTGTCGAACACGCGCGCGGCGAAGCCGGGGACGCCGCTCATGCCGGCACCCTGCACCGTGATCAGCCCCAGGCCGCCGAGCGACGTCGTCGCCTTGACAACGCTCCCGTCGAACACCGGATCGCCGGTGATCGTCGTCCCCGGATGCTCCGGCGCGAAGGTGTTGAGGATGCGCACCGGGATGTGCGCCTCGATCGCCGGCAGGACGGTGCGCGGGTGGATCACCTTCGCGCCGAAGTACGAGAGCTCCGCCGCCTCCGCGTAGGACACGCGCTCGAGGGACTTCGCGCCGCGCACGATGCGCGGATCCGCGCTCATCACGCCGTTCACGTCGGTGTAGATGAGGAGCATGTCTGCGTTGAGGGCCGCGGCGAGGACCGCGGCGGAGTAGTCCGAGCCGCCGCGTCCGAGTGTCGTCGTCACGCCGTCCGCCGTCGATGCCACGTAGCCGGTGATCACCGGCGTGACTCCGTCCTTCAGCTGCGGTAGCAGCTGTTGATGCACGCGTGCTTTTGTCTCATCGAAGAGCGGGTTCGCGTGCCCGAACGCGTCGTCCGTGATGATGAGACCCTCCGCCGACAGCGACCACGCCGGCGTCCCGCGTGCGCCGAGGAGCGCGGCGACGATCGGTGCGGAGATCTTCTCGCCGTACGTGACGATCGCGTCGAGGCTGCGCGGCGTGCACTCGTGCAGGATGGCGACGCTGCGCAGCAACGAGATCGTGCGCTCCGTGAGATCCGTGATCTCGCCGAGGACGTCGCCGCCGCGCACGTCCAGGAGATCCGCGACGAGGTTCGCGTGCGCCTTTGCGAGATCGTTCACGATGCGCTCGGCGACCGAGGCCTCGCCGTTCGCGGCCTCGCGCGCCGCGGTGTGCAGGGCGTCGGTCGTCCCCGCGGTCGCGGAGACGACCACGACCCGATCGCCGGTCGTGCTGCCAACGATCCGCGCGACGCTCTCCAGCGCGGTCGGCGAGGCCACGGACGTCCCGCCGAACTTGAGGACCGTCCGCGTCAACGCATGGCCCGAGCGATGGCGATCACGTCGCCGAGTATGGCCGAGGCCGTGGCGTCGCCGCCCGCGCCCGGCCCGCTGAACACCAGCCGGCCGGCGAGATCGGTCTCGATCGTCACGACGTTCGTCGGACCTTCGGCCGCGCCCTCGAGCGAGGTGGCCGGGACTTCCTCGGGCCCGACGCGGGCCTTCGTCGCGCGCTCGCCGAAGTCGGCGGTCGCGAGATAACGCACCTTCGTGTCACGCGTTGCCGCCGCCTTGACCGTGTCAGACGACAGCCCGCGCAGCGTCGTGCGTCGCACGTTGTCGGGATGGAAATGCCGACCCTCCAGAAGGCTGATGAGGATCGACAGCTTGTACGCCGCGTCGAAGCCGTCGACGTCGGCGGTGGGGTCGGCCTCGGCATAGCCCTTCGCGATCGCTTCCTCGAGCGCGGCGTCGAACCCGAGGCCGGCCTCCATGCGCGAGCAGATGTATGTCGTCGTCCCGTTCAGCAGGCCGCGCACGACGCGCGGTCGCGAGGCCGCGAGCATGCGCGTCGCCGCGATGATCGGGATCGCCGCGGCGACCGCGGCCTCGAAGCGCAGCTCGCGCTTCGCGAGCTTGGCCGCCTCGTGCAGCGCGTTCCACTCCTTCGCTACGAGCTCCTTGTTGGCGGTCACGACGTGGCGGCCACGGTCGAAGGCCGCGAGGTGCAGGTCGCGCGCGGGCGACGTCCCGCCGATGACCTCAATGACGATGTGGATCCCCGGATCGTCGAGCAGACGGAACGGATCGGTCGTGACCGCGAGGTCACCGGCGTCCCGGGCCTTGCGCCGGTCCCGCACGGCGGCGCCCACGAGACGCAGCGGGCGGCCGGCGGCGGCGTCGAGCCGTTTGCCGCGATCGGCGAAGATGCGCGCGACGGATGATCCGACCGTACCGAGCCCGAGCAGGGCGACGCCGATCGCTGTGCTCATCCGATCGCGTCCTCGAGCAGGTCGAGCGCGGCGCCGACGCTCGCGAGGCGGTTGCCAGCCCGGTCGAACGCCCACTGATGCTTCTTCACCGCGCTGCGCTTGTCGCCGTCGATGGCGACGTAGGTGAGGCCGACCGGTTTCCCCGGTGTCGCGCCACCTGGCCCGGAGATGCCGGTGATGCCGAGGCCGATCTTCGCCTTTAGGCGCGAGCGCGCGCCGCGCGCCAGCGCGCCCGCGACCACCGACGACACCGCGCCGTGGGAATGGATGAGCTGGGGCGCGATGTCGGCGAGGATCTCCTTCGCGTCGTCGCTGTAGACAACTGCCCCTCCGCGGAAGTAGTCGCTCGCACCGCCGTGCGCGGTCAGGACTGCGCTAAGGAGACCACCGGTGCAGGACTCGGCCGCGGCGACCGTCAGCTTCCGGCGCCGCAGCCTTTCGTGAATAGCGGACATGCGCTCCACGAGCTCATCGAACGTGGGCGCGCCCTTCCTTGCCACGCGAGAAGGTTAGGCGAGCGACGACAAGTCGATCAGGTGAGCCGCGTCGCGAAGTAACGCGGCAAGGTGACCAGGCTCAGGAGGAGCGCCAAGCCGACGAGTGTGGCCCCGGCGACGGGCCATGGGCGTTCGCCGACGATGATCATGGCGACTCCGATCATCTGCGCAGCCGTCTTCGCCTTCGCCAGGCGGTCCGCGGTGAGTGCGACGCCTCGCCCGAACGCGCGTACCCGGAGAAGCGCGACGACGCCCTCGCGCAGGGCTGTGGCAGCCGTGACCACAGTGACCGGCCATCCGGTCCCGACGGCGGTGAGCGCTCCGAGCGTCCCGAGGAGGAGGACCTTGTCGGCAAGAGGGTCGAGCAACGCCCCTCGCGGGCTGCTCTTGCCGGCGCGTCGTGCGAGGACTCCATCGAGCGCATCCGAAGCCGCGGCGAGCACGAACAGGCCGAGCGCGAGGAAGCGCTGGTCGGCGGCGATCGCCCACACGATCGGTATCCCCGCGACCGCGCGGACGAGGGTCAACGCGTTCGCCGCGGTCACTGCGCGGTGTAGACGCGCTCCACGACCTCGCCCTGCTGTCCAAGCGCAACCGCCGGCTGCCCGTTGTAACTCACGACCGTCGCCGCGCCGTTGCCAGAGCGGAGGCGCACCACGCGGCCGGTGTACGTCGCGGTCTCGCCGTCCTTGAACACGCGCCCGGTGCCCGGAACGACCGTGCCGTCCACCGTCGCCTGCAGCCAGGCGTCGCCGCCCTTGACCGTCACATTCACGACCGCGGCCGTGTATGCGACCGTGACCGCGCGCGTTTCTGCTGTGGTGCCGCCCGCGGCGTTGCTCGCGATCATGGTGATCGTCTGCCGACCGGCGGGATACGTGAAGCGGATCTCGAAGAGACGCGTGTTGCTGATCGGCACCTGCACGCCGTTCACGGTGAGCGCGGTGACGCTCGGATCGAAGCGACCACGCACCAGCACCGGCGCGTTGGTAAAGGTGGCGCCGTTCGCCGGTTCTTCGACGATGATCACGGGCTGGCTCGGCGAGCTCGCGACGGTCTCCAGCCGGACGGTGCGCGAGGCGCGGCCGACCTTGCCGGTCACGTCGAGCACTTCGATGATGATGTGGTTCGAGCCTGGGCTCAGCTGCACGTTCACCGAGAACGTCCCGTCGGTGCTCGGATGGATGTCAGCGACGGTCAACGGCCCGGGAAAGACCTGCACCGTGACGCGGCCGTCTGCGACCGTCGTGCCTTTCACGACGAAGTCCGCCGACTGCGCGATCGCATCGGACGCCGGCTCGGTGACATCGATCTTCGGGGGCACCGCGAACGAGACGAACTGGTAATAGAGGTAGCTGACGAAGAGAACGATGCCCGCGAGCACGACCACGGGCACGAGCACCGCGGGCGTGAAGATGAGGCTGCGCCGGGCGATCGGGTTCAAAGGCTTGAAGGTCCGCGGCGCGTCGGGCTGGTCGCGCTCTTGGTGGAACTGCACGACGAGCTCTTCGGTCGGGAGCTCGAGGTACTCGGCGTAGTTGCGCAGGAACCCCTTCGTGTATACCGCGCCCGGCAGCGTCTGGTAATCGCTGTCCTCGAGGGCCTTCAGGAACTTCTCGCGGATGCGCGTGTCCGAGGCGGCCTGCTCGAGCGTGATGCCCTTCTTCTCACGCTGCGCGCGAAGCGTCTCGCCGAACCGCGCCACCCTTACTCCTCGCCGGGCCGGGCCGAGCCGTACACCTCACGGAACTTGCCTGGCCCGCGATCCGGCCCGACCACCCCGCTCCGCTCCATGATGTCGATGAGCCGGCCGGCGCGAGCGAATCCGATCGTCATCTTGCGCTGGAGCATCGACACCGACGCCTTGCCCTCGCGCCGGATGATCTCGACGGCCTCGTCGTAGCGCTCGTCGTCGATGTCCTCGCCGTCCGACTCGCGGCGGGTCAGCCGATCGGGCCCTTCGACGACTTTGGCGTGGCGGTCGTACGCGGTCCCGCCCTGCAGCGTCCAGTGGCGGCTGATGAGCTGGATCTCGTGGTCCGAGACGTAGACGCCCTGCGCCCGGATCGGCTTGGCGAGGTCGGGCCGCAGCACGAGCATGTCGCCACGTCCCAGAAGCTTCTCCGCACCGGTCATGTCAATGATGGTGCGGGAGTCGATCGCCGAGGCGGTAGCAAACGCGATGCGAGCCGGGATGTTCGCCTTGATGAGACCGGTGATGACGTCGACCGACGGACGCTGCGTCCCGAGGACGAGGTGGATGCCGGTCGCCCGCGCCAGCTGTGCGACGCGCGTGATCTGCTTTTCCACCTGGATCGGGGCCTGGAGCATCAGGTCGGCGAGCTCGTCGATGACGAAGACGACATACGGGATGCGGTCGGCGCCGGTGTGCTTCTCGTTGTATTGGCCGATGTTCCGCGAGCTCGTCCGGGCGAAGAGCCGGTAGCGGCGATCCATCTCCCCCACCACCCAGAACAGGGCATTAAGGATCTTGTCCGCGTCGGTCATCACCGGCGCGATCAGATGCGGAACGTCGCCGAACGCCGTGAAGTCGACGCGCTTCAGATCGCCGATGAGGAGTCGCACGTCGTCGGGCGTCGCGTTGAGCAGGAGGCTGCAGAGGATCGAGCTGATGTTGACGCTCTTTCCCGAGCCCGTCTGGCCGGCGACGAGCAGGTGCGGCATCGCCCCGAGGTCGAGGACGATGGGCGCACCGGCGACGTCGCGCCCCAGCGCGACGGTCAGCTTTGACGGCGAGCCTCGGAAGATGGCCGTCTCGACCACGTCGCGCAGCGACACGAGGCCGACGGCGAGGTTCGGGACTTCGATGCCGACGACGCTCTTGCCCGGGATCGGCGCTTCGATCCGCAGCGTGCGCGCGGCGAGCGCGAGCGCGAGATTGTCGTTGAGCGATTCGACGCGCGACAGCAGGACCCCAGGCGCGATCTTGAGCTCGTAGCGTGTCACGACAGGGCCGGGCGTGACCTCGACGACCTTCGCCGCGATGTTGAAGTGCGCGAGGGTCTGCTCGATGACCTCGGCGCTCCTCCGGATCTCGCTGCTGGTCCCGGCATGGCCGGCGTCGCCCAGGCCGAGGATGTCGAGCGGAGGGAGCGTCCAAGCGCGGTCGGCCTTGGCGTGCAGCACGCCCTCGACGGCGACGTTCTTGTCCGGCAGCCCGGCGACCCCGGGAGTGAACGCGCCGTCCGGCGCCGAGGCCGCTTCATCCGTCTGCTCTGGCGGCAGGAGCCGTAGCTGGGGTTTGGGAGGCTGGACGGCCCCCCTGGGGCGCTCGACGGGCATGTTGATCCGCAGCGGCGGCGCGGGCTCCGCGACGTCCTCGGACTCCGGCTCGTCGATCTCGCGTGCGAAGTGTCCCGCGGTGCCGCCCGGCAGGCTCACACCCGGGCGCAAGGTCGTCCGACGCTCCCACGCGGGACGGATGAGATCGCCCAGGGTGCGGTTGGCCGCGACGACAACGCCGACGAGGAGCAGGGCGACCAGCGCGATCGGACCGCCGACGTCGCCGAACGCGCCCGTCGCGATCTTCGCGATCGTCGCGCCGACGATACCGCCCGGGCTCACGATGGGATCGCCGCGCTGGTAATGCTGTGCGATCGCGAGCAGGGCGACGAACACCAGCGCCCCGCCCGCGATCGGGATGATCGCGCTGCGCCGCATCAGACCGAACCACAGCTCCGCGGCGAGCGACGCAAGGAGCAGCGGGACTAGAACTGCACCCCATCCAACTGCCTCGAATAGCACCGAACGCCACCAATGGAGCACCGCGCCCTGGTCGGTGAAAAGCGCGACGAACGACAGCACCGCGAAGGCGAGCAACGCGATCGCCCCGACCTCGTTGCGGATGCGCGGGTCGACCGCGGGAACCGCGCCGCGCTGCGGCCGGCGCTGCGACATCCGGCGCGCGCTCATACCTGCATGATCACCGGCAGCACCATGGGTCGGCGCTTGGTGCGCTCGTACAGGTACGCCGTGACGCTGTCGTGGATCGAGTCGCGGAGCGTCGCGAGCTCCGCGAGATGCTCGCCCGTCTGGGCTTCGCCGAGACCGTCGAGGATGCGCTGCCGGGTGCGTTCGACGATGTCCGCGGCGTCTTCCTCGGGCACGAAGCCCTTCGTGACGATGTCCGGACCGGCCACGACGTTGCCCGTCTGGCGTTCGATGGTGAGCACGACGAGGAAGATCCCGTCGCTCCCGATCGACCAGCGGTCGCGCATGACCGACTGGCTCACGTCGCCGACGCCGAGACCGTCTACGTAAACGACTCCGGAGGTGACCTTCTCGCCGAGGCGCGCGCCGCGCTCGTCGATCTCGACGCAGTCTCCGTTCGTGATCACGAACGCGTTACCCTCGGCGACACCGAGGTCGATCGCGATGCGGGCATGGCGCACGAGCATCCGGTACTCGCCGTGGACCGGGATGAAGTACTTCGGTCGCAGGATGTTGAGGAGCAGCTTGAGCTCCTCCTGGCTAGCGTGACCGGAGACGTGCGGGCGGACGCCTGCGTCGTAGATGACTTCGGCTCCGAGCTTGAAGAGGTTATCGACGGTGCGGCTGACGAGCTCCTCGTTCCCGGGGATCGGCGTCGCCGACATGACGACGGTGTCGCCGTCCTTCACGACGAC